>Ga0307373_10007248_pt1 | contig 17352 bp, 14 predicted proteins | sample OX2MG_FD_202534 | JGI IMG/M metagenome (GOLD analysis project Ga0307373, IMG submission 202534) | Soil microbial communities from Risofladan, Vaasa, Finland - OX-2 | ecosystem: Environmental > Terrestrial > Soil > Coastal area > Acid sulfate soil | place: Finland: Risofladan, Vaasa | collected... | reverse complement strand
CGTGGTGACCCACGGCTTGACCGTCACCGCCAAGCCGAACCGCGTCGGCACCGTGATCGACGCGGCGATCAAGGCCGGAGCCACCTCCGTGGGCGGCGTCTCGTACGACGTCTCCGACCGCCACGCCGCGTATCTCGAGGCGCTGCGCCGCGCGGTGGCGGACGCGGCGTCGCAGGCGCGCGCGGTGGCCGCCGCCTCCGGCGTGCATCTGGGGCGGATCCTCTACGTCTACGCGGGAGGCGAGCGCACCATCGCACCGCCGGTTCCGTTCGCGATCCGCAGCGAGGCCGCCGCGGGTCCGATCCCCACGGAGATCGCTCCCGGTGCGATCCGCATCTACGCCAGCGTCAACGTGACCTACGCGCTGGCGCCGTAAGGGGAGTACTCCGCCGGGGCAAGGCGAAGGAGGCAGGGTGAACCCGACTCTCTGCCAACTCTGCGCACGGCGTGCGGCCTCCGTTTCGGACATCGCTTTTCAGAGCGGCCGGATCGTGCGCCGAGAGCTCTGCGCGGAGTGCGCCCTCGGACGCCCTCGCTCGGGTGCTCCGCTGGCAGGGGCGGCGCTGCTCTCCGTGGGCCTGGCCATCGGCGCGGCCGTCATCGCCGACCGCTTGCTGCGGCGCGATCAGCGAACCGACGCCGCCGGCGCCTCGCCGCTGCAGGCGCCGTTGGAATGGGCCAAGCGACTGCGCGCGGGAACGCCCACGCTCTCTGCCTTCTCGCGTGACCTTACGGCGCTGGCTGCGCAAGGGCGTCTCGATCCCGTGGTGGGACGCGAGCGCGAGGTCGATCGGGTCATCAACGTGCTGGCGCGGCGCGCCAAGAACAATCCGGTGCTGATCGGCGAGCCGGGCGTGGGGAAGACGGCGGTCGTGGAAGGACTGGCCGCGCGCATCGTGGCCGGCGACGTGCCTCCCGCCTTGCGCGGCAAGCGGGTCCTGGCACTGGCCGTCGGCTCCCTGGTCGCGGGGACGAAGTACCGCGGCGAGTTCGAAGGCCGCGTCAAGCGGATCCTCGACGAAATCCGCGGCGCTTCACGCGACGTCGTCCTCTTCATCGACGAGCTCCACACCCTCGTCGGCGCGGGCAGCGCGGAGGGGGCGCTGGACCTAGCCTCGATGATCAAGCCGGAGCTGGCCCGCGGCGAGCTGCAGTGCATCGGCGCGACGACGCTCAACGAGTACCGCCGGTACGTGGAGACGGACGCCGCGCTCGAGCGGCGCTTTCAGCCCGTCTTCGTGGACGAGCCCGACGTCGACGGGACCGTCGCCATCCTGCGTGGCCTGCGGGAGCGCTACGCCCAGCACCACGGGGTGACGATCGGCGACGACGCGCTGCTGGCCGCGGCCGCTCTTTCCGCACGTTACGTCCCCGAGCGCCGCCTTCCGGACAAAGCGATCGATCTCGTGGACGAGGCCGCCGCCGGAGTCGCGCTGCGCGGCGGGAAATGCGTCACGCCGGAGCACGTCGCCGCGGTCGTCTCGCAGTGGACGGGGGTGCCGCAGGATCATCTCGACGAGGGCGAGGCGGCGCGCCTGCTCTCCCTCGAGGAGACGCTCGCGCGGCGCGTGATCGGGCAAGAGCCCGCGGTGGCCGCCATCGCCGACGCCGTGCGCCGCGCGCGGGCGGGCCTGAAGGACCCGCGCCGTCCGCTGAGCCTGCTCTTCGCCGGACCGACCGGCGTGGGCAAGACCGAGCTCGCGCGGGCGCTGGCGAACTTCCTCTTCGGCTCCGACGAGGCCATGGTCCGCCTCGACATGTCGGAGTACATGGAGCCCCACGCCGCCTCGCGCCTCTTGGGAGCGCCGCCGGGCTACGTCGGGCACGAGGAGGCCGGCCTGCTGACGGAGCCGGTGCGCCGGCGTCCGTACAGCGTGGTGCTCTTCGACGAGATCGAGAAGGCCCACCCCGACGTGGCGGGGATCCTCCTCCAACTGTTGGACGAAGGGCGCGTGACCGACGCGCACGGGCGCACCGTGGACTTCCGCCACACGCTGGTCGTCCTCACCACGCATGCGCACGTCGACCAGCTCTCGCTGGCTCTCGATGACGAGATGCTCGGGCGGCTCGACGAGATCGTGCGCTTCGGAGACCTGGACCTCGAGCAATTGAGACGCATCGTCGACCTCCACCTCGGCGAGGTTGCCGCGCGCCTGCGAGAGCGCGGCGTCGAGCTGAGCGTCGACGACGAGGCGCGCACCGCCATCGCGCGCGCGGCGCAAGGCGACGGCCCCGGCGCGCGGATGGTCCACCGCACCGTCGCGCGCCTCGTGGCCAATCCGCTCTCCGCAGCCCTCTTGCGGGGAGCCTTTCCCAAGGGCAGCACGGCCCACGTGCGCGCCGACCTCTCGCTGGGCGGCGCCGCCCCGTAGGCGCGCGTCCCGCGCGCTATCGTTCGCGGGCGATGCTCTCCAAACGGCTCTTGATCTGCGCGGCGTCCATCTCGCCGAGCCTGTAATAGGCCACGCGTCCCCGGCGATCGATGAAGACGTGCACGGGCAGCGCGTAGACGCCGTAGGCTGCGCCCACCGCCCCGTCGGTGTCGAGCGCGATCCGGTACGGCAACTGGTACTTCAGGGCGAACCCGAGCGCTTGCTTTGCCCCTTCCAGCTCGTCGATCCCGATCACGACCACGCCCTTCGGCGCGAACGCCCTCGCGAGCTTCGCCAGGCTCGGCGCCTCGGCGTTGCACGGCGGGCACCACGCGGCGAAGTAGTTCAAGTAGACGGGATGGCCCCTGAACGCGGCGAGGCTCACCTTGCCGCGGCCGTTGGCCAACGGCAGCGAGAACGCCGGCGCAGGCGCATCCTTGCGCGGCGGCGGCGCGGCGAACGCCATACTGGGCAGGAGGGCCGCGACGGCAAGCGCGGCGGCGAGGAACAGGGGACGTTGGTGCTTCATGCGCCCTGCTTCGCCGCCGGGTACCTAAACCTTGGCTACCGCCGCGACCAGCTTGACCACCGAATCCTTCGCGTCGCCGAAGAGCATGTACGTCGTCGGCTCGTAGAAGATCGGATTGTCGACGCCGGCGAAGCCGGACTTCATGCTCCGCTTGAGCACCACCACGGACTTCGCCTTGTCGACGTCGAGGATCGGCATGCCGTAGATCGGACTCTCGCGCACGGTGCGCGCGGCGGGGTTGATCACGTCGTTCGCGCCGATCACCAGCACGACGTCCGTGCGGGAGAACTCCGGGTTGATCTGCTCCATCTCGAAGAGCTGGGTGTACGGTACGTTGGCCTCGGCCAAGAGCACGTTCATGTGCCCGGGCATGCGTCCCGCCACCGGGTGGATCGCGTACTTGACGGAGACGCCGCGCTTCTCGAGCGCGTCGGCCAGCTCGCGCACGTTGTGCTGCGCCTGGGCCACGGCCATGCCGTACCCGGGCACCACGATCACTTGGCCGGCGTACGCGAGCATGGTCGCGACGTCCTCGACGGTCGTGGGACGCACCGTCCCGCCGGCGGCCGCCCCGGGGACTTCGCCCCCGCCGGCTCCGACGCCGGCGAAGAGCACGTTGAGCAACGAACGGTTCATCGCCTTGCTCATGAGCTGCGTCAGCAGCGTGCCGGATGCGCCGACCAGGGCACCGCTGATGATGAGCACGTCGTTGCCCAGAACGAAGCCCGTGAACGCGGCGGCGAGACCCGTGAACGAGTTCAGCAGCGAGATGACCACGGGCATGTCGGCGCCGCCGATCGGCAGCACCATCAGCAAGCCGAGCGCGAGCGCGCCCGCCACCATCGCATAGAGCGCGGCGTCGCCGAAGCCGAATCCCACCAGCGCCACCGCCATCGCCGCGACGAAGAGCAGCACGAGGCCGCTGAAGATGCGCATCCCCGGGAAGCTGACGGGGCGCCCCGTCAGGAGTTCTTGGAGCTTCGCGAAGGCGATGATGCTTCCCGAGAAGCTGATGGAGCCGATGATGGTGCTCAGCGCCACCGTCACGGCGACGTCGGGCGTGGGCGCGACGCCGGTCTGGTTGGCGCGCAGAAAGTCCATCATGGAGATCAAGGCCGCCGCGCCGCCGCCGGCACCGTTGAAGATAGCGACCATCTGCGGCATGGCGGTCATCTTCACCCGGCGCGCTCCCACCGCGCCGAGCACGGCGCCCACGACGACGCCGATCGCGATGTCGCGGTAGGTGAGGATGGCACCGGAGAAGACGGTGGCGAGGACCGCGATGAGCATGCCGACGGCCGCGATCTGGTTCCCCTGCCGCGCGCGGGTGGGAGAACTCAGCCACTTGAGGCCGAGGATGAAACAGACGCCCGTGACCAGATAGGCGAGCGTGATCCAGGGAGCGCCGGTGGCCGCCTCACTCATGCTTGCGGCTTCTTCTTGAACATCTCGAGCATGCGATCGGTGACCAGGAACCCGCCGACCACGTTGACGGTAGCCAGCGTCACGGCCAGGATCGCCAGCGCGTGCTCCAGGCCTCCCTGGGCGACGCCCGCCACCAGCAGCGCGCCCACGAGCACGATGCCGTGAATCGCGTTGGTACCCGACATCAGGGGCGTGTGCAGCAGCGTCGGCACCTTCGAGATGACCTCGAAGCCGACGAAGACCGCGAGAACGAAGACCGTGAGCTCCGAGAGCAGATGTCCGCTCATCCCTTTTCCTCCGTCGTCTGCAGCAGCGCCGCCGTTGCCGCGTGGAGCACGCGGCCGTCGTGCGTCAGGCACGTTCCGCGCACCACCTCGTCCTCGAAGTCGAGGCGCAGGGCCCCGTCCTTGACGATCAGCGCGAGCAGGTTTGCGACGTTGCGCGCATAGAGCTGGCTGGCGTGGGTGGGCACGCCGCTGGGCACGTTGAGTGGAGCGATCACCGTGACGCCATGGAGCACCGCGCTCTGCCCCGGGACCGCACCCTCGCAGTTGCCTCCGGCCTCCGCCGCCAGGTCCACGATCACCGATCCGGGACGCATGGTGCGCAGCGTCTCGTCGGTGATCAGCACGGGAGCGCGCTTGCCCGGGACCAGGGCCGTGGTGATCACGACGTCGCTCGCAGCGACGGCCTTGGCCACCAGCGCACGCTCCTGCTGCTCCTCCTCGTGCGTCAGCGCGCGCGCGTAGCCTCCGGCGGCCTCGGCGTCGCGCGTGGGCAGTTCGAGCGCGAGGAACGTCGCGCCCAAGCTTTCCACTTGCTCCTTGACCACCGCTCGCGTGTCGAACGCGGAGACCACCGCGCCCAGCCGGCGCGCGGTGGCGATCGCCTGGAGCCCGGCGACGCCGGCGCCCAGGACCAGCACGCGGGCCGGGGCGATCGTGCCGGCTGCCGTCATCAGGAGCGGAAAGAGCTTGGGCAGTTGGACCGCGGCCAACAACACGGCCTTGTAGCCGGCGATCGTGCTCATCGACGAGAGCGCGTCCATGCTCTGCGCCCGCGAGATGCGCGGGATCAGCTCCATGGCGAACGTCGTCACGCCGCGCTCCGCGAGTTCGCGCGCGCGTTGCGGCTCGCCCAGCGGATTGACGAACGAGAGCAGCGTCGTGCCGCTGCGCAGCCGCGCGATCTCCTCCGCGCTCGGCGCGGCGACCTTGACCAAAACGTCGGCGTTGGCCCAGAGGGCGCCCCCATCGGCGACGATCTCTGCGCCCGCCTCGCGGTAGGCATCGTCCGCGAAGCCCGCGGCCGCGCCCGCGGAGGACTCTACGGCAACGCGCGCTCCCAGCGCGCTCAAGCGCGACACGGTCTCGGGAACGGCCGCGACGCGGCGCTCCCCCTCGACGCTCTCGCGCGGGACGGCAATCTGCAAGCCCATGCTTGCGGGTTGACCAAGTGAGGAGGCGCCTCCTTCTATAACCGGGGCGCGCGTCGCGTTTTCCGTCGGTCGCAGGTTACTCGGCCGGTACCATACCGCCGGCGCCGGCGAGCTTGCCGTCACGGGTGACGGCGATCTTCCAGATGAACGGGGCATGCTCGAAGACGATGCGCAAGACGTAGCTGTCGAAACCGCTGCGCCGCTCGTGGCCCAGCACCTCGATCTCCTGCGGCGTCCCCAGCGGAGCCCACGACTCCGCCGTGCGGGCCACGACGTCGGGCGTCAGCGTGGCGTCGAGGCGCGGAGTGAGCTGCGAGCGGTCGATCTTCCCCGCCTCGAATTGCGCGATCCACGCGCGCACGCGCGCGGCGAGGGCCGGGTCGGCGGGGACGGCGTGCTGCTGAGCCGTGGCATCCTCCCCGAACGGGCTGTCGGGCTCGAGGATGCCCAGGACGCGGCGCGCCAGGCGCTCCGGCTGGGCTGCCGCCCCGTGGATGCCGTCCACGTTGGTGAGCACCACCACGGCCAGGTGCCAGGCGGGAAGCATCGCGTTCATCGCGTGGTAGCCGGCGATCTCCCCATTGTGCCAGAGCAGACGCACGCCGCCATCCCGCTCGTCGACCCATCCCATCGCATAGCCGGTGTCGCTCCCGGGACTCTCCTCCAGCCGGCGATCGTCCACGCTCACCACGCGTCCGGCTTGCAGCGCGGCGTCCCAGCGGACCAGGTCGACCGCGCTCGAGGTCATGCTGCCCGCGCCGCCGAGGAGCGTCACGCTCCACGGCGTCGCGTGCCGAAACGTCTTCCCGGCGCGCGTGTAGCCGACCGCGCGCGGTCGGGCGTCGTCGACGAACCCGGTGGCATCGAGGTGGAGCGGATCGATGATCCGCGTGCGCACGAATTGCTCGTACGGCATCCCCGATGCTCGCTCGACCACCACCCCGAGCAAGAGATAATTCAAGTTGTCGTAGCGGAACGCGGCGCCGGGCGCAAATTCCGCCGGCAGGCGGTTCACCGCGTCGATGAACGCGCTCCAGGTCATGCCTTTCGCGAGATCGAGGCCGGGAATGCGCGTGTAGTTCGGGACGCCCGATCGCTGTTGGAGCAGCTCGCGTAGGGTGATCTCCGACGCGCCGTGGAGCTCCGGCACGTACGTGGAGAGCCGGTCGTCGATCGAAAGGCGGTGCTCTTCCTGCAAGAGCAGGATCGCCGTGGCCGTGAACTGCTTGGTGACGGAGCCGATCGCGTAGACGGTGCGCGCACCCGCGGGCGCGTCCAAGGTGAGATCCCGTCGGCCGTACCCGCGGGCGTACAGCAGGTCGTCGCCGCGGGCGATCGCGATCGAGATCCCCGGTGCCTCACCCGCGTCGATCTCCCGCTGCAGCAGCGCGTCGATCTTCGCGGCGGTCGCCGGCGGCAACCCGGAGCCTTCGGGCGCGTGCCCATCGACGGACGCCCTCGCGGATGAGGCTCCGAGGACGCCGGCGAGCGCAAGCGCCGCCGCCAGGCGGGCAAGACGTGCCAGCCGCATCAGAAGAACGTCGGAAACCTGACCGCCTGGGCGTCCTGCTCCATCTGCGCCAACAGCGCGTCGACGCTGTCGAAGCGCACCTGGTCGCGCAGGAAGCGCAGCCGGGAGAGCTCCATCTCGTGGCCGTAGACGCTCGCTTGAAAATCCACCAGCCATGCTTCCAGCGTACGCTCGCGCCGTTGCGCGTCGAAGGTGGGCTTGGTGCCCACCGAGAGCAGGCATCGGTAGTCGCGCCCGTCCACGCGGGCGTAGCCCTCGTAGACGCCGTCCTTGGGCAGCACGATGCCCGCCGACGGTTCCAGGTTGGCGGTCGGCCACCCCAGTGCGTGACCGCGCCCCTCGCCCAGGCACACGCGGCCGCGCAGCGCGTACGGACGCCCGAGCATGGCGTCGACCAGCTCCAGCGAGCCGGCCGCGATCGCCTCGCGGATGCGCGTGCTCGAGACCCGCTCTCCGTCCGCGGCCACCGTCGGCACGCCCTCGACGGGGATACCGCGCGGCGGCAAGGCGCCGCGCAGGAAGGCCACGTCGCCGCTGCGCTTGGCGGCAAAGCGGAAGTTCTCGCCCACCACCAGCGCCTTGACACCCAGCGCCTCCACCAGCACGCGGTCCACGAACTCCAGCGGCACGAGGGGCGCGAGCGTGTCGTCGAACGGCACCAGGAAGAGCTCGTCCACGCCCGCGGCCGCGAGCTGGTTGACGCGTTCCTCGAGCGTGCCGATCAGCAACGGAGCGCTGCCCGGGCGCAGATGCGTCGCGGGATGGTTACGAAAGGTGAGCACTCCGACCGACCATCCCAGGCGCGCCGTGGCGCGGGTGCGGCGCACGATCTCGCGGTGCCCGAGATGGAAGCCGTCGAAGAAGCCGATGGCCAGCGCCAGCGGCTTGCCTCGCTCGCGACGGTCGAGATCGTGGCGGATCCTCATGTGAACACCTTCCGCGGCTGGAGGAGAGCCCCGAGGTTTTCGCCGACGCCGATCGGCGAGCGCGCGGCGTCGAGCACGAACGCGTGCCGCTCGGCGACGGCCTGCGGCAACGGAACGATGCGCCCCGCTCGAAAGTCGCGCACGGCCGCGCCTTCGAGGACGACCACGGGCAGCGCCAAGACGTCGATCGGAGGGATGATGCAAGCGGCGGGGTCGCTCTCGATCTCGTCGAGCGTGCGCGCACCCGCCAAGACGAAGGGGCCCGAGCGCGTGCGCAGCAGCGCCCCCATGTGGCCCTCGGTCCCGATCGCTCGCGCCAGGTCCTCGCAGAGCGTGCGAACGTACGTGCCCTCGGAGCAGTCGACGGAGAGGCGTGCCGCGTGCGGCTCCAACCCCAGGAGCGTCAAGCGCTCGATGCGCACGGCCCGCGGCTTGCGCTCCACCTGGCGGCCCTCGCGCGCCAGATCGTAGAGGCGGCGACCGCCGACCTTCACGGCGCTCACCATCGGCGGAACCTGCGAGATCTCGCCGACGAACGCGGGGAGTGCGGCGCGCAGACGCTCCTCCCAGTCGCACGGCACGGGGGCCGCAGCGACGGCCTCCCCCCAACGGTCGCCCGTGGACGTGGACGAGCCCAGCCGCAACACGAACGCGTACGCCTTCGTCCGCGGCGCGATGAACGGGAGCAGCCGCGTCGCTCCCCCGATGGCCAGCGGCAGAACGCCAGCGGCGTTGGGATCGAGGGTGCCGTGATGCCCGGCGGGGGCGCGATCGAAGAGGCGGCGAACGCGCGCCACCACGTGAGCCGAGGTGATTCCCGGAGGCTTGAAGACGTTGAGGAAGGCGATGATCCCCGAAGCCGGGTTCGACATCGCCGCTACGCGGGGATCACCATGGCGTTGGCGACGCCTTCGGCCCGCAGCGCGTCGGAGATCGCCCCGACGGCGCCCTCGGCGGAGCCCAGGAACGTGCACCCGGCGGCACGGAAGTGGCCGCCTCCACCCAGATGGGCTGCCACGCTCTGCACGTTCACCTCTCCGTTGGAGCGCATGCTGATGCGCACCGCGCCAGGCTCCACCGCCTTGAAGAGCACGGCCACGCGGCAGCCTTCGATCACGCGCAGCTGTTGCACGACGTCTTCGGTGTCCTCGCCGTCGGCCCCGCATTCCGCGAGCATGGACGCGTCCACCGTGGTCCACACCACGCCGGCCTCGCGATCGAGGCGCATGCGCGTAAGGGCCACGCCCATGAGCAGTTGAGCCGCGAAGCGCTTGTTGGCGAAGACCTCTTGGGTGATGCGCTCCTTGTCGGCTCCGGCCTCCATCATCCGCGCGGCGCTGCGGAGCACCTCCGGCGTGGTGTTGGAGTGCATGAACGCGCCAGTATCCGTCATGAGCGTCGTGAGCACGCACGCGGCGATGGCGGGCGTGAGAGAGACGCCGAGCGCGTCGAGCACGCGCAGCACCACCGCTCCGGTGGAGGCATCGGATTCCAGCACCAGATTGAGCGCGGCGAAGCGCGTATTGCCCAGGTGGTGATCGACGTTGAGCGTGTGCGCCGGATCGAGCGGCGGCAAGTACGGCCCGGCCCGGCCGACGTCGCTCATGTCGAAAAAGCAGAACATCGTATTCGGCGGCAGCGCCGAATGCTCGCGGCGTACCTTTTCGGCCTCGGGGAGGAAGCGCAGGTTGCGCGGCACGGGATCCTCGTTGAAATACGCGACCTGCTTGCCCAGCGCTTTGAGCGCCAGGCCGAGCGCGAGTCCCGCCCCAAGGGTATCCCCGTCGGGCTTCACGTGACTGACCATCAAGAAGCTCTCGTGCCCGCGCAGCGCCTCGACGACCTCGTCGAGCGTCGCCTGCCGGACGCGATCCTCACTCATGACGCTCGGCTCCGCTTGCCGGGGGAGGCGCCGAGGGCTGCCCCTGCACCGCCTCGTCGATCAGCTTGGAGACGGCGATCGCCTTCTCCGCCGAGCGGTCCTCGATGAACGAGAGCTCCGGCGTATGCCGCAGGTCGACCGCCTCGCCCAGCTCTCCGCGCAGAAAGCGCCTGGCCGACTCGAGCGCCGCGAGGCTCTGCTTGGCCTGATGACGGTCCCCGATGCAGCCCACGTAGACCTTCGCGTGCGTGAGGTCCGCCGCCGTCTCGACCCGCGTGATCGTGACGAACCCCAGCCTCGGATCCTTGAGCTCCTCGCGTACGATCCGCGCCAGCTCGCGCTGGATCAGGTGGTCGATCTTCGAGAGGCGCTCGCGCTTCATGCCAGGGTGGCCGCCACCGTCTCCGTGGTATAGGCCTCGACGACGTCACCCTGCTTGAGGTCTTGGAACCTCGCGACTTGGATGCCGCACTCGAAGCCCTCGGCCACGTCGCGGACGTCTTCCTTGAAGCGGCGCAGCGACTCCAGCTGGCCGTCGAAGATCACGACGCTGTCGCGCAGCACGCGCACCTTGGCGTTGCGCAGCATCTTGCCGCTCTGCACGTAGCAGCCCACGATCGTGCCGACCTTCGAGACCTTGAAGACCTCGCGGACCTCGGCGCGGCCGAGCGTGACCTCGCGCGTGATCGGCTCGAGCATGCCGGCCATCGCCTTCTTCAGGTCCTCTTCGATCTCGTAGATGACCTGGTAGAAGCGCAGGTCCACCTGCTCGCTCTCCGCCAGCCGCTTGACCGTCTCGTCGGGGCGCACGTTGAAGCCGATGAGAACGGCGTTCGACGCGCTGGCGAGGTTGACGTCGTTGGGCGTGATGCCGCCCACGCCGCCATAGATCACTCGGATCTTGACGTTATCGGTCGAGAGCTGTTCCAGACGGGCGCGCAGCGCCTCGACCGAGCCCTGGCCGTCGGCCTTGATGACCAGGTTGAGGGTCTTCTCGCCCTCCTGCTGCATGAACGTCTCGAGCGAGACGCGCGAGCTGCCCGTCGAGGCGATGCGCGTGTCGCGACGGCGCTGGCCGCGCTTGGAGGCGATCTCGCGCGCGACGCGCTCGTCGGTCACCACCGTCAGGATGTCGCTGGCAGCCGGAACGTCCGAGAGGCCCATCACCTGGACGGGGATCGACGGGCCGGCCTTCTTGACGTTGCCGCCCTTGTCGTCGAGCAGCGCCCGCACCTTGCCCCACGTGGAGCCGACGACGACGACGTCGCCGACGCGCAGCGTGCCGTTCTGCACGAGCACGGTGGCCACGGCGCCGCGGCCGCGGTCGAGCGCGGACTCGAGCACCACGCCCGTGGCGCGGCGGTTCTTGTTGGCCTTGAGCTCGAGCAGGTCGGCCTCGAGCAGCACCGTCTCGAGGAGCTCGTCGATGCCGTCACCGCTCTTGGCGGAGACCCGCTTCATCTCGGTCTTTCCGCCCCACTCCACCGGCTGCAGATCGAACTCGGTGAGCTGCTGCATGACGCGCTCGGGCTGCGCGTCGGGCTTGTCCATCTTGTTGATGGCGACCACGATCGGTACGCCCGCCGCCTTCGCGTGCGAGATCGCCTCGATCGTCTGCGGCATCACGCCGTCGTCCGCGGCGACCACCAGGATCGCCACGTCGGTGGCCTTGGCGCCGCGGGCGCGCATCGCGGTGAACGCCTCGTGACCCGGCGTGTCGATGAAGGTGATCGTGTGGTGATCCTTCTCGACCGTGTAGGCACCGATGCGCTGCGTGATCCCGCCGGCCTCGCCGGCGGCGACGTTCGCGCTGCGCACCTTGTCCAGCAGCGAGGTCTTGCCGTGATCGACGTGGCCCAGCACGGTGACCACGGGCGGACGCGCGGTGAGCGCTCCGGGCAGCTCCTCCTCCTGGTAGAGGGCAACCTCCTCGTCGGCCTCCTTGACGTTGGCCTCGAAGCCGAACTTGCGCGCGACCTGCTGGGCGACGTCGCTGGCGACGTTCTGGTTGATCGTCACCATGGTGCCCATCTTCATGAGCTCCTTGATGACGTCTTTCGCGGGGATGCTCATCGCGGTCGCGAGTTCCTGGACCGAGAGCAGATCGGGGATCTCGATCGCGCGCAGCTGCACCGACACCTGCGGCACGGTCTCGCGCTGCGGTCGCGGACGGCGGTTCTTGTCGAGCAACGCCTCCTTCTCGCGATCCTTCTTCGAGAGCTGGTCTTCGCGGTCGCGGCCGCGTCCCTTCGGGGGCGCCCCGGTGATGGGCGTGGGCCCGGCGGCCTGCGGCGCGGCGGCACCCGGAGCGGCCGGCGGTTTGGCGATGAAGGGGCCGTTTCCGCGATGCGGGCGCACCGGCGCGGCAGCCGGCTGTCCCGGGCGCGCCGGGGCGGGGCCGGCAACGGGCTGCTGCGGACGCGGCTTGGGCGGGAGAATGGAGCTCTGCCCCTGCGGCACGGGCCGCAGGCGCGGGATCGATTCGCCTGCCGGGAACGACGGCTTGGGCGGTAAGCCCGGCCGCGGGGCGACTCCTGGACGCGGCGCGACGCCAGGACGCGCCGCGACGCCGGGCCGCGGGGCGACGCCGGGGCGTGGAGGCAAGAGTCCGCGCGGCGGAGCCGGCGGGCGCGGCGCCGGAGCGCCTGCTGCGGGCGCGGGCGTCTGGACCGGCGGAGCGGCAGGCTCGGCCTCGGCTGCGGGAGCCGGGGAGGGAGTCTCGGCGAGCGGCTCGGCAGCAGCCGGGGCCTCGGCCTCGACGAGCGCCGCGGCGCCGTTGGACGACGGCGCGGCGGGAGGCTGTGCAGCCGCCGGGGCCTCGGGAGCCGCCGCCTCAGCCGCCTGGACCACCGGGGCCGGCTCGGCGACCTCGGCGGGGACGGCCGCGGCGGGGCTCTCGGAGACGGGGGCGGCCGGCTCGATGGACGCACCGCGCACGGGAACCGGCTTGAGCGTGGGAATGCCGGCGCCCGCCGCATCCAAGCGCGGCTTGGGCGGCAGCGACGGCTTCTTCGCAGCGGGTGTCGCCGGGGGGGGCGCAGCCGGCTTTGGAACGGCGGGCGCGGCGGCTCTAGGAGCCGTCGGCGCCGCGGCGCGTACCTTTCCCAGCAAGACGCCGCGCACGAGGTCGGCGATGTGATCGTCGACCACGCTCATGTGATTCTTGATGTCGAGCCCCAGCTTTCCAAAGAGCGCCATAAGGTCTTTGGACGAGATCTGCAACTCTTTGGCCAGCTCGAAAATTCGCAATTTACCGGTCGCCATGTCTTTCGCGTCTATCCTCCGCGGCTTCGGCCGCGCCGTGTCCTCTTAGTTCATCTGCTTTCCTCTCGGCAGCAGCCGACAGTCCCGGATATCTCTTGTTCTTCGCTACCCGCGCTCCGCATGCTGCGGAGCACAGGTACGCGCCGCGCCCAGGCTCGCGGCGACGCGCATCGGCGACCCAATCGCCGCCGCGGCGCACGAAGCGCAGCAGCTGCGACTGCGGGAACTTGCGTCGGCAGCCGACGCAGGTCCGCGCGGGGATCACCGGGGACGCGCCCTCAGTGCGTCTCAGCCTCTTCGCTCCCCTCCGTCCGGCGGAGATGGTCGAAGGTCTCACGTTTGAACTCCTGGAGCTTGCGGATGAGTTCCAGGTCGAGGTCGGATTGGACGGCCGGAGCAGGCGCCTCTTCGGCGACCTCGACCACCTCCACCTCGCCCGCGGCGACGGGAACGCCCTCGACGTAGCCCAGGCCCTCCTCCGCCAGCCGCTCCTCGCGCTCCTCGAAGTAGCGCGCACGGATGTCGTCGGCCTCAGCTTCGGCGGCGATCTCCAGGCGCCAACCGGTCAGCCGCGCCGCAAGGCGAACGTTCTGCCCCTCCCGTCCGATGGCCAGCGAGAGCTGGTAATCGGGCACGATCACGAGGGCGGTGCCATCGTCCTCGTAGAGCTCCACGTTGAGCACCTTCGCCGGCGAGAGCGCGTTCTGGATGAACGTCGCCGGGTCGGGCGACCAGCGGATCACGTCGATCTTCTCGCCGCGCAGCTCGTCGGAGACGTTGGCGATGCGGATCGACTTAGGCCCCAGGCACGCGCCCAGCGGATCGACCTCGGCGCGGTTGGAGTGCACGGCCACTTTGGTGCGGCTGCCGGCCTCCCGCGCGATGGCCATGATCTCCACGATGCCGTCCTCGATCTCCGGCACCTCGAACTCCATGAGGCGCTGAACCAGGCCCTCGGCCGCGCGTGAGAGGATGATCTGCGGCCCCTTGTTCGTCTTGCGGACGTCGAGCACGTACGCCCGGATGCGCTCGTTGATCCGGTAGTTCTCGCGCGGCACCTGCTCCGAGAGCGGCAAGAGCGCCTCGGCCTTGCCGAGATCGACGTACATGTTCCGCTGCTCGTAGCGCTGGACCGTCCCGAGCACGATGTCGTTCAGCTTGGTGACGTACTCGTTGTAGACCATGTCGCGCTCCGCCTCGCGGATGCGCTGCACGATCACCTGCTTGGCCGTCTGAGCGGCGATGCGGCCGAAGTCCTTGGGCGTGACCTCGACGTCGAAGTAGTCGCCGGACTCGTAGCGCTCGCCGGCCTCGGACCTGAGGATCTCGTTCTGCTGCTCCTCGGGGTCCTCGGAGTGCTCCTCGACGACGGTGCGGCGGCGGAACACCTGGTACTTTCCGCTCTCGCGGTCGACCGTGACGATGGCGTTGCCCTCGGCGCCGAAGTTGCGCTTGTACGCGGACATCAGCGCGGCCTCAAGCGCCTCGATCAGCATCTCGAAGGAGATTCCGCGCTCCTTCTCGATCTCGCGCAGGGCAGCGATGAGCTCCGCCTGCAAGCGGGCATCTCGTTCGACGGCGCTCTCGGCCTGCGCGGCCTTCGCAGTTTTCCTCGGCATGCTACTTCTTCTCTTCCTTCGCCCGCTTGAGATCGGCGCGGATGTCGTACTCGACGTTCGCCGACGAGATCAGCCGGTGCGGGATCGGCAGCTCGCCGCCGCGCGCGTCCAGCATCACGTTCTCGCCGCGCACTCCGAGCAGGACTCCGCGATGAGTCTTGGCTCCCATGATGGCGACACCCGTGACTATCTTGACCCGCTGGCCGGCGAAACGGGCGAAGTCGGCCAGATTGACCAGTGGACGATCGAGACCGGGGGACTCGACCTCCAACGTGTACGGGTCCTCGAACGCTTCGAGGGTTTGGTTGATCCGCGCGCTGATGCGCTCGCAGAGCGCGATCCCCACGCCGTCGGGGTGGTCGACCACCAGCGTCAGCGCGGTCTCGCGCCCGTGCCGGCGCGCCTTGGCCGCCACGACCTCGACGCCTTGAAATGCGCCGTCGGCCGTCAGCCGTTCTGCCGCTTGCACGAATGCCTCCGCCAGCTTCACGCGACTCCCCCGCCCGCCTGCTCGGCGGGACCCCCCTTTCGTCCACCGAGCCCTCAGCCGCCCGGCTTCGAAGGCCCGCTTACAATACAGAAGCGTGGGCGGACCCACGCTCTCGTCAACTCCCGTAATCCGCTCCCCATGGTATCACAGAGCGGGAGCGTCAACAAGCCCCACGCCATCCATGACCGCACCGGCGGTCAAAGGGTTCCCCGCGGCCGGCGGGCGGGAACGCTTGCCATCGCCGCGGGTGGCGGCGCAATACTTTCTTGCCGTGAGAGGGCGCCCGCCGCGAGGTATCCGAAAGTCGTTGCCGTGATGGAGCAGCCCGTTGCGTTCAAGCGCACCAAGATCGTCGCCACCATCGGACCGGCCAGCCGGAGACCCGAGACCCTTCGGGCGATGATCGCCGCGGGAGTCAACGTCTTCCGGCTCAACTTCTCCCATGGCACCCGAGAGGAGCACGCGGCGGCCATCGCGGACGTCCGCCGCATCGCCGCCGACCTCGGGACCTACATCGCCATCCTCCAAGATCTCCCCGGTCCCAAGGTGCGAACGGGGGATCTGGCCGATGGGATCGCCGCCGTCCACCTCGAGCCCGGCGCCCGCTTCACGCTCACCACGGAGCCCGCGGCCGGCGACGCCGGGCGCGTCTCCGTTTCCTACGACGGCCTCCCCGCCGACGTGGAGCCGGGGACGGACATCTTCCTGGCGGACGGCGCGATCCAGCTCCGCATCCTGGAGACCACCGGCGCGGAGGTGCGCACGGAGGTGGTTCGGGGGGGCGACCTCCGCCCACGTCAGGGCATCAACTACCCCGCGGGCACCCTGCGCCTGGAGAGCGTCACCGAACGCGACTTCGAGCACCTGGCCTTCGGGCTCGAGCACGAGGTCGACTGGGTCGCCCTCTCGTTCGTGCGGACTCCGCGCGACGTCGCCCGCGTCAAGGCCTTCATCGAGGAGCACCACCTGCACACCCCGGTGCTCGCGAAGATCGAGAAGCACGAGGCGCTCGACCACATCGACGAGATCATCGCCGCGGCCGACGGCATCATGGTGGCGCGCGGCGACCTGGGCATCGAGATCCCGCTGGAGCAGGTGCCGATGATTCAGAAGGATCTGATCATGCGCGCCAACCGGGCCTCCAAGCCGGTCATCACGGCGACGCAGATGCTGGAATCGATGGTACGCTCGGCGCGTCCCACGCGCGCCGAGGCCGCCGACGTGGCCAACGCGATCCTCGACGGCACCGACGCCGTGATGCTCTCCGGGGAGACCGCGCGGGGAGACTTTCCCGTGGAGGCCGTGCGCGTCATGGCCGAGATCGCCCGCGAGGTCGAGCGCAACTATCCTCATGAGAAGCTGGGCCAGCGGCGCCTGGAAGGCTCGGCCCGCAGCGTCGAGATCGCCATCGCGGAGTCGGCCGCGCGCGTGACGGAGCAGCTGGGCCTGCGGCTGGTCGTCACGGGCACCACCACCGGCAACACCGCCCGCCACATCTCCAGCTTCCGCCCGCATGCGCGCATCATCGCGTTGACCCCGCGTCCGCACGTCGCCCGCCGCCTCGCGCTCTTCTGGGGCGTAGACCCGCTGCCGGTCCAGAGCTACCGCTACTTCGAGACCCTGATCGAGCTGGCCGAAGAACGCCTCAAGCAAGAGCGCCTGGTCGAGCCCGGAGAGATCGTGGCCATCACCAGCGGCATGCCCGTGGGCGAAGGCGGGACGAACGTCCTCAAGCTCCACGCGATCTCCTGAGGGTCACCGCCGCCGCCGCGGGCCCTTCATAGACCGTTCCCAAAGCAGCACTATGCTCGCTACGTGGAGCACTAACAGGGTGCGGAAGAACCCCTGCGCTGATCGCTAGGAGCGTTTCCGCCAG
>Ga0307373_10007247_pt1 | contig 17354 bp, 16 predicted proteins | sample OX2MG_FD_202534 | JGI IMG/M metagenome (GOLD analysis project Ga0307373, IMG submission 202534) | Soil microbial communities from Risofladan, Vaasa, Finland - OX-2 | ecosystem: Environmental > Terrestrial > Soil > Coastal area > Acid sulfate soil | place: Finland: Risofladan, Vaasa | collected... | reverse complement strand
AGGAACGACATGTTCGGGAAGACGTTGCCGTGCATCACCGAGACCCTGCTCTGCACGTTGACCTGACGCTCGTCGAGGTTGCGCTCGATCTCCGGCCACAGCGCCTCGGGGTAGCCGAGGAACATCGGCCGTTCCGGATCGATCGGCAGGTGCTGCACCCGGCTGGTATGGCCGTTCCCACCGTGGACGGTGCGACCAGGAAAGCGCTTCGCCGTGACAGGGCTGATCTCGGTGAGATCCTCAGGACTCGCGAACAGTCCGAGCTTGAACGCCGTCTCGTGCGCGATCGGCGTGTGGTAGCCGTCACCTGAGAGGTTCTCCGTGTCTGCCTTCCAATTGTCGTGCATGAGGGTTCGCACGGGAGGCCCGATCACGGTCAACCCGTTGTCGAATTTGCCGAAGACCGCCTTGAGGTAGAAGGCCTCGTCCGACAGATAGTCGCCGAGGCTCTCCGCATCCGGGTCCCAGGTGGCGAAGACGAGCCCGAAGGCGGTGTCGACGCGACCTGCGCGGTAGAGGCCGAAGCGAGACTTGTCCAGCTTCCCTCCGTACACCTCGTGCTGGAAGGTGACACCCACCAGCCGGCCGGAATTGGCGTAGGTCCAGCCGTGGTAGCTGCACCGGAAGTGCGACGCGTTCCCCTCGTCGCTCCGGCACAGCTTGACGCCCCGGTGCCGGCAACTGTTGAGGAAGACCCGGAGCGCACCTGTCTCGGATCGTACGAGGATGACCGCGTCCACCCCGAGTCGCCGCGTGACGTAGTCCCCTGGCTCGGGGACCTCCGACTCGTGGCCCACGAACAACCAGCACCGACCGAAAACACGATCCAGCTCACGCTCGTGGACCTGCGGGTCGAAGTAGAGCCGCCGGCTGACCCGGAATGTCTCTCGGTCACTGACAAGTGCCACGACGTCGCCTCCCGCTACACATTTTATATATTTGCCAGCGTGTCGTCCACGGCGGCGCGACGCTGCGCCCGCGCAGGATCGCCTTCGGGCCGGGAAGATGACTGCAGGCGGTCGATCGCATCGGAGAGCCTCACGACGTCAGCGTATTTCGCGTCGATCTCGAGGAGCCCTCGTGAGTGCGCGACGGGGTCACGGTCGCCGACCGCCTCGCGCACGACCATCACCCGGAAACCGTGCTGCAGCCCATCGACCGCGGTCACCCGCACACACCCGCTCGTCGTGCAGCCTGCGACGAGGAGCGTGTCGACGTCGAGCGCGCGCAGTCGGCTGGCGAGATCGGTGCCGAAGAATGCCGAGGCGAACTTCTTCGTGACGAGGTGGTCGTGGCCGGGCCGGTGGTCGAGGCGGGCGTCCAACTCGACGGCTCTCGTCCCTGCGCGGAGCGCCGAGATGCCTTCCTCCTTGCGCCGCCAGAGGCCGGCGTCGCGGCAGTCGTCGAAGTCGTAGGCCGTCGTGACGAAGAGCACGGGCGCACGTACCGACCGCGCCGAAGCGATCAGTTCCGAGGCGCCGAAGAGGGGACCGTCGAGGTCGGCACCGAGCTGGAAGACCGGGTCGGTGAACGCGTTGATGAAGTCCACGACGAGCACCGCCGGCCGCTCGCCGTACCCGATCCGGCGCCCGAAACCGCGGGAGAGGTAAAGCTCCTCGGCAGTCTCGCCGGGATCGCTCACCGGGCGTCGCTCCGAGCGCCGGCCGGCGCGGCGCCGGTCACCCGGGTTCGCCCAGGCCGAACAGTTCGGCCGCGTTCTCGCCGAGCACACGGTCCTCGTCGGCGTCGTCCAGCCTCAGCGCGCGGACCACCTCGAGGGAGCGCTCGATAGGGAACGGCACCGGGGGGTGGTCGGTCCCGAAGCACACGTGGCGGGCTCCGACGGTACGGATGGCGAGCCGGAGCGGCTCCGGGCCGTAGGTGACGGTGTCGAGGAAGAGCCGCTGGACCGATGCCGACGGTGGATCCGACAACCGGTGCCCGTTCCATGGCCCGAGCGGCGCGTAGTCACGCAGTTCGTGACCGAAGTCGAGCCGGTGGGCGATCATGCAGATCGCGCCCCCCGCGTGCGCGCAGAGGAGCTTCAGGCCCAGATGGCGCTCGAGCAGCCCTGACATGACCGCGCGCGCCAGGGTGAGGGTCATGTCGAGCGGGCGGCCGCAGAGCTCCCCGAGGCGGTGATCGCCCATGTGCTCCTGACCCACCACCGTCGCTCCGGGATGGAGGAACACCGGGACGCCGAGTCCGGTGACCAGCTCCCAGAATTCGTCGGGGATCGCGTCGAGCATCTGTCCACCGTCGCTCGTCGCGACCCCCAGACCTCTCAGACCCAGCTCCTCGATCGCACGCCGCGCCTCGTCGAGGTGGCCGGCGCCGCGCCACGGCACCACGGTGCCGAGCGCCGAGAGCCGCCCCGAGTGCCCGGCGGCAATCCCTGCGGCGAAGTCGTTGTACTCCTTGCAGCGCGCGAGCTCGTTCATGTCCGCGTCGCCGTACCAGATGTGGGGGTCCGAGACGATCGCGCGGTCGACGCCTGCGGCCCCGAGCTCGTCGAGCAGCTTGTCGACCTCGAAGATGTCGGATGGCATCCGTCCCTCCGGTCGCCAGCGCTCGGGGTACAGGTGGCAGTGGGTGTCGACGATCATCTGCGGGCTCCTTCTCGGACAATACGGCCGGCACGCAGGACACGGCGCTCCGCGGGGTCGTCACCCATGCTCGCGGGCTCCCCCGTCGCCGTGGAACGACAGGGCGCCCCCGTCCAGCTTCTCGGTCGAGGCCACGGTGAGGTCGGCGTGGTGCTTGAGCGCCTCGAGCCCGCGGCCCGGGTCCCGGGCAAAGACGGCTCTGGTGAGGACCCGGTGGCGGACGGCGATGCTGGCAAAGTCCGGGTGGGCCTGGATCGTGAGGTAGCGATAGCGGACCGACTGGTCGTAGAGCAGCTCCAAGAGCCGCAGCAGCCACGGCGACCCGCAGCGGCTCAAGATGGCGAAGTGGAACCTGCGGTGGGCGTACTCCCAGGCCATGAGCGACGACGCCGTCACCGGTCGCTGGTTCTCCGCCTCGACCGAGAGCGCCTCGAAGTCCCCGAGTGCGTGGCGCACCTCGTCCTGCCACGCCGAGTCGAGCTTCTCGAAGGACTGCTCGAAGGCGACGGTCTCCAAGAGGAGCCGGTTCGCGTACACGTCGCGAAGCTCTTCGATCGAGCTCTGTGCGACCCGGATCCCGCGGTTGGGCATGAACTCGACGAGACCGGTCCCAGAGAGCCGGCTGAGCGCCTCACGCAGCGGCGTCGGGCTGAGACCCGGATAGCGCTCCTGGAGCTCGGCCATCTTGAGCCGCTGGCCCGGACGTAGCGCCCCGGTCAGGATCTCGTTGCGGATCACCTGCTCGGCCCAGTCCGTGCGCGTCGGCGGACCGTCGGTGCTCGTGAGCGCGGCCATGCTCACCCACGCACCGGCGCCGCGCCCGAGGACGAGGCCGGGCCCGAGGACGAGGCCGGGGACGAGCCCGGGGACGAGGCCGGGGACGAGGAGCTGTCGCGGGTGCGCCGCAGCACCCGGGCGGTCAGGAGCGCCATCAGCTCACGCCGGAAGGCGGCATCCGCCCGGGCGTCCGAGACCGGCTCGAAGCTGCGCTCGACGATCGACGCCGCTTCCCTGATCACCTCGTCGGACAGGGTGCGGCCGACGAGTGCCGCTTCGACGTCGGTGGCACGGCGGGGGGCGGGCTCGGCGCCCGCGACTCCGACCCGCGCCCAGTGGCAGACTCCGTCCTCGCCGACGGCGAGCGCTCCGCACACGGCGATGATCGCAAAGTCGCCCGAGCGCTCCGCGAACTCCTCGAACGCAGAGACGGCGCCCGGAGGCGGTGCGGCAACCCGCACGCCGGTCAGCAGCTCTGTCGGCTCGAGCGAGGTCGCCAGGAAGCCCCGGAAGAAGTCCTCGATCGGGATCTCCCGCGTCCCTGACGCGGACGCGGCCTCGACCACCCCCCCGAACGTCGTCGTCAGCAGCGGCAGTTCAGCGCTCGGGTCCGCGTGCGCCAGGCTCCCGCCGATCGTGCCGCGCACCCGGACAGGCAGGTGGCCGACCAACGTGACACCCTCGGCGAAGGCCGACCACGGGGCATCTCGAAGTGCGGGCGTCCGCTCGAGCGTGCGGTGCCGGACGAGCGCCCCGATCCGGAGTCCGGCGTCGAGGTGGAGGTGGTCGAGAGCCGACAGGCCGTTCACGTCCACGAGGTACGTGGGCTGGGCGAGCCGGAAGTTGAGCAACGGCACGAGGCTCTGCCCCCCTGCCAGGACCTTGGCATCCGCGCCGAGGTCGCTGAGCAGCGTCGTGGCCTGCTCCGGCGTGTCCGGCCGTGCGTAGCCGAACGGCGGCGGCTTCATCGTCCCACCTTTCGATCCGTGACCGACGCGACACCGGCTGCCCGAAGTGCCGCGCGGACGTTGTTGGGTCGGAGCGGGAGGTCCCTCGGCTCGACCCCGTAGTCGGAGAGCGCGTCGGCGACCGCGTTCGCGATGGCCCCGTACGCGCCGACCGTCCCCGGGCACCCGACGCCCTTCGCCCCGACGCGGTTGCCGAGGGACGCCTCCTCCATGGTGATCCACGAGATCCGGTCCGGCATCTCGGCGCAGGTCGGGATCACATAGTCCATGAACGAGGTGGACTGCGGCTGGCCGTACTCGTCGTAGCGGTACTCCTCGTACAGCGTCCCGGCGATTCCCTGCGCGGATGCGCCGTTCAGCTGCCCGGCCACGATCATCGGGTTGATCACGGTGCCGGCGTCGTGCGCGCCGAGAAACTGCTCCACCCGCACTTTGCCGGTGTCGAGGTCGACGGACACGACTGCGATCGCCGCGGTGAACGCCCACTCCATCCCGGGCCTCTCGAACCGCGCCTCGGCGCTGCACCCGAGATCGGCGAGATCCACGGTGTGCTCGCCGTCGGTCACCTGCCCGTGTGCGACCTGAAGCCGTTCTTCGGGCACGCCCAGCTTCGCCGCACCGAGACGGCGCGCCTCGGCGGCGAACTGCTCGGCTGCGACGACCAGCGCGCTCCCGCCCATCGCCGCGCCCCGGTCCGCGTAGGCGCCCATGCCCTCGAGCACCTCGTCCGTGTCGTGATGGCTGATGGAGACGCGGGCGATGTCCACGCCGAGCTGGTCCGCGAGGACCTGGGACAGCGCAGTGCGGAGGCCCTGCCCGACGGCCGCCACCCCCACGTAGCCGGTGAAGCGGCCGCCGGGCTCGGCCACGACGCGGGCCCACTCGAACGGCCCGTAGGCCGCCTCGTTCATGAAGCAGGCGATGCCGACGCCGGCCGCGACTCCATCCGCGCGCCGGCGCGCCGCGCCGGCGCGGAGCCCGTCGTAGTCGAACGTGCCGGCGAGGGTGTCCAGCTGCAGTGGGAAGTCGCCGTCCGCGTAGACGATGTCCTCGGCTGGGACCGCCACGTACGGGAGCTGATCCTTGCGAACGAGGTTCTTGCGCCGGAGCTCGAGTGGGTCCATCCCCACGCGCCGCGCCAGCACGTCGATCGCGCGCTCTCGGGCGTACGTCGCTTCGGACTCCCCCGGGCCGCGGAAGGTGCCGAGCGGCGTCTTGTTGGTGAGCACCGCGTGGGTGACGCTCCGCAGACCCTGCCAGGCGTACGGCCCGGCAAGGTTGCGCTGGCTGATCTCGGGCACGCCGACGCCGGTCGTCCGCACGTACGCGCCCATCGAGAACCACGATTCGTTCCGCACCGCGAGCAGCCGGCCGTCGTGGCTCGCCGCGAGCGAGATCTCGAAGATGCACTCGCGCGAGTGGTTCATTGCGATCAGGTTCTCCGCCCGGTCCTCGATCCACTTCACGGGACGGCCGAGTCGAAGCGCGAGCCACGGGACGAGGAAGTCCTCGGGATAGAACTCGCCGCGGGTCCCGAAGCTGCCGCCCACGTCGCATTCGACGAGCCGTATCGACTCGACGGGGCGCTGCAACAGGTCGGCAAGGACGCCCCGGTTGAAGTGCTTGACCTTCGTCGGCCCGTACACGGTGAGCCGGTCCCGGTCGTCGACTGCCGCCAGCAGCCCCCGGGTCTCCATCGGCACCGCCGAGTGCCGGTGCATGGTGAACGTCTCGGACACGACCACGTCCGCTCCCGCGAACAGCTCGTCGACGGGGTCGCCGGCCACGACCTCGCGCGTGTCCACCACATTGGAGCCGAGCTCTTCGTGGACGAGTGAGGGATCGCCCCGGCCGGCGGCGCGCAGGTCGACGGCTGCGGGGAGCTCGTCGAGCTCGATCACGACGTCGGCCGCCGCGTCCTCGATCACGTACGGGTCCTCGCCGACCACGACGGCGACCGGTTCGCCTACGTAGCGCACGCGGTCGACCGCGAGGGGCGGCTGCAGCGCGGCCGGGCCTCGGAGCGGCGGGGCCATCCGGCAGGGGATCCGGGCGCCGCCGAGCGGGCCGAGGTCCTTTGCGGAGAAGGCCGCGACAACGCCGGGCCGGGCGAGCGCCGGCGAGACGTCGACGCCGCGCAGTGACGCGTGGGCCGTTGTGCTCCGCACGACCCGCGCCCACAGCTGCCCCTCGACGTGCACGTCGCCCACGTACGTGCCCGCGCCGGTCACGAGGTCGAGATCCTCGACGCGGGCGACCGAACGTCCGACCCACGACGGTTCCGGCGTCACCCGCCCTCTCCCTTCCGGGCCGCCGCCACCGCGTCGAAGATCGGCCGGTACCCCGTGCAACGGCAGAGATTGGACGACAGCGACGCTCTCAGCGTCTCGTCGTCCATTTCCGGATCGTCCTCGACGAGCGCGGTCGCCAGCATGAGGAAGCCGGGCGTGCAGAAGCCGCACTGCAGGGCGTGGTGGTCGATGAACGCCTGCTGCAGCGGCGCGCACTCGCCGTTCGCCGCCAGCCCCTCGACCGTCCGAATGCGCCGCCCGTCGGCCTGCACCGCGAGCAGGAGGCAGGACCGCACCGGCTCGTCGTCGAGCAGGACCGTGCATGCGCCGCAGACGCCCTGCTCGCAGCCGAGATGGGTACCCGTGGCACCCAGGCGCTCGCGGAGCGCGTCGGCGAGCGTCCAGCGCGCCGGCACCTCGACCTCCCGGCGCTCGCCGTTCAGCTCGAACCGCACGGTGAACCGCGCGTCCGCGGCCCCGACGCTCACGCCCGTGGGCACGTCGGCCGCTTCACTCACTTGCCATCACCTCCGCAGGTTGCAACGAGACTTCCGATCCCGGGCTAGTTCGGCTTGATGTACTTGAGGAGGTGGGGCTTGGGCTGCCACATCCCGATGCCCATCTCCTTGGCCCGCCGGTAGGCGAGCTCGGCGACGACGAGGTCCTGCATGCCGGTGCCGACCGACTTGTACAGCGTGATGTCGTCCTGGCTCGTCCGCCCCGGAACCCTGCCCATGACGAGGTCGGCGAGGTCCCCGATGCGCGACTCGTCGACGGCGCCCGCCCCGGCCGCGTGGAGGGCGTCGCCCGACTCGACGAGAAGCTGTCGCGTGTCGAGGATCGTGTGCGTGGCGCGCCGCCACACCTCGGGGTCGATCTCCCGCTGCTCGGGCATCGTCGACCCGATGGACGTCACGTGCTGGCCCGGTTCCAGCCACTCGCCGAAGAGTGCCGGCTCCCCGTCGGTCAGGGTCGCGGCGACCACGACCTGCGCGCCGCGGATCGCGGTCTTGGGGTCGCCGACGGCCTCGGCGTCGACGCCGAAATCCCTCGCGAGCTCGCCGGCGAAGCGTTCGCGGCCTTCGGTCCTCCGGCTGTACACCCGGATCGACGAGATCGGTAACACGGCGAGCGCGCCCTCGACCTGCATCCGCGCTTCGCCGCCCGAGCCGATGACGGCCAGACTCGACGACTCGGGGTTCGCCATACGCGCCGTCGCGACGGCTGCGGCTGCACCGGTGCGCAACGCCGTCAGATAGTTGGCGTCCACGACGGCGAGCGGGCTGCCGTCGGCGAGGTCGAACAGGTGGATGAAGTAGCGGACCAGCGCACGTGGCACGTCCTGGTCCCTGTCGGCGACGAGATGGAACTCCTTGTAGCCGAAGAGGCCGCTCTGGGGCATGGCGGCGGGCATGAGCCGGATCCACCCACCTGGAAAGCGCAGGTTCTGGCGCTCTCCCACGACGATGGCGTCGGGGCCCGTCAGCTTGCAGCCGAGGGCGATCGCGTCGATCGCGTCGGACATCCGCACCGCCGCGACCACGTTGTCGTGGGCGAGGTGCAGGACGTCACCTGTGCCGGCCACCGCGACGAGCCCCTAGTACCCGTACTCGCCGAAGACCTGCAGGCCGTGGCGCGCTTCGAGCCCGCGGCCGAAGCGATACTTCATCTCCGGTCCCTCGTAGGGGATCCGCAGCGGCTTGCGCTCTCCGGGCACGCCCTCGACCTCGAGGACGACGAACGTGAGGGTGTCGGGTTCGGCGAGCGCGGCACGGAGGCTGCGGAGCTCCTCGAGCGAGCTTGCCGAGAGGACGTGCGGAATGCCCGCCGCGCGAGCCAACGCCGCCCAGTCCATCCGCTCGGCGTTCACGATCCGGTGCCCGCCGATGGCCTGGTAGCAGCCGTTCGACAGGACGAAGTGCGTCAGGTTGGCCGGCTGCTGTGCCCCCTCGGTCAGGAGCGCGCCGAGGTTCATGGCCAGTGATCCGTCGCTGTCGAGCACCCAGACCTTCAGCGCGGGTGCCGCGAGCGCGAGACCCAGCCCGAAGGACGCCGCGAGGCCCATCGAGGAGTTCATGTAGAAGACCCTGTCGTCCCTCGTGATGCGCCACCACTCGTTGGCGGTCGTGCCGAGCGAGCTCACGACCGTCTGGTCACGCCACACCTCGTCGGCGAGGCACTGGTAGGCGTCAGCCGCGAGCATCGGCGTCCCCCACGAGCTCGTGCACCACGTCGCGGGTGATCGTGGCGATGACCGGGCGCTTGGTGATCCTGGAGTGTTTCAGGAAACCGGCGACGTCGAGGTCCGCCAAGCGGGCCACGACGGGCTGGGAGATGCCGAGCGCCTGGATCACCGGCGCGCCCACCTGACCCTGGACGACCTGGTAGACGGTCTGCGGCTCCTCGTCGGCGTGCCCGCGATGGCTCGAGATGACGAGGAGCGGGATCCCGTGCATGAGGTTCAGCGTCGCGAGCTCGTGCACCACTGCGAGCACGCCGGCCATGCCCATGATCGCCACGGAGTTCACGCCGCCGAAGAACGCCCCGGCACACACGCCGACCGCTTCGGCCTCGCGTGCGACGCGCACGTGGGTGAACCGCTCGTCGCCAGCGACCCCGTCGATCAGCGGCACCACCCAGTCGTCCGGCAGGCTCGCGACGACCTTCACGCCGGCGCCGGCAAGGTCGTCGCAGAACGCCTTGACGCCGGCGGACGGTCCGGGGTCCGGGGCGTCAGCTTGCATCGTGCACCAGTCCTTGGCTCTGGATCCGGTCCCAGATCTCGCGGCCCGTGGCCACCTGTTGCATCCTGCCTCCTCCGATCAGGCATCCTTCGTGGGCTACGTTCAGGACGAGCTCGATCCGTTGCTCCACGATGACGATCGACATCCCGGACTTGGCGAGCTCGGGGACCTGCGTGAAGAGCAGCTCCTCGGCGACGATCGGGGACAGGTTCGCGGTGGGCTCGTCCATCAGGAGCACGACCGGTTCGGGCATGAGCGCACGGGCGATCGCGAGCTGCTTGCGTTCGCCGCCGCTCAAGTTGTGCGCCATCGACCTGCGCTTGTGCGCGAGCGCGGGAAAGCGCTCGAGCATTGCGCTGATCCTTCCGGGCACCTCTCGGCGGGGAAGCATGACGCCGCCCATTCTCAGGTTCTCCGTCACGGACAACCCGGGGAACACGTCCTTCACCTGCGGGAGGTAGCCGACGCCGCGGCGTGCGAGCGCATGACCGTGCACGCCGGTGACGTCCTTGGCCGAGATCGAGACGCTCCCCGAGAACATCGTCGCGTCGCCGACGATGGACTTCAGGATCGTGCTCTTCCCCGCTCCGTTCACGCCGATGATCGCGAAGATGCCACCGGGGGCAGCGGAGAACGACACGTCCCGGACGACGACGTCCTTGTAGCCGGCAGCGAGGTCCGAGACGGTGAGGAGCATCTATCTCCGTCCGATGTAGGCAGCCTGGAGGAACTCGTTCCCGACGGCGGTGGAGAAGTCGCCGTCGACGATGACCTCGCCATTGGCCATGCCCACCACCCGCTCGCACACCGCTTGGACGAGGCCCATCTCGTGCTCGATCACGATCACGCAACACCCGGACCCGGCGAGGCGCGCGAGGTCCGAACGAAGGTGCTCCACGATCGGCGGGGCCATGCCCGAGGAGGGCTCGTCGAGCAGCAGGACCCTGGGCTCGGCCATGAGCGCGCGGAGGTACTCGACGATCTTCTGCTGCCCGCCGCTCAGGTTTCCCGCCCGCTCGTGCGCGAGCCTGGTCAAATCGAATTCGGCCAGCAAGTGGCGAGCCCTGTCCACCTCCCGGCGTTCCTGACGCTGCCACGATCTCGCCCCGATGACGGCGGAGACGAACTGGTCCCCACGGTGGTCGGGTACCGCGACGAGGAGGTTGTCGAGCACGCTCAGGTCCGCGAAGACGCGGGCTCCCTGGAACGTGCGCACGAGACCGGCACGTGCCCGCCGGAACGGGGGCCAGCGGCTGATGTCTCGCCGGTCGAGGAACAGCCGGCCGGCGTCGGGCCGGAGCGAGCCGGCGAGGACGTTCAAGAGCGAGCTCTTACCGGCGCCGTTCGGCCCGATGATGCCGGTGACCGAGCCGGGGGCGAACACGAGCGACACGCCGTCGACGGCACGCTGCGCGCCGTAGCGGACGAGGACGTCCCGGCACTCGAGGGTAGCGGTCCCGCGGGTGCCGGACTCCTCGTGCGCCGGAGAGGTGACGAGGTTCACTCCGACAGCAACCTTTCCGGCTCGAGCATCTGCACGCTGCCGGTGGCACGGCGCCACAGCCACGCCCATGGCCGGCTCCTGTCGCCGAGCTGCGCGAGCTGCAGGTCGGGACGCGCCGGGATGATCCCCTTGGGGCGGAACCACAGGACGACCACCCAGACCAGACCGATGAGGATCCACACCAGGGAGAACGTGAGGCCCGGGTAGCCGATCGTCGGGAGGAACGCCGTGAGCTGCAGCAGGACCACGCCGACGATGAACCCACCGAGAAGTGCGCCGAGCTGGTTGCCGAGCCCGCCGAGGAAGATCGCGACGAGCAGGTCGAAGGTCTCGTTGTAGCCCCAGCTCGACGGCGCCCACGCGGTCAGGAACTCGACCATGAGCGCGCCCATCAAGCCGAAGACGACACCGCCGACGACGAACACGATCATCCGGGTCGCCCAGGGGTTCTTTCCGAGCGCGCTGGCGGCCTCCTCGTCGTCGCGGATCGCTCTCAAGCTGCGCCCGAACGGGGACCGGGACATCCGCTGCATGATGAAGTAGCACGCGAGGCCGACGACCACGCAGAGCCCGAAGAAGAGCCACTGCCAGCCGACTCCGCCGACGAACTGGCTCATCGGCTGCGGCACGCTCGCGAGTCCCTGCGAACCGTTGAACAGGCTCTGGTCCTGCCCGACCACCTGCGCGGCGATGATCGCGATCACGAGGGTTCCCGCTGCCTGGTAGTCCTTGCGCATCTTGCGCATCATCGCCGGACCGAGCACCGCGGCGAGCAGGCCGCCTGCGAGACCGCCGACGAGCAGCGGCATCGGGAAGGGCCAACGGGTGCCGAAGAGATACGTCTCCCCGAGCGCGAAACCCGAATGTCCGATCGACGTCACGCCCGCCGCGTACGCGCCGACCGCCTCGAAGATGATGGCCCCGAAGTTGATGATGCCCCCCATGCCGAATTGCAGGTTCATGGTCCACGCACCGACCGCGTAGAAGACGAAGTAGATCGCCAGCGTGCTGATGTAGTACTCCACCTAGACGGTCACCTCTTCCTTCTCGAAGAAGCGCCCGAAGATTCCCTGTGGGCGAATCAGCAGCGCCAGGACCAGGATGCCCAGGGCGATCGCGACGTTGTACGAGGAGGCGCCGAACCCGCCGCTGATCTGGACGATGAGGTCGAGCGCGACGGAGACGATCACGGCATAGCCGATGGAACCGATCCCCGCCACGACGATCACCGCGAGGATGTAGGGAAGGTAGCTGGGGCCGGTCAGGTATGTCACCGTCTGGTAGGTCAGCGCCAGCGCGACGCCGCCCAGTCCGCAGAAGAGCCCCGAGACGAACCAGACGGAGCCCACCACCGTCCCCGTGTCGATCCCGGACGCCCGGGCCAGTGCGGGATTGGCCGAGGTCGCCCGCATCGTGATGCCGAGCCGGGTCGTGTGGAGTCCGAGCTCGAGGACGGCGATCGACCCCACCGCGATCGCGATGATCACGACGTCCGTCGTCGTAAAGACGATGTCGAAGGCGTGGAACTCCGCCCCGGTGGGGAACCGGAAGGCGAACGTCTGGCTCTTGGTGAAGGCCGCCATGATGTACTCGGCGATCAGCCCGACCGCGACCGAGACCATCGCCAGCTCGAAGACCCCCGCACCCCGACGCGCGAAGGGACGGAACACGAAGCGTCCTTCGAGCAGCGAGGCGATCCCTCCGATGATCGTGCCGACGAGGGCCGCGGCCCACAACGGCACGCCCGCCCCGCCGAGGCTGTAGGCGACGAGGGCGGCCAAGGACATGATCGCTCCGTAGCCGAGATTGAAGATGTTGGTCAGGCCGAACTGCAGCGAGAACCCGATCGCGCTGATGCTGAGGATCGCGCCGGCGATGATGCCGAACCCGACTCCCGATAGAAAGATTTGCACGAAGGCGGTCCTTCTGTCCCCTCGTCGCCTGCAGCGTGATGGATTCCCTGCGGATCAGGCGACCCGCGGAGTGCGACGACCCGTCCTCAGCCGCCGCTCGACACGTTCACCGCCGCGATCTCGTTCGCGGGGATCTTGCTCGACGTGTGCCATCCGCCGTTCTTGTACGTCTGGACGACTTGGTACGTTGTCGAGTTGTGGTAGCGGTTGAAGTTGAATGACCCCCCGGATCCGATGAACTGGATCTTCTTGTGCTCCTTCAGCAGCTTCCGCCCCTGGGCGAACGTGTAGACGACCTTCTTCCCGTTGCCAGGGTTCGCCACCTTGGGGATGTCCTTGTTCCACTTGACCGGTGTCGTCGACCCGGCGTCCTCCGCGGCGAGGGCGGCGATCATGATCCCGTCCCAGTCGTACTCGCCGAAGGAGCTGAGGATGTAGTTGTCAAGCACTGTCTTTGTCGCGCCCGAGTCCTTCTTGGCCCACTTGGTGAAGAGCCTCGTGGCGGGCGTCGGGTTCGGGGTCGCGATCACGACGCGGCGGACTTCCTTCGAGAAGCGTGTCGCACCCATGTCCTTGCTCACCGGCGCTGTCCAGCCCGCTCCCTCGGTGCCGGCCGTGGCGATGACCGGGATGTTCTTTGTCGTCTGCTGGGCGAACTCCCCCCAGAACGTCGCGGAGGTCACCGGGTCCGCCTCGGTCACGATGACCTGGGGGTTCTCGGCGAGGAGTGCTGCGACCTGAGTCTGGTACGACGGCTGTGCCGGCGTGAGCTTCGTCTGGCCGACGACGTCGAGTTTCATCGCGTGCGCGCCAGCGAGAACGCCGGGCAGGTCGCCCTGGGCCCCCGATGTGGAGCCGAAGACGACCGCGACCCTCGAGACGTGGAGCGTCTTCTTCATGTAAAGAGCGATCGCCACGCCGTTCGCCGCGTCCGGGGTGACCGCGCGCCAGAAGTACGGATACTTCGTCTGATGGTCGTAGATCGAGTTCCCGGCGGAGGCCCAGATCGGGATCTTCGCCCGGTTGACGATCGGCACCAGCGCGGGTGCGTCTGTCGTCCCGAGCTGGTCGTCGAGCATCACGTGGGACGTCGTGCTGACGAACTTCTCCGTCGCCGGTACGGCGTCCGCGGGGTCACCCTTGGTGTCGACGAACTTGATCGCGACCTTGTGCCCCAGGATCCCGCCGACCGAGTCGAGGTACGCCTGTGCCGCCTTCAGGACGCCGCCCACGACGGTGCCCTGGAACGACGACGGGCCGGAGAAGGCCGTCGTCGACGCGAAGGTGACCTGGTAGCCGCCTGTCGCGCCCGCCGGCGCGCTCAGCACCGTGGCGAGCAACGCGATCGAGCCGGCCGCCGCCGCGGCGGCACCCCACCTCGGCGGCCGCATCCCCGCCAGGGTGCGCGAGAGCACGCCGGGTCCTTGCCCGTGCACGTCCGTGCGGAACTTCTCCGTCGGCTTCCTGGGTCTCATGGTTCCCCCCCTTTTCGGTGCTCGCAAGAGCCGGACCAGTTCAACGACTTCAACGATCGGTACGGCGCCGCTCGCCGGCCCGGTGATGCGTCCACTGCGACCCGCCCGGCTTGCACGCGGTCCGTCGGGCAGTAGCCCGGGGTGGATCTTCTTGCCGGTGGCTGGATCGCGGGACTGCCAGCCCATGGTTGCGGTCGTGCAGCCGCCGCTCGGATGTCCTCCACGCGCACGTGGTCTTCGACCCAGGCTCCAGCGGCAGGCCGCTTGTATGTCGCCAAGCTCCACCTCGCCTCGTTGGGCTAGCGCACAATTTATACAATACATGATCGGGTGTCAACGGGTGCGGGGCGGAAGCGACGCTGGCGGCGGCGAGCCGTGCGCTCCCAAGTCTCACAGGAGGAACGTGAGGTTGCCGAGCGGGTCGCCCTGGTTGAGGAGGTCCACGCGCTTGGTCTCGATGAGCCATCGTGTCGCCGGCCTCACCAGACGGAAGCTGCAGTGCGCGGCGAACACCCGCTGTCGACCGTCACGCCCGACACCGTCCGGCAAGTTCTCGACCTCGGCTGCTGCGGCGTGGAGTGCTCGCTGCGTAACCGGAAGATGCGCTCGTGGAGGTGGCGGCGGTCGTCGAGGACCATCGAGAGAACCTGGTCGCCTTCCGCCGTGCCCGGGAAGTACGGGACCCATTACGTGAGCGCGGGAGCAAAGAGCGCGAGCAACGTCAGCGTCCCCTTCGCCGTGTTCGCCGTCGCACCCGCGACCGACGGCGCCAACAGCGCGAGAAGCCCGACGCAGACCGCGAGCACCACGTTGCGCTCGGCGCGCTTCGATCCCTTCATGACCCCCCTACCTTTGGCTCGGATACGTCAGTCCATCGGGCAACGGCCGACGAAGAACTCCTCGTCCGTGCCTTGCGCGTGCGGCAGGCCACTGCGAACGAGTCCGGCACGCGCCTGGTTGCGCTGGGACTCCATCAGGCGCAGGTGCGGGGCTCGGATCGGACCACCGTTGAAGCCGTTCAGCCAGTACTGGTACTTCCACAAGAGCCGGTGGATGAGCCCCGCCCCGCCCATGTAGCTCCCCGCCAGCTGGGCGTTCACCTGCCGGGCGGGGTGGACCTGCCAGTAGAGCTCCATCGCCTCGTCGAGCTTGTCGGCACGGAGCAGGTCGAACATGCGTACGGGCACGTCGCCGAGGTATTCGTAGTTGGACGAGCCCATGAACTGCATTCCGAAGCTCTTCACCCACGCAGGGGCGTTCTGCTCGAAGGGGTCGGTCACGACCACCTCGTCGCCATAGCGCATGAAGACCTCGGCGACACCCCCCACGCCAGGCCCTCCGATCTCGTTCTTCACGGCGACGACCGTCGGGAGCTCGTCGATCATCCGGCCGATGAGGGCGGGTGAGAAGCCCGACGGGTGCAGGTAGCCGAAGTCCCACTGGTGGACGGCGAAGAGCATGACCGCGATGTCCGACGCGTCCGCCACCGCCTTCGTGTAGTCGAAGACCTCCTGCTCGCTCGCAGGATGAAAGGTGAGCGGGTAGGAGAGGAGCATGAGGTCGACCCCCGCTGCCCGTGCGTAGCGGACCATCTCGATCGTGGACGCGAGGGTGGGGAACGATCCGAGGAGCATGATGCGAAGGCCCAGCTTCTTGCCCTCGTCCACCGAGATGTCGATCACGTCGCGCATCTCGGCGTCGGTCGTCCCGCACTCGGTGACCAGCAGCGTGCCCCAGTAGCCGAGCTCTGCCTCACGGCGCAGGTCGTGGCGGACGGCCGCTTCGTTCACCGCGGTGAGCCCCGAGTTCAAGGTGGGCAGCAGGCACCCACACACCCCGCGCATGTGCTCTTTCGCCCAGGCTCGAGCGTCGGTGCGCCCGTATGTCGCCATGCTCTCACCTCTGCTCGGTGGGCCGGCAAACAATCTATACAATACATGATCGGGCTGTCAACGGACCTGCAGCCTCGCCGGGGTTCGAACGCCGGCCCGCTGCGGCTGCGACGCAGGGGTCGACGCGACCTCGCCGCATCCCGATCTGCCTACCGGAGGGCGCCCCCGTCCAGCTTCTCGGTCGAGGCCACGGTGAGGTCGGCGTGGTGCTTGAGCGCCTCGAGCCCGCGGCCCGGGTCCCGGGCAAAGACGGCTCTGGTGAGGACCCGGTGGCGGACGGCGATGCTGGCAAAGTCCGGGTGGGCCTGGATCGTGAGGTAGCGATAGCGGACCGACTGGTCGTAGAGCAGCTCCAAGAGCCGCAGCAGCCACGGCGACCCGCAGCGGCTCAAGATGGCGAAGTGGAACCTGCGGTGGGCGTACTCCCAGGCCATGAGCGACGACGCCGTCACCGGTCGCTGGTTCTCCGCCTCGACCGAGAGCGCCTCGAAGTCCCCGAGTGCGTGGCGCACCTCGTCCTGCCACGCCGAGTCGAGCTTCTCGAAGGACTGCTCGAAGGCGACGGTCTCCAAGAGGAGCCGGTTCGCGTACACGTCGCGAAGCTCTTCGATCGAGCTCTGTGCGACCCGGATCCCGCGGTTGGGCATGAACTCGACGAGACCGGTCCCAGAGAGCCGGCTGAGCGCCTCACGCAGCGGCGTCGGGCTGAGACCCGGATAGCGCTCCTGGAGCTCGGCCATCTTGAGCCGCTGGCCCGGACGTAGCGCCCCGGTCAGGATCTCGTTGCGGATCACCTGCTCGGCCCAGTCCGTGCGCGTCGGCGGACCGTCGGTGCTCGTGAGCGCGGGCGCGGCGTCGCTCACCCATCGTTCGCTGACCATCGGCAAGGGCACTCCTCGCTCCGCCCCAGGCCGCGTGACGGCCCGATCACGGCGCAGGATACCTCCCTGTAGGACCGTGGCCCGCGGATCGTTGCTCCGTCGAGCGTGTCACGATCCCGTGCGGCGTCGCCGATCCTGATCGTGTTCGTCACGCTGTCGAGCGGTCCGGACCCCGCTCGACGTCCGCTCCGAGTCGCGCTTCGATCAGGTCGTGCGCCGCGCCGGTGAGCCTCAGCGCGAGTCCAGACGCCCGTGCGTCCGAGACGGCGGCGGCAAGATCCTTCGCGAAGATGCCGAGGGACG
>Ga0307373_10007245_pt1 | contig 17358 bp, 13 predicted proteins | sample OX2MG_FD_202534 | JGI IMG/M metagenome (GOLD analysis project Ga0307373, IMG submission 202534) | Soil microbial communities from Risofladan, Vaasa, Finland - OX-2 | ecosystem: Environmental > Terrestrial > Soil > Coastal area > Acid sulfate soil | place: Finland: Risofladan, Vaasa | collected... | reverse complement strand
CGGGATCATGCAGCTGTACACGAGGACTCCGACGCTCACCGCGATGACAGCGGCCGGCCTGGACTATGTCTCCAACGGCCGGTTCAACCTCGGCATCGGAGTCTCAGGACCGCAGGTGATCGAGGGCTGGCACGGCGTGCCCTACGACGCGCCGATCGGCCGGACCCGCGAGACCATCGAGATCTGCCGCGCCGTCTGGCGACGTGAGCGCCTGGTACACGACGGCAAGAACTACCAGATCCCGCTGCCCGCAGGGCAGGGGACCGGGCTCGGCAAGGCGCTCAAGCTGATCAACCACCCGGTCAGGGACCGGATCCCGATCATCCTCGCCGCGGTCGGCCCGAAGAACACGGCCATGGCCGCCGAGCTGGCCGAGGGCTGGCAGCCGATCTTCTACTACCCGGAGAAGGCGGCGGACATCTGGGGCGCGCCGCTGGCGGCGGGCCAGGCCAGGCGGAACCCGTCGCTGCCCGCACTCGACGTGATCGCCCAGGCGACGCTGGCGATCGGGGACGACGTCGCGGACCTGGTCGAGCTCGGCCGTCCGGTGCTCGCCCTGTACGTCGGCGGGATGGGCGCGCGCGGCCAGAACTTCTACACCAAGCTGGCCTCGGACTACGGCTACCCGGACGAGGCGATCGCGATCCAGGACGCCTACCTGGACGGGCGCAAGGACGAGGCGGCGGCGCTCGTGCCGCGGTCGCTGCTCGAGGGAATCTCGCTGATCGGCTCCCGGTCGCAGGTGGCCGAGCGGCTCGCGGCGTATAAGGAATCCGGCGTCACCACGCTGAACGTGCAGCCGCTGGCCAGCACCCACGAGGACCGGGTGCGGCTGATCGAGCAGATCAAGGAGATGACTGCCTGAGCCCGGGCCGCGGACCGGGCAGCTGACCACCGCCACGGGTGAGGCACCGGTCGCGCGGGGAGGACTTTGAGCGTGAGGACACCGAACGGGCCGGCAGCCCGTGTTGTCGTCGTCGGGGCAGGGTTCGCGGGGCTTGCCGCTGTGGACGCGCTGACGGGGTCGGGAGCGGACGTGACGCTGGTCGACCGGCATCCGTACAGCACGTTCCAGCCGCTGCTCTACCAGGTGGCGACCGCCGGACTGACCTCGGCCGATGTTGCCTATCCGCTCTGGGCGGTCGCGCGCAAGCGGCGGGCCAGGTTCCGGAGAGGCGAGCTGACCGGGGTCGACCGGGAGAGCCGCGAGGTCCAGCTCGCCGACGGGACCCGGATCGGCTACGACTACCTGGTCCTGACGACAGGGGTGTCGGCCGCGTTCTTCGGCGTCGCGGGCGCCGCAGAGCACGCGCTGAGCCTGTACACCCGCCATGACGCCGTCGTGCTGCGCGACGAGCTGCTAGCGGAGCTGGAGTGCCTCGCTGCCGAGCCTTCCGGCGAGCTGCACATTACCGTCGCGGGCGGCGGCGCGACCGGGGTCGAGCTTGCCGGGACGCTCGCTGAGCTGCGCAACATCGCGCTGCCCGCCACGTTCCCCGAGATCAGGCAGGAGCGGATGCAGGTCACGCTGGTCGAGGCAGGCGAGGTGCTGCTCGCTCCGTTCGATCCGGGCCTGCGGGAGTACACGCTGCACCAGCTGCTGAACCGCGGTGTCGACGTCCGGCTCAGATCGGCGATCGGGGAGGTCAGGGAGCAGGAGGTGGTGCTGGCCGGGGGAGAGGTCCTGCGCAGCGAGATCACCGTGTGGGCGGCCGGTGTGGCCGGCCCCGCTGGCATGAGCGCGCTCGGCTTGCCCACCGGCCGCGGCGGTCGCCTCCTGACCGGTTCCGACCTGCGAGTGCAGGGTGATGAGCGGATCTTCGCGGCCGGGGACATCGGGCTGATCGAGGGCAATCCCATGCCACAGCTCGCGCAGCCGGCGATCCAGCAGGGCAAGCATGCGGCGGCCCAGATCCGCCGGCTCATGCACGGCAAGGACACGGCGGAGTTCAGTTACCAGGACAGGGGGATCATGGCGACGATCGGCCGCCGGTCCGCCGTCGTGCAGCTGCCGGGCCGGATAAAGATCAAGGGCACCATCGCCTGGCTCGCCTGGCTGGTACTGCACCTGGTCACGCTGCTCGGTCACCGGAACCGGATCACCGCGCTCGTCAACCTGTCCTGGCGCTACCTGACCTGGAGCAAGGGCGGCGGCGTGATCATCGGCGACGAGACTCCGCCACCGCGACACGAACGCGCGGCCGCAGGCGAGCGGGCGCACCGACGCTGAGCGGGCCCGGAGCCGCCAACTAGGCTGTCAGCGCCACGTCTCCAGAGCGTTCCTGACGCGTCCGAGTCGGTCATCTCGGTGCCAGCCTATGGCGCGGGACGGTCAGCGCACCAGGACCTGGTCGCCGCGCCGGCCGGCCGTGAGCGCCGGGGCCCCCGGGGGCTGGAACGCAGCGAGCAGGCCACCGTACAGTTCGGATATGCCGCGGATTCATGCCCTTCGCCGAGACCGGGCCGCCGCCGTGGTCGCCGGTCTCGGCGCCGACGCCGCCCTCATCACCAGCGGCGTGAACGTCCGCTACCTGACCGGCCTGGTCAGCTCCAACGCGGCCCTGCTGCTGCCAGTCCAGGGCACGTCAGTGCTGGCGACTGACTGCCGGTATGCGGGCACGGCTGAGCGAGAGTGCCAGGACACCGAGCTCGTTGTCGAGCGCGACGTAGCGGCCGCGCTGGTCAGGCGGGCGCTGGCCAGCGGTCTTCGCGCGATCGCGTTCGAAGACCGGGACCTGACCGTGCAGCGTCATCGCGAGCTGACGGGGATCAGCGGCACCGGCTCCGGCTCTGGCTCGGCAGGTCCTGACCTGGTGCCGGCCGGCGGGGCGATCGACGAGCCGCGGATGGTCAAGGACGAGGCGGAGATCGAGCTGCTCGCCCGGGCATGCGCGATCACCGGCGAGGCGTTCTCCGTGCTGCTTGACCGGCTGCGTCCCGGCGTGACCGAGCGGGAGTACGCCGTCGCCCTGGAGCGGGCGATGATCGACCTGGGTGCCGACGCGGTGGCGTTCGACAGCATCGTGGCGTCGGGGCCCAACGGGGCGATCCCGCACCATGTCCCCGGCAACCGCCCGTTCAGCGCCGGCGACCTGGTGACGGTCGACTGCGGCGCCTTGTTCGGCGGCTACCACGCGGACATGACGCGCACAGTCGCGATCGGCAAGCCGGCCGCCTGGCAGTGCGAGATCTACCAGATTGTCGCTGAGGCGCAGGCGGCCGGGGTGGCGGCGGCGAAGCCTGGTGCCGAGGTCGGCGATGTCGACGCGGTGTCCCGCGATCTGATCGAGGCGGCCGGGCACGGCGCGCATTTCGCGCACGGGCTCGGCCACGGAGTGGGCCTGGAGATCCACGAGGCACCGATCATCGGGTACGGCCGGACCGGTACACTTGCCGATCGGGTTCCTATCACCATCGAGCCCGGTATCTACCTGCCTGGTGCGGGCGGCGTCCGGATTGAGGACACGCTCGTCGTCCGCGCAGGAGCCGGGGCGGCGGGATCGGCTCAGCCGCTCACCACGATCACCAGGGAACTGCTTGTCCTCTAGCCGCTCGTCCGATCCGGCCGGGTGCGGGGACGTGGCGGTCCCGCCCGCATGCAGGAGAAGCAACCAACGTGGCCACCACGAACGATCTTAAGAACGGCATGACCCTCAGCATTGACGGCCAGCTCTGGAACGTCGTGGAGTTCCAGCACGTCAAGCCAGGCAAGGGCGGCGCGTTCGTGCGGACCAAGCTGAAGAACGTGATGAGCGGGAAGGTCGTGGACCGGACATTCAACGCGGGAGTCAAGGTCGACGTCGCGAACGTGGACAAGCGGGAGATGCAGTACCTCTACCGCGAGGGCGACGAGTTCGTCTTCATGGACATGCAGGACTATGACCAGCCGCGGATCCCGGCCGAGACCGTCGGGAGCGGTGCCGACTACCTGCTGGAAGAGCAGACGGTTACGGTCGCCTTCAACGAGGGCGTCCCGCTCTACGTTGACCTGCCGCCAGCGGTGGAGCTGACCGTCAGCCAGACCGACCCTGGCCTGCAGGGTGACCGGTCCACGGGCGGAACCAAGCCGGCCACGCTGGAGACCGGCGCCCAGATCCAGGTTCCGCTGTTCATCACCACCGGCGAGAAGATCAGGGTCGATACCCGTACCGGCGAATACCTCGGCCGCGCGTGAGCGCCGCAGGCGGGAGCAGCCGTGGCTGCGCGCAGTAAGGCACGCAAGCGGGCGCTGGACATCCTGTTCGAGGCTGAGATGCGGCGGGAGCCGCCGCTGAGCCTGCTCGAGACCAGGACGATCCAGGCCGAGCCGCCGGTCAGCGCCTACGCTGTCGAGCTTGTCCAGGGAGTCCAGGCACACCGGGAAGAGATCGACAGGCTGCTGTCCGAGAACTCCCGCGGGTGGACTCTGGACCGGATGCCGGCGGTGGACCGGAACATCCTGCGGATCGGCAGCTACGAGCTGCTGTGGGGCACCGAGGTACCCGAAGCGGTCGCGATCAGCGAGGCAGTGGTGCTGGCCGGCGACCTGTCGACGGAGTCCTCATCCTCGTTCGTCAACGGACTGCTCGCGCGCCTGCTCGAGATCAAGCCCACGCTGGCGCGGGCCGAGCAGGCCCCGCCGGGGAAGCCTGCCACCGATGATGAAGCCGCTGCCGGTGATGCGGCTGCCGGTGATGCGGCTGCCGGTGATGCGGCTGCCGGTGATGCGGCTGCCGGTGATGCGGCTGCCGACGTCGCGGATGGCGCCGCCGAGTAGCCCCGCTGTCAGTAGCCCCCGCTACAGTCAGGTAGCAGGGAGTCCCAGCCGCAGCTGGAAGGCACAGTGGATCAGGCAGGCGCGCCAGACGACACGGGCTGTCACATCCTGCATGTCGACATGGACGCGTTCTATGCGAGCGTGGAGATCAGGGATCGTCCGCAGATCGCCGCGCAGCCGGTCATCGTGGCTCACACGGGCGGCCGCGGCGTCGTGCTCTCGGCCAGCTACGTCGCTCGAGGCTTCGGCGTCCGCTCGGCCATGCCGGTCACCAGGGCGCAGCGGCTCTGCCCGCACGCGATCTTCATCACCCCGCGCCACGACCTGTACAGCGCCGTGTCACGGGAGGTCATGGCGATCTTCAAGGCGGTCACCCCCGAGGTGGAGCCGCTCTCGCTGGACGAGGCGTTCCTGGATGTATCGGGTGCGGTCCGGCGGCTCGGCACGCCTGCCGCAATCGGCAGCCTGATCCGGCGCCAGGTGCACGACCAGCTCGGCATCACCTGCTCGGTGGGCATCGCGTCGAGCAAGTTCGTTGCCAAGCTGGCCTCGGTGCACTGCAAGCCGGACGGCCTGCTCGTCATCCCGGCCGACCGGGTACTGGACTTCCTGCACCCGCTGCCCGTCTCCGCCTTGTGGGGAGTCGGCGAGCGGACCGGCAAGGTGCTGGCCAGGCTCGGCCTGCGCACCGTGGCCGACCTGGCGAACGTGCCGCCGGCGACGCTCGAGCGGGAACTCGGCCGGGCTAGCGCCGCGCACCTGTCGGCGCTGGCCTGGGGGCGCGACGAGCGCAAGGTGACGACCGGGGTCCAGGAGAAGAGCATCGGCGCCGAGGAGACGTTCGCCACCGACATCGGCGACCCGGACGTGATCCGCCGCGAGCTGCTGAGGCTGGCCGGGCGGACGGCGCGCGGGCTGCGGTCGTCCGGCTATGTCGCCAGGACGATCTCGGTGAAGCTGCGGCGCGCCGACTTCAGCACGATCACGCGGTCACGCACGCTCAGCGAGCCGACCGACGTGGCACAGACGGTCTACGCAACCGCATGCGAGCTGTACGCGGCGTCCGGCCTCGACCGCGGCGTCCTGCTGCGGCTCGTCGGCGTGCGAGTGGCAGGCTTGTCGCCGGCCTCGACGGCCGGGACCCAGCTCGCCCTGGGCGAGCGGGCCGACGCCTGGCGGCAGGCTGAGGGCGCGATGGACAAGATCACCCGCAGGTTCGGCTCTGGCGCGCTCCGTCCTGGTTCGCTCGTCACGCCCGGCGACGGCGAGGATCGGTCGCCACGGAACTGGCCCGCAGGATCGTGACGCACCGGTCCGTGCCGAAGGATCCTCCCGATCTGTAGCTCACCGCACGACAAGGCAGAACGGGTGCCCGGCCGGATCCCGGTACACCCGCCAGCGGACGGTCTCGCCTTCGGGCCCTGGCCGAGGGGATATCTGCTCGCCCGCGTAGGCGGCTCCGGCGGACAGCACGCGGTCATGGGCGGCGCTCAGGTCATCGACCAGGATGTCGAAGTGCGCGCCCGCCGCGGCCATGGCCGGCGGAGCGTTACTGGCCTGGAACGATAGCCGCTGGCCGTGCGGTGGCGGCTCGATCGTCACCCAGCCTGGGTACCACCGAGCAGGCTCGCCGCCCAGGAGGTCGGCCCAGAACCGCGCTAGCTCCCATGGTTCCGGGCAGTCGAGGACTATCTCCCGGATCCAGCCGACGATATCAGCGCTGCTGCTCATCCGGTCCATGATGCCGCGTGGCAGCGCCGTCAGCGCCGTGCCCTGGTCCAGATCAGGGCACGGTCTCGCGGGTGGTCCCGGGGCAGGAGTCGATGAAGTCATTGCGAAACTTACCCGGCTGGTCATACTGTCGCATCAGCCGCCGGAAGTCAGGAAGCCGGTCATAACACCCGTCGACCCAGGTGAAGTGCAGCCCGATCGTGTCCCGGCGGTAGCTGGGGCTCAGGTCGCCCTGAGCAGTTCCGCCGCCAGCTCACCGTCGGTGAGGCCCGCGCTGACCGTGACGCCCGGGCGCCCGGCCGCCCGGCATCGATCTCGATGATCTTCGGCAGGCCGGCTACCGAGATGAGAGCGCCCGGCGTATCAGCGATCCGGCTGAACGAATGCCCGGTGCCCAGGCTCGCACCCGAGGGCTGGCGGCCACCAGGCTCTGAAGCTCGGGTACCGAGGTCGGCCGGCGCACCTGACGGGCGCTGAACCGGACGTTCCCTGCCCAGTTCGTCAGTACCTCGTTCATGATCCGCTGCCTTCCCCCGGCAGCTTCGGCTCTGGCGCGCTTCGTCCTGGTTCGCTCGTCATGCCCGGCGACGGCCAGGGCCGGATGCGGGAGTAAACCCGTGTTTCTGGCGTGGCGTCGGCGGGCCATCGTGAGCCCATGTCCGGGCGCTGCTCCGCCGTCCCCTTCCACAGAACGCGCTGGCCCTCGTATTCTGGGTGATAGCCAGGCCGCAGGGCGAAGAAGATCTGGTGTGGCCGGCGCGAGTAACTGGGAGGCAACGTGCCGCTTTCTGAGCACGAGCAGCGCCAGCTCGAGCAGATCGAGCAGGCGCTCTATGCCGAGCATCCACGGTTCGCCAAGGCCGTGCGTGCGGCTGACCCGCGGGTGCACTACAAGCGCCGGGTTGTCTACGCGGCGATCGGATTCGTGATCGGGGTCGCCTTGCTGCCGGTCGGGATCTCTATCTCCCACATCGCGGTCAGTGTCGTCGGCTTTGTCATCATGCTCGCGTCCTGCTACTGGGCGGCGATGAGCTACCGGCGGATGAACGGCCTGGCCGCTGGCCGGATACAGCTCAAGGACCGCCGGGCAGGACGCCGGGACAAGACAGGACGCAAGGACACGGGGAGAGGCAAGCGCCCGGGCACCGGGCTCAGCGAGCGGCTTGAGGAACGGTGGCGCAGGCGCCAGGAGGGCCGCGACGGCTAGCTCTCTCCGGCGGCGGGCATCCAGCCCGTGAGCAGCCCGGCCGCCTGCCGGATGCTGGCTCGCAGCGGTTGGAGCGTTGACGCGGGCAGCAGCGCGGCCCGCAGGCGGGCGCTGCGGCCAGCGCTGCGGGCGAGGCCTCGGTGGACCAGCGCGACATCCGCGCGGATGGTGCCGGCGGCGGCTGGAACCGGTGCGTAGCGGGCGCATTCCACCACGCTGGCGATCCGGGTGACAGCCCGCCTGGCCTGCTCATCGATCCCCGAAACCGAACCTACCCGCCTGGCCAGGGCCCGTGGCGACTCGCTCGCCCGGCAGCGTAGCCCGTAGTCCTCCAGGTCGGCACAGAGTTCCTGCCAGCCGGCCAGCGCGAGCGCGGCATCGCCGTTCGCCGAGCGCCAGCGCCTGCGGCGGGTGATGATCCGCGCCGCACCAGGAGCCGCCGCGGCCAGCACGAGGACGGCCAGGACGATCAGCCCGACCGGAGGCCCTCCGCGAGAGCGGCGGCCCGCGGCGCCGAGCGGTACGTCGCCCGTGCGCGGAACCTGCACGTGGTGCAGCACGTTGGGGCTGGCGCTCGCGGACGGCGAGCTTGAGCCTGTATTGAGTCCGCCGGGGTGGCCCTTCGTCGTCCCGCCGCCCCCCGCAGTGGCCACGTATGACGGCTCTACCGCGGTCGCCTGGCCGCCCGCTCCTCCTGGCGTCGGCTCGAACCGCAGCCAGCCGACACCGCTGAAGTACAGCTCAGGCCAGGCATGAGCGTCGGCGGTGGTGACGAGCCAGGTGCCGTTCCGGCGCGGCTGGCCCGCCGTGTAGCCGATGGCGATCCTGGACGGGATGTCGACCAGCCGCGCGAGCACCGCCATCGCGAAGGCGAACTGCTGGCAGTAGCCCTGCTTGGTGACGTTCAGGAAGTTCAGCAGGCCTTGCGGGCTGTTGGCGACGCTGGACTGCAGCGAGTAGCTGAACCGGCTGGAGAGGAGCCACCGCTCGAGTTCGACGGCCTTTTCGAACGCGGATTTCCTGCCCTTGGTGACCTGCCTGGCGATCTTCGTCAGCTGTGGTGTCACGGCGGACTTGAAGCCCAGGTAGGACTTCGTGATCGCCGCTGGCACGTGCTGCGGTGCCTCGAGCTCGGACGCCGTCGGCTCGACGTCGCCGCTGGTCACCGTGTAGTGCAGGCCTGAGCTGGCGGGATCGCCCGAGTAGATCATCAGCGTGCTGGCCGACTCCCGCCAGGAGCCGGTCACATGGACCTGCCGCGGCCAGTACGGCGCCGGGAGGAAGTAGATCGGCGCGGAGAATCCGGCCGCCTCGGGGATCGTGACCGTGGTCGTGACGCTGATCTGCGGCGTGCCGGTGGCCAGCCCGGGTGCTGGCTGCAGCGGCCCGGTTCCTACCCGGGTGCTGGCGGCCGGGCGGACCAGATCCCACTGGCCCGCCGCCCGGTCGTAGTTGAGCACGTAGACCTGCAGGTAGTTCTCCGCATTGACGGCACTTGTCCGGTAGGTCAGTACCCGCCTCGGTGACGACCGGGTCAGCAGGCCGCGCAGCTCGGCGACCGGGTCGGGCAGCCCGACAGCGACATGATGACCCCCGCCGCCTGAGCGGCCGCTGAAGAGCTGGTGCAGAGTCAGGCCGGGCAGCAGCAGCGGCGCTACCAGCGCCGCGCAGACGGCGGCCAGGCCGATCCGCCGTCCGGTGGCGGCCAGGGCGCCCATGTCAGCACCGCCGAGGCGCTCGTCCTCGCCGGAGTAGTGCCAGACCGTGACGACCCGGCCCCAGCCGCGCAGCCGGTAGCGGCCGTCGGAGGCCAGCAGGGCCAGGTAGCCCACGGCGGCCAGGAGGAACGCGATCGCGCCGCCGAGCCCGCCCACCTTGGCGGTGGTCGCGATCGGGGCCATGTAGACCACGAGCAGCGGCAGCCCGGCGATGGCGGGCCGGTGCAGCCGGACGGCGAGGAAGTCGACGACGATGGCGACGAGCCCGATGCTCCCGGCCGCGAGCAGAAGCACGCCATGGCTGGCGGGAACCAGCGGTGCGTAGTTCGTGGCCGCCGTCCCCTGCCGCACCAGGCTCGCCAGGTGATGGACCGACGCGGGCGTCGGTACGACGGCGAGGAAGGACTGAGACGCTGCCTGCAGCACGTTCAGGTAGAGCAGCAGGGCCGCGAGGTAGGTCGCCAGGCCGGCGACGGCTCGAAGCGGACGCAGCCCCGTGGCGCTCGCCGCGGATGCGACGATGATGCCGGCCGCAGTCGCCTTCCAGTACGGGGAGTGGGCCACCAGCATGGGCACGCTGGCCAGGCCGGCGGTCAGCGTCGCGCCGATCGCGGCCGGGACCGGGCTCTGCCGGGTCAGCGTCCCCGCCAGCGCCACGACCAGGACCGCGCCGCTCGCCTCCACCAGCCAGGCGGCGCCGCTGATCAGGCTGAACTCGGAAACCGAGGCGAGGATGACGGCGACAGCGGCGGCCAGGGTGAGGCGGTGGTTCATCGGGGCAGCGCTCCCAGGTCACTCTGGGCTCCGGGGCCGTTCGGGCTGACCGGCGCCACGTAGCTGCCGTATCTGGGCAGGCGCTGCCAGGCGACCCCCAGCGGGGTGGCGGCGTCGATGCTGATCACCTGCCAGCCTCCGGCGCGAAGGATCGCCTCGGCGGCTGCCGTCTCGCCGGTCGGTGCCGGTGCCGTGCCGCGTTCCTCGTCAGCCGCGGCGATCGTCGTCTTGCGGCCGTTCCGCCCGTTCCTGCTCTCGTTCCCGTTCTGGTGCTGGCCGTCCTGGCCGGCCTGCCCGTCCTGGCTGCTGCGGCCGGGCGGGGAGGCCCAGGTGGACACGGCGAGCAGCAGCGCGATTCCCTGGCGGCCGTGCCGCCGGGCGGTTGCGATCTCCCTGGCCGCATCGGCGGAGAGCCGGCCGGCGACCAGGACGAGCAGCCCGCCTTCGATGGTGCTGAGCGCCGCTGTCGTCCGCGCGAAGTCGTGGTTGCGCGACATGGTCACCACCGAGAGGGCATCGAGCAGCACGTCCTCGAACATCGCCGACCCGGCTAGCGGCCCCGAGTCGGTCAGCAGGTGACCGTCGAGCCCGGAGCGGGCCAGGTGCACGCCGACCGACGCCGCGGCGCTGACCGCGAACTCGAACGAGGAACTGGGGCCGGTGCCGACATGGGCGCTGCGCCGGGAGTCCAGGATCACCACCGCGCGGTCCTGCCACCGCTGTTCTTCGCGCCGCACCATCAGCTCGCCGTACCTGGCCGTCGATCGCCAGTGCACCCGGCGGAGCTCGTCGCCGTCCCGGTAGGCGCGCGGGATGACGTCGTCGTCTCCGGCGGCGGCCGTCATCCGGGTCCTGCCCTCGCCGTCGCTGGACCAGCTTCCGGTGACCGATGCCGAGGTCAGCGGCACGATCTTCGGCGTGACCGTCAGCGTGTTCTGGGTGGCGAAGTTCGCGGTCAGCTCCACCAGGCCGAAGACATCGGCGATCCTGACCCGCATCGGGCCGACGACGAACTTGCCGCGCAGGTCAGAACGGAGCTGATAGCTGACCTCGCGGGCACCGCCCCGCTCGATGCCGTTCAGCACGTACCGCGGCCTGGCTCCCAGCGAGTACGGGATGGTCTCCTCGGCGAGCAGCAGCCCGGTGGAGATCCGGCTGACGTTCTCCAGCCGCACCGCCACCCGGGCCGGGTGCCCTGGCGCGACCCGCGGCGGGACGATGTGGCGCTCGCAGCGCAGCTGGTAGCGCGCCCGCCGGGCGGTCAGCGCGGAGAACACGGGCAGGCAGATGAGCATGACGCCCACGCTGATCATGGCGTCGCTGCCCAGTATCAGTCCGGCCAGGATGCCGACGATGCCCGCGGCTAGGAACGATGCCCCCCGGACCGTGAACCAGGCGAGAACCGACCGCATCGTCGCCTCCTTCTGGCTGCCCTGTCAATGTACGTCCTGTACCCGGCCGCTGCCAGGCAGCGGGCGCCGGGCTGCCGCCTGCTACCTGCCAGGCAGCGGCACCCGCTCGACGATCCTGGCGAGCACGTGCTCGGGCTGCTCCCGGCCGACCACGGCCTCGGCGGTGGGCAGCAGCCGGTGGGCGAGTACCGGCCCGGCGAGCAGCTGCACATCGTCGGGGATCACGAAGTTACGGTCCTCCAGCGCGGCGTAGGCCCGGCTCGCCCGCAGCAGGTGCAGCGCCGCGCGGGGTGATGCGCCCAGCCGCAGTGCGGACGCGTTCCTGGTGGCGGTGATGATGTCGATGATGTACTGGCGGATCTGCGCGGCGACGTGGACCTCGCGGACGGCGGCGATCAGCGCCCGGACATCGGTCGCGTGCGCGACCGGCTTCAGGTCGTCGAGCGGCGAGCTCGACCCGTGGGTGTCGAGCATCGCGGCCTCCGCGGCCGCGGAGGGATAGCCGATCGAGATCCTGGCGGTAAACCTGTCCCGCTGCGCCTCGGGCAGCGGATAGGTGCCTTCCATCTCGATCGGGTTCTGCGTCGCGATCACCATGAAAGGAGACTCGAGCGGGTAGGTCACGCCGTCCACGGTGACCTGCCGCTCCTCCATGCTCTCGAGCAGGGCGGACTGGGTCTTGGGCGACGCCCGGTTGATCTCGTCGCCGAGCACGAGGTTGGCGAAGATCGGCCCTGGCTTGAACTCGAACTCGCGCAGTTCCTGGTTGAACGCGCTGACGCCGGTGATGTCGCTCGGCAGCAGGTCGGGGGTGAACTGGACTCGCCGGACCGAGCAGTCGATGGACCTGGCCAGCGCCTTGGCCAGCAGGGTCTTGCCGACACCAGGAACATCCTCGATGAGGGCATGGCCCTCGGCGAGCAGGACGGTCATGGTCAGCCGGATGGCACCTGGCTTGCCGACGACGACGGTGTTGATCGCGTCGGTGATCTGATGGGCGACGGGGATCAGCTCGTCTAGCGCGCGCTCCGCCTGCTCGGCTTCGGCAGACACCACTCGTCCTCCTTGTCCCGGCTGCGCAGCCAGGCATGTCCCTTGGCGGTAGTGCCGCCCGCGACGTCCACAGCGTTGCGCTAGACAGTACGTGTAACCATGCCTCGATGTAACAACGGATTGGGCATCACCGCATAACGAGCTAGCCCAGTGCCGACATTGCTAGCCAACGCTCAGCGTCCGCCGATCGCATCCTCGGCTTTGGCAAGTCCATTCTCCCCACTCCGCTCCACCCCCTGTGACCTCGGGCTTCGGGCAGCCAATCGCCGGATCACGGGCCTCCGATCATTGACGGTGGTGGAATGTGGAGTACAGTGGTGCGCGGTGGGGCGCCTAGGGCCTCACTGGGTAGCCGTTGTGGGGGGCAGTGGAGGTGAGCGCCGGTGTTTCTCGGCACTCACACGCCTCGGCTGGACGACAAGGGTCGGATCTTCCTCCCGGCGAAGTACCGCGACGAGCTGGCGGAGGGACTAGTGCTGACCAAGGGCCAGGAACGCTGCCTGTACGTGTTCCCGCAGGCGGAGTTCGCCCGCATCACCGAGGCGCTGCGCGCGGCGCCGGTGACAGCCAAGGCAGTCCGCGACTACAGCCGCGTGTTCTTCGCGAGCGCTTCGGACGAGATCCCGGACAAGCAGGGCCGGGTGACCATCCCCCAGGCCCTGCGCGAGTACGCGGCGCTGCAGCGCGATTGCGTCGTGATCGGCGCCAACACCCGGCTCGAGATCTGGGACTCGGTCGCCTGGGATGCATACCTGGAACAGCAGGAGGACGCATTCTCTGACGCATCGCAGGAGGTGCTGCCAGGGGTCCTGTGAGCGGTCTCCGCCGATGCGCTCCCGGGGGTCGTCCCCCAGGGCCAGCAGAGCGGAGTCCAGTGCCCGGCGAGGTCGCCGCCCGCGCCGGACGGATATCCGGCTGACGCCACTTCCCCGGCGCCAGGCGGATCGGGTCCGTCCGATGGCGCGGATGGCGACCTGGCCGGGCACGGCGATCAGGCACGGGCAGCAGTCGAGCCGGGAGGAGGGGGCCGCGATGAACACGGCAGCAGCCGCGCATGTGCCAGTAATGCTCGACCGCGTTCGCGGGATCTTCGCTCCCGCGCTCAGTGCGGCGGGCGCCGTGCTCGTCGATGCGACGCTCGGCCGGGCCGGTCACACCCGGGCACTGCTCCGCGATCATCCTGGCCTGACGGTGGTCGGCATCGACGCGGATCAGACGGCGATCGAGGAATCCAGGCGCGCGCTGGCCGCGGAACTGGGCCGGGTCACGCTGGTGCAGGCGGTCTACGACCAGATCCCCGCGATCCTCGCCGACCTCGGGCAGCCGAGTGTGCGGGGCATCCTGTTCGATCTCGGCGTATCGTCGCCGCAGCTTGACGACCCTGGCCGGGGATTCTCCTACTCCCAGGACGCCCCGCTCGACATGCGGATGGACTCCTCGGGGCAGCTGACGGCGGCTGAGGTGGTCAACACCTATCCGGCCGGGCGGCTGGCGCACGTCTTCCGTGACTACGGACAGGAACGGTTCGCCAGGCGGATTGCCGACGCCATCGCCGCTGAGCGAGCGCGGGAGCCGATTACCTCGACCCTCCGGCTCGCCGAGATCATCAGGAACTCGATCCCGGCACCGGCCCGGCGCACCGGCGGCAATCCGGCCAAGCGCACCTTCCAGGCCCTGCGGATCGAGGTGAACGACGAACTCGGCGCGCTCAGCCGGGCGGTGCCCGCCGCGCTCGACGCCGTCGCGGTCGGCGGCCGGATCGTCGTCCTGTCCTACCACTCGCTCGAGGACCGGATCGTCAAGCGAGCCCTCGGCCAGCGATCGGTCGACACGACTCCGCCCGGCCTTCCGGTACCGCTGGCGGCCAGCCGCCCGCAGTTCCGGCTGCTGACGTCGGGTGCCGAGCGACCTGGCGAGCCAGAACTTGCCGCCAACCCGCGGGCCGCCTCGGCCAGGCTCAGGGCGGCGGAACGGGTGCGGGCAGCGGCATGACCTCTCACAGGACGGATGAACGCCGATGAGTACTGACGTCATGACCCCGGGCAGGACCGACGAGGCCGACAGCCGCCGCGGCACCGGCCGGGCGACCGCAGCCGGCACGCAGACCGTGCCGGCCCCCGACGCGCGGCGGCCCGCCAGGCCCGCGCGGCGGCCGCGGACCGACCGCCCGGCCAGCCCGGTGCTCCCGGCCAGCCCGGTCCGGCCGGCTAGCCCGGTCCGCCCGGCCGGCCCCGGCCGGCCAGGCAGGACGATCAGGACCGGCGGCCCGCCGCGGCACGAACATCGCGACGAGCGAGACAGGCGCGACAGCCTGGCCGGCCAGCCTGGCCAGGCTGCCCGCACCGGCGCCGACCAGCGCAGGAACATCGGCCGGATGCGCTTCGTGGTGCTGGTGCTCGGGCTGCTGAGCGGCGGCCTGATCTGCCTGCTCGTGGTGAACACGACGCTTGCGGCCAACTCGTTCGCGATCGCCAACCTGCGGCAGGCCAATGCGGCCAGGATGCAGCGCGTCCAGCAGCTGCAGCAGCTGGTCGCCGCGGACAGCTCGGCGGCGGTGATCGAGAAGAGGGCGCGCATGCTCGGCATGCGGCCGGAACAGCAGCTCACCTTTGTCGATCTGCGCAGCCATTCGATCAGGGTCGGCAAGGGTTCCACTCCGTGAGGTCGGACGGCGGGAACAGAAGCTGGCCCGGGCCAGGCGCCGGCCGCGGCCAGGCACCGGGCAGTCCGCGCCGGCCAGGCGGGCCGCGCCCCGGCGTGCCGCCGTCCGTGGGGCGGGCAGGCGCGGCCAGATCCGGCGCGCCACGGGCAGGTTCGCCGCGGGCCGGCACACCACGGGCCGGAATGCCGCGGGCCGGCGGTTCCCGTCCCGGCGTCTCCCGTCCGGGCATGCCCACGCCCGGTCTGCGCCGTCCCGGTCCTCCCGGGTCCGGCGGCCCCCCGGGCAGACACGCGCCGCGGCGGGAGCCCAAGGAGCGGCAGGTTCCCCGCAGGCCGCCCAGGCGGTCGCGCCCGAGCTGGGCGCGCAGGCCGCTGCGCCGGACGAGCTCGGTCAGGCGCCTGAACGTCACGCTGCTATCCATCGCCTTCGCCATCTCGCTGGTCCTCGGCCGGCTGGTCCAGCTCCAGGGCGTCGACGGGTCCCACTACCGGTACGTCAGCCAGCAGGAGCGGCACGCCACGGCGCAGCAGCCGGCCGTTCGCGGTCAGATCGTCAGCAGCAACGGCACCGTCCTGGCGATGACCATGCAGACCGACCTCGTCTACGCCGACCCGCCCGTACTGAAGATGTCCACCACGCTGGCCACGGCCGCGAGCAAGCTGGCCGGGCCGCTGCGGATGTCGCAGGCCGCCCTGCTGCGTCTGCTCCAGAATCCGACCTCGCCGCAGTACGTCGTCCTCGCGCCGTCGGTCAGCGCCTCGACCGCCGACGCCATCAGCAACCTGGGGCTGGCGCCGGGGATATCGATGACGCCGGCCTACCGGCCCGCCTATCCGGGCGGTGACCTGGCTGCACCGCTGCTCGGCTTCATCGACACCAGCCAGCAGACGGGCGTCATGACCGGCAAGGCGGGCCTCGAGGAGTCCTACAACTCACTCCTGGCGGGCAGGAGCGGCATCGTGGCCTTCGAGAAAGGCGCGAACGAGCAGCCCATCCCGGGAACAGAGTCGACAGTCAGGACCGCGGTGCCGGCCGGCAACCTGCGGCTGACCATCCAGTCCGACATCCAGTGGGAGGCCGAGCACGAGTGCGCGGTCCAGGTCGCGAGGACCAGGGCGAAGAACTGCACGGTCGTGGTCATGCAGCCAAGCACCGGCCGGATCCTGGCCCTGGCCCAGTACCCGACCTTCAACCCGCAGGCGCCGGCCAGCGTGCATGCGACCAGTGACATCGCGCTGGCGAACGTGTTCGCGCCGGGCAGCACCGCCAAGGTCATCACCGCGGCCGCCGCGTTCCAGTACGCCGGGCAGACGCCGCGGACCAGCTACCTGGTGCCCGCCGCGAAGTACTGGCACGGCGCGTGGTACCACGACGCCGAGCCGCATCCGACCCAGCGGTACACGATCGCCGGGATCATCGCGCACTCGCTCAACGACGGGATGATCCAGGTCGCCGACCATGTCACCCCGGCCGACCAGTACGCGATGTTCCGCGCCTTCGGCATCGGCTCGATGTCGGGCCTGAACCTGCCCGGCGAGAGCGCCGGCCTGCTGGCGCGGCCGTCGCAGTGGGTGGGAGGCCAGGCCAACACCCGCTACCAGATCTCGTTCGGCCAGAGCGTCGGCGTCACCGCGCTGCAGATGGCCAGCGTCTACGCGACCATCGCCAACGGCGGCGTCCGGGTCACGCCGTCGATCGTGGCTGGTCACACGACAGCCGCGGGCCGCTACGTGGCCGCGCCCCGGCCGGCTACCCGGCGGGTGATCCTGGCCAAGACCGCTGCCGAGCTGATGCGGATACTCGAGCAGGTACCGGTCGTCTATAACCAGGCCGGGGAGCCGTGGGGCATCATCCCCGGCTATACGGTGGCGGCCAAGACCGGCACCTCGCAGGAGCAGGGGAGTCACGGCAGCAACTACTACGGGTCGAGTTTCATCGGCATCGCCCCGGCCAAGAGCAGCGGGCTGGTCGTCGCGGTCAACCTGCAGGACCCGCGCAACGGGGCGTACTTCGGCATCGACGTCGCCGGCCCGGTCTTCAACGCG
>Ga0307373_10007243_pt1 | contig 17360 bp, 1 predicted proteins | sample OX2MG_FD_202534 | JGI IMG/M metagenome (GOLD analysis project Ga0307373, IMG submission 202534) | Soil microbial communities from Risofladan, Vaasa, Finland - OX-2 | ecosystem: Environmental > Terrestrial > Soil > Coastal area > Acid sulfate soil | place: Finland: Risofladan, Vaasa | collected... | reverse complement strand
CCAACGCGCCGGTCTACTACAAGATCGCTGCCATCAGCGGCAACGAGATCACGCTGGCTACGGGAGAGGCGCTGTCGCTCGGCACCGCGACGGTCGGTCTGGCTCCGGTCACTATCAGCATCAACGATGGCATTGACCACAGCTACCTGACGCCGGCGGGATCGCCGTCACAGGTCACCTTTGGCAATACCACGGTCGGACAGAGCGAGGCCGGCACCATCACGCTTGCAAGCGGGACTTGGGCGAGCCTCGGTTATGCGGTTGGCGACGGCATCTTCATCGGCGGCGTTTTGAGCAACGGCGCGCTCGCCACCGACCCGAACAGCAATTCCACGCTGTTCAACCTTGCTCAGGCGAAGCCGTTTTACACCATCGCCGCAATCAACGGTGGCGTGATCACGCTGCAAAACGGCCAGACGCTGACGCCGGAGAGCGTGACCATCAATCTGGCGCGGGTGGCCGTCAACCTGACGAACGCCGTCAACGTCACCGGTACCGGCATCGTGATCGAAGCGGGCGAGGGCTTCCTCGGTTCATCGGCCGCGCCAGTAACGGTCGGTGTCCTCGCCAACGGCAGCCTGACGCTGCGCGCCCTCGACAGCATCTACGTGACGGCACCGGCGAGCAGCATTCCGGTCGATGCCATGTATTCGGCGTCCGGTGACATCACGCTCGTCAGCTGGGGCTCGATCTACGACGCGGTGAACTCCGACTTCGCCAAGATTCAGGCCAACAACATTACGCTCGATGCCGGTGGCAGCATCGGCGACCAGACCGGCAATTCGCTGGCCTGGACGCCCCTTCACGTCAACGTCGTCGGCGGCGCCCTCATCGCCATCGCCGATGGGACCGTCGATGTCGACCAGACCAACGGCAGCCTCAACGTCCTCAACGCGCTGTCGAAGACGGCCGACGTCATATTGGGCGCCGGGCAAAACATCCTCAACGCGGGTTATCTCAGCGATCCGACCAATCCCTATTCGGCCGTTAACGTGCCGACGCCACTCATGCCTGATGTCTTTGGCAACAACATCACGCTCGTGGCCGGCGAGAATTCGCTCGGCGGTATCGGCAGTGACGTCGGGACCGCACTTGGCGACAGCAGCGGCCTCGGCACCAGTACCGGCGTCGGCACCAACACCGGCACCGTGTTCATCCAAAGCAACTACAGTAACAATCTCGGCGGCACGGTGACCAACCCCGGCACGGTGACTAATCCCGGCACCGTCACGCTCGTCGCCAACCAGAACATTTATCTGACCCAGGCGACCGATGACGTTTATCTGGATTCGATAAGCGACGGCACCGCCGTAGCACTGATCACGGCGTCGCTCGGCAGCATCTGGAATGGCCGCACCGACAACGATCCGATTATTGTGGCCGGTCAGGCCGAGCTGGTGGCCAATTACAGCGTCGGCGCGAGCGGGACGCGAAATAACGGCACCGCGACCAATTACATCACCGGCGCGATGAACAACATCGAGGCTTCGGCGACGACCGGCAACCTCTATCTCTGGAATCAGCACGCAACGGTCGTCGGCGAGGTTACCGCCGACGGCAGCCCGTTCGCGCTGTATGCGCCGGCAGGCTTGATCTCGGTGCAGACCTCGAGCCCGCTCGAGATTTCGGCGCCCGTTCAGGCCGACGGCTCGATCACCAAGCAGGCCGGCACCGACGTCACCGGCGCCGATAACCTGAACGACAATCTCACCGTCGATCCGGGCATCACGATTCAGTCGCTGACATCGTCGATCACGCTCGACGCCGGCAACAACATCTGGATCGGACAGGGCGCCCAACTGGAGGCCGTGACTGGCGTTACGCTCGATGCCGGGTACTTCGATACCAATGTTGCCGGGCTCGCGGCCGCACCGATCGATGCGACGGTGAATTTTGGCGTCAACACGACGAGCACGACGACCAATGGCGTCGTGACCTACCAGACCTACCTGGCGTCAATGACGCTGTCGCAGGGCGGCACCTGGAGCGGCTTGGCGGCGGGCGATCAGATTTTGATTGGCAGCGTTGCCCGCGGTTCGACGGCGGACACGACGCCGGGCGACAACTGGCTCACCATCGCCAGTGTTGGCGGCTCGACCGTGAACTTTGTCCCGCGAGAGTATCCGGACTCGGCTAATCCGAACGTCACATTCAGCACGCAGACCAGCGAAACCGTCGCCATCACGGTTAATCCGGCGACGCCGGTTTCTCAGACGGGGCCGGTTTCTCAGACGGTGGATTTTGTCGAGACCACCGTGAACGGCAAGAACGTCGCGACCATGACGCTGACGCAAGACGGCACCGACTGGAATCCGAATCTTGCGGTCGGCGAGGAAATCGAGGTCGCCGGTTCGGCGTCCAACAACACCAGCGGCGATCAATACCTCCAGATCGAAACCATCACCGACGGCACCGCCAGCAACCCCGGCGTCATCACCTTTGCACCCGGCAACACGGTAACGAACGAGGGCGGCGTGTCGGGCGTGTCTGTTACGCTGACGCCGGTGCTGCGCGACGTGAAGATTGATTCCGGGGCGGTGATCAACACCACAAACGTGCCGCAAACCTACAACAGCACCAACAACACCTATACGCCGATCCCCGACGAGACGGCCGATGCCGGCGCAGGGATCGCCATCGACAGCGCCGGCTCGGTCAATATTTCCGGCGCGCTCATCGCCGGCTTGCAGGGCGCGATCGATATCAACGCTGGCTATCTGGCCGGCCTGCAGACTCCGGTCTTCAACGACGCCATCGATGTGAACCTGTTCGGCTCGTTCACCGGCGCAACGCTCACGGTTATGACCGGCTTCGGCGATGACGTGGTCTTGTTCAGCCCGGCGGCAATGGACATTACCGGCGCCACCAACATCGACGCCCTGGGCATCGACAGCCTCATGATCGTTGAAGATCTGCCGAGCATGGCCAGTCTGGCGACCATCGATGATCTCGACGGCCAGATCGCCGACGTCATCAACCTCAATGGCGAAGCCGATGGTGACACCTTCGTCGTCGATGCCACCGTTGACACCAACTTCGTCATCAACGTCAACGATACCGGCACCGATTACACCTACGGCCAGAACAACCTGATCATCGACGGCGCGGTGACGACCGAGGGCCAGGTATTCCTGCTGCGCACCAATTTCGTCGCCATTGTCGAAACCAACGGCGGTAGCGGCAACGCGCTAGCGCCGGACAACGTCTATGAGCGCATCAACTACAACAACACCGTCGTCGGCTCCGTCAACTCGCTGGAGATCAACGGCGGCAACGTCTCCAACACCGCGTTCGGCAATTTCTATTATCTCGACGGCAATTCGGCATCGACCACCATCAATGCCGGCAACGGCGCCGACTGGTTCCAGGTCGGTCAGGTTTACAGCTTGTCCGATTTCAATGGCGTATCCGTCGTTAATAACGACGGGGTTAACGAACTGGTCGGCAACCCGTTCCTGAACGGCGCGAATGGTGCGCTTACTGGCGGCGTCGGTGCCGTCGACGGCGACGGCCTCAACCTGACCGGCGTTGAGTTGGGTGTGAACCCGGCCACGTTCGCCGAACTCTCCGACGGCGTCGACTATTCAACCGTGCTCTACGGCGGCGCCGGCGTCGACACCTTCGAGGTGTATTCCAACAAGGCCGATCTCTCGATGATTGGCGGCAGCGGCAACGATACCTTCATCGTCCGCGCCTTCCTGGTCGCGGCCGGCACCCACATCAACGTTACCGGCGGCAGCGGCAACGACACCATCGAGTACAATATTGATGCGCCGGTCAATATCGAGGGCGGCACCGGCTTCAATACGCTGGTACTGCTCGGCACTGCCGCCAACGATACCTTCGTTATCACTCAAAACGGCATTTTCGGCGGCGGGCTCAACATCACTTACACCAACATTCAGGCCGTCACGATCGACGGCCTCGAAGGCAATGACACATTCTACGTTGAATCGACGCCGATCGACGTGGTGACGACGATCGACGGCGGCGCGGGCAACGACACCACCGTGGTCGGTGGCGACGTGACCGGTGCGGTGATCTCGTCGAGCTCGCAGGGCTCATCCAGCGTCACCGACAACGTGGTGACCAGCGGCGATCCCCACTACGACAACGTTTTCGCGCCCGGCATCCAGGTGGCGGTCGGCAACACCTCCGGCGCCAATGTGATCAGCCAGCAGTCGCAGACGGTCGTCCATGTCGGCGATCCCAGCTCGATCTCCTATTTCACCGTCAGTGCGCCGACATACACCACCTCAGGCGGCCAGACCGTTACGCTTGGGACCAACGAGACGGCTTACGTTGACGTGACACCGACGCTGCCATCGGCGGAATGGAGTTCTCAAGGCGCTGTTGCACTCCAGGTCTCGATTGACGGCGGGCGAACATGGACTTCGAGCGCGGTCCTTGCATTCGACGGTCCGACCGCGGCGACGCAAACCGTCCTGGTGCGCGCCGCACCGACGACGAATTTCGCCTTCACTAACAACGAAACAATTGTCGTCGCTAGCAGCGTGTATGTGCCGACCGGCGGTCCGAACGCCGGCATCAACGATCCAAATACCGCCGCCTTCGACGCGCTTGTCCTGCCGACGGTCAAGGTTACGCTCGAGACCAGCGCGACCGGCCTGATCATTGACCAGGGGCTGGCGACGACGACTCAGGTCAGCGGACCGAACGTTCCTGTCCCGGTCTCCGTCACCACCTACACGCCGCAGGCGTCGACGATCGTCGCCGGGCAGACGACCTACACCTATAATCTCTCGCTCAATCAGCAGCCGGCCGGAAATGTTTATGCCGCCATTGCCGTGCCAACCGGAATCACTCTTAGTGATACCAACGGCACGGCCCTGCCGACCGCAGACGTCGACAGCGTAACTTACGCCTACGTCGAATTCACGCCCTCAGGGCCCTCGGCTTGGAACATACCACAGCAGATTACGGTATCGGCCACCGCGAGCCAAACGGCGCAACCGCAACAAAACATTGACCTCAAGCAATATGTGTCGGCGCTGGCGCCCAGCGATCCCACGTTTACGGCGGCGTCGCTAACGGGAGCCGGCGACATCAATTTCACGGTGGCGGCGACCGACACGCCCGGCGTTCTTTTGTTGCAGCCGCCCGGTTCAGCCGCCGTCACCCCGACGAAGACCTACACCTATCAGATGGTGCTGACGCAGCAGCCGGCCACCGGGCAAACCGTCACGGTAACGCTGGAAAACGACGGGCAGACTTATGCGACGAGTTCCGATCCGGGATTCGACCCAACGGCATTCGATTCGAACGGGGGAAATCCGTATTATGTCGTTACCGGCGCGAGCTACAATTCCACGACCACCACCACAACTCTGATCGTGCAAGCTGCGCCGGGATTCACGGCGACGACATTGGCGGATGAAACGGGTGTCGCCGTCAATCTCGCGCCGGTCTCGATTACCGAGGATTCAGGGGCCCAGACGACACAGAGCTTGACGTTTGGCAATGTCGGCACCGGCTCGACAGAGGCTGGCACCATCACGCTGACGAACGTGCCGTCGACCACCACTTGGGCGAGCCTCGGCTATACCGTCGGCAACGGCATCTACATCCAGGGCAGCGGTCTCAACGACAACACTAATGGCACCGGCGGCAGCTTCGATCCGACGCAAGCCAATGGCTATTATACGATCGCGTCTATCAACGGCGATACGCTGACGTTGCAGCAAGGGCAGAAGCTGGCGGTCGGCACGGCGAGCTCCAGCGTGGCGTCGGTTAAGGTCTCGGCGAGCTCGACAACGTCGACGAGCGCTAGTTTTGCCAACAGCGGCAGCGTCAACACGATCGCACTCGTTGGCAACGTCACCGGCACCTACACCACGGGCCAGGGCATCTTCGTCGGTTCGACAACCGACGTGAACGGCAATTCTTTCAACCAAACCGTCACCTACACGTCGACAACGAGCACGACCGGGCAACCGTCGACCGCCTGGAATGTGCCGGTCACGCTCACGCTGCACCAAAATCTCAATTACGTGCTGCCGACCAGCACCCCCACCAACCAGGCCAGCAATCCAGCGACGGATATGAGCTTCCCGCCGGAGCCGCACACGCTCGCATTGATCCAGGGCCCGCTCATTATCGACGGCGGCACGCAGCCGGGTCAGCCGACTCTCATCGCCTCGGTCGCGTTGCCTTATGAAACGCACAACGCGCCGGTCGCTGAACCGAACGGACCGGGTGAGGGCGCCGGCCAGGCGGGCATCGATTCGCTTGAGATCTTCGACGACGGTACCCACGCCAACGCAACCGGCGATCTGACGACGCTGCCGGCGGATGCCCTGTTTGGCACGCCGGTCGACACCGGCGACCCTGCCTTCTTCAGCGGTTATGGCGACAATATCACCGGCCTCGACATCCCGCTGCTGTCGGTGCCGGGGACGCAACCGTCCGGCGAAACCATCACGCCGACGTCGATCACCAGCAACACCGGCACCGTCTATGAGGACGGAATAAGTTTCGTCAATCTCGACGCGGTCGAGCTGTTCCTCGGCACTGGCAACGACACCTTCACCATCGACACGTCCGAGCCCACGCTCAATGCCACAGACGGCCATCAGACCATGATGGTGATCGAAGGCGGCGGCGGCTCCAACACCATCAACGTCGTGGCTAGCAGCGATCCGCTGGTACTCTACGGCAACGATTCCGGCGACGGCTCAATCAGCGATCCTTTGGGCGGGGTCGAATATAGCGGGCTGCCGGGTCAACTTACTCCGGACGCCTACAACTACCTGGAGCAGGGCTACACCGACGGCTACGACACCATTAACGCCTCGGGCGCGACCGGCACAGTGGTGATCGTCGGCGGCCCCGATGGCAACACCATCACCGGCGGCTCGGGCATCAACTGGATCGCCGGCAACGGCGGCGGCGACATCATCACCGCGTCGGGCACGCAGAACTACATCTTCGGCGACTCGAGTTTCGTTGTCGGTCAGCTGGACCTGGAGACCTTCGACAACGAGAGCTTCGATGTGTTGAATCTGACTGTGCCGACGGTGACCATCGACAACAACGGCACGTCGGACGGCAGCAACACCATCACTGTGACCGGCGGCGGCCAGAGCATCGTGTTCGGCGATTACGCGACGATGAATATCGCCACCGTCAGCAACGGCGCCCTTGGCACCGCTTACGACAACATCGGCGATCCGTTCGACGCGCTCGGCCAGACCGCCGTTACCGAAATCGTGTCCGTCAACACCAATCTTGGCGGCAACAACATCATCACGCTCTCAAACGTCAACAGCACCGACATTGTGATCGGCGGCGCCGGCGACGACCGCATCGTTCTTGGCTCCGGAGGCCAGAACATTGCCATCGGCGACAATGGCGAGATCGATTACACCTACAACGGGACGAAAGGCGTCCCGACGTCTATCGAGTCGATCGACCCTTCAAATGGCGGCGACGACGTCATCGGCGGCCCATGGGTGACCGGCCTGCCGACCGGGGTGATCTTTGGCAACAACGGCAACGCCGGTACCATCACGCTCGCTAACGGCGGCAGCTGGGGGGCGCTCGGCTACATGGCCGGCCAGGGCATTTACATCGACGCGCCTACCGGCACGAACAACGGCAACGGCACGAGCTTCACCGGCAGCAACTTCTACACGATCCAGTCGATCACCGGTCCGAACGGCTCGGTGATCACGCTGCAGGCAGCCGAAACGCTGACGGCATCAGCGGCCAATAGCCCTAGCATCGTCTACGTCGCGCCGGTGACGATCACTAGCTCATCGCCGCTGGCCGGCACATTGAGCGCGCTGCAAACAGCGGTCCAATTCACCAGCGTCGACACGATCACACTCGCCAACAGCAGCGGCAGTTGGCTGGCGCTTGGCTACACGGTCGGTCAGGGCATTTACATCGACGGGCCCGCCGGCACCGACAACGCCAACGGCACGACATTTACCGGCAGTAACTACTACACCATCGCGGCGATTAGCGGCGCGATTCTCACCCTGCAAGGCAGCCCTCTGACCACGGTCGAGCCTAACGTGACAGTCAACGCCAACCTGTCGTCGGTGGCGATCAACACGGTCAAGGCTTACCAGACCGCCGTGGGTGCGATCGGTTCGGCCTCAGTCAGTTTCGGTAACCAGGTCATTTACAACAGCCAAGGCATTCCTGTTTCCAGCGCCGGCACGATCGCGCTGACGAATGGCGACAGCTGGGCGGCGCTCGGCTACACGGCCGGCCAGGGTATTTACATTGAGGGGCTCGCTGGCATCAACAACGCCAACGGCCCGACTCTTTCTGGCAGCGACTATTACACCATCGCCTCGATCAGCGGCGCGACCCTGATGCTGGAACCTGGCGAGACGCTGACGCCCGGCGTCTCGACCAGCGTTGGGGCGGCCTGGAACGGAGCGCTTACCGGCGCGCTCGCCGCCACTGACGTTGTTTACGGCAATACCGGTAGCGGAGCGGACGAGGCTGGCACCATCACGCTGGCAAACGGCGCAAACTGGACGTCGATACCCGGTTTCACTGCCAACACCAGCCAAATCGACATCGCGGGGCCCAACGATCCGAATTCGAGCAACGGCGCGGGGGTCGTCTATACGATCGCCTCGATCGTCGGCGACGAGATCACGCTGGCGGCGGGGCAGCCGCTCAAGCTTCTGACGGTCACCGTCGCCCCGGTGACGATCAGCGTCGGCACCAGCAGTCAGACCACCCTGCTCGGCGCGACCAGCCCGAGCGCGGCCGGCACCGGCAACAACGTGGTGTTCGGCGGCGTCGGCGCCAACCTGATCAACATCGGCGGCGCCAACAACGTCGTGTTTGGCGGCGACGGCCGGGCGACCTTCGATCCCGGCACGGGCTTACTCACCGAAGGCGCCACATTCACCGGCGAGTTCGGGGACGTGTCCGGCAATCTCGATGGCAACGACACCATTGATATCAGCGGCGGCGACAACGTCGTCTTCGGCGGCACGCAGAGCAACACAATCACCATCGGCGGCGGCGGCAACACCGTGATCGGCCACGACGGTGTGGCTTACTTCAACAGCGAAGGCGAGTTGAACAATTACGGTGGCGCGGACACTTTCGCCATCGGGACTACCGATCAGACCATCGGCGGCAATAATACGATCACCATCGACGGCAGCGGCGGCAACGTCATCTTTGGCGGCTCCAGCACCACCGGCAACACCATCGCCGTCAATGGCACCGGCGCGAACGTCATTTTCGGCGACAATGGCGAGGCCACTTACACCGCCGGCGTTTTGACCGGGGTCACCAGCATCGGCGAACTCTCGGCGGCGTCAGGATCTAACGATACGAATGTTACCGCCAGCCAGGAAACAAACGGGGCCATCGCGGGCAGCATCGCCTATGGCGGTAGTGACACCGTCACGGTCGACGGCACCGGCAACAACGTCATCGTCGGCGGCATGGGCGACAACCAGATCACCACCGGCGCCGGCAACAGCGTCGTGCTTGGTAATCTTGGGTTTGCGTCCTTTACGGGAGGAACGACCGCCGCATTTGGCGAACTGCAGGAGATCGCGTCGATCCCCGCTCTGCTTGTGAACGGCTCTGTGCAATTCGACGACCAGACTCCAGGTAATGGCGCCAGCACCGATCTCGGCCCGGACAACAACACCATCACGCTGGGCGACGGCAACAACGTCGTCATCGGCGGCCCAGGCGACGATACCATCGTGGTGGGCTCGACCGGCGCCAACGTCATCATCGGCGACGACGGCAAGGCCAATTACACCGACGGCGTCCTAACCGCCATCACTTCGCTCTACGGGACGCTCGGGCTTGGCGGAAACGACACTATCAGCGGCCCGTATGTGACCGATCCAGCGACAGAAGTGACGTTCGGCGACACCACCGGGCAAAACGAAGCCGGCACAGTCACATTAGCCAACGGCGGCGACTGGGCTGCGCTCGGCTATCAGGTCGGCGATGGCATTTATATCGGCGCTGCGACCGCCGACGGCGGCAACGGCCCGACGTTCACCGGGACCAATTACTACGTCATTGGCGCCATCAGTGGCGCGGTGCTGACATTGCAGGGCGAAATCCTACCGACCGGGCCCGCCGAAACCGGGATAACGGTCAATGTCTCGCCGGTGACGATCAGCGGGCAAAGCGGCACGCTCAAACCGGTGCCGACTTTCGGCGGCTCCGGCGGCAATGTCGTCATCGGCGGCATTGGCGGCGACGTCGTCATGCTCGGCGGCTCCAACAACACGATCATCGGCGATGACGGCTACGCGAACTTTGAAGTTGAGCCGGTAAGCGGCGCCGCCAGCACCAGCGTCCTCACCGAGGTCGAGACGACCGATCAGACCGTCGGCGGCGACGACCACATTTGGGTCAACGGCGGCAGCAACGTGATCTTCGGCGGCTCGGGCGCCGACACCATCACCGTCGGCGATGGCAACAACATCATCTTCGGCGACAACGGCTTGGCAACATTTTTGCCGACGGTGGTCGGCGGCTCGGTCGCCGGCGGCAACGCCGTCTACAACCCGAATCTCACCCTTGCCGAGACGACTGCCGAGGAGGGTGACGGCACGGAGAATGGTAATCCGATCGACGGCGGCACGCTCTATGGCGGCGACGACTCGATCACGGCCGGCAATGGCAACAACGTCATCTTCGGCGGCATCGGCGCCGACACCATCGCCGCAGGCAATGGGAACAACATCGTCATCGGCGGCAGCGGCGAGGCTGTGTTCGACTCGACGACTGGGTTTGCCACGACCGTGTTCTCGACCTTCGCCAGCCAGACAGTCGCCGATACCGGCGGCACGGTGGATACCGGCACGTCGAACAACGACACCATCGTCGTCGGCAACGGCAACAATTTGGTCATCGGCGGCCCAGGGTCCGTCCCGAACCCTAACCAAATCGGTACCAACATCGTCGGGACCAATCACATCACCGCCGGCAACGGCACCGATTATCTGATCGGTGACGATGGCGTCGCGGATTTCGTCGACCTCGGCGGTGTCAACGTCGTTAGCCGTGCGGAGTCGGTGGACCCACTCTATTACGGCGACAGCGTGATCGTTGCGGGCAACGGTGTCGATTCCATCATCGGCGGCAGCGGTAGCAACCACATCACCGCCGGCAACGGCAATGACGACATCATCCTCGGCAGCGACGGTGAGATCGTTCAGGCGTTTTTAAACGGTAATCTCGTTGTCAATTCCGATGGTACCATCCATCGCGATGTCGTTCTCGAGCAGGTGGGTCAGATCTCCGCTTCGATCGCGCTCGATAGTGCGGGGGACGCAGCGGCTGGCGATCTCGCGGCGATTGCCGGCGCCAATCTCCTGCTGCTGACCGGCGCGTTCACGACCGGCGGGTCCCAAGTCATTTCGCAGACGTCTGGCGCCTGGGAAACCGAAGCCCTGCTGCTCGGCCTCCTGACCTTCGGGAACAACACCATCACCGTTGGCAGCGGCAACGACACGATCGTGGGCCAGGGTCTCAACAATATGATCACGGCCAACGGTGGCAACGACATTATCTTCGGCAACAACGCCTCCAATACCGCGCCGGTCAATTCCAACATTCCGTCGATCATCGACGCTGTCGATATTGTAGCCTCTGCGGTAGCGTCGATCGTGCTGCCGACGACCGAGACGGGAACGACGGCTCAGTTGGTGGTACCGACAGTCAATCTCTTGCCGTCGGCACTGACAACCAATACGCCGCTACTGCAAGTGCCGCCCCCCGGCTTCGGCACGCTCGGCAGTATTCCGGACGGCGGCAATCTGGCGTTGTCCGGTGGCAACGATCTGCAAGTGTTTGCTTCGGTGGTGCCAAGCCTGTTGAACGGGTCGCCAGCGTTGCCCGGCTCGAACATTATCAACGGCGGTTCGGGCAACAACACTATCTTCGGCAATGATGGCGATATTGGCGCCCTGGTCACCTCAGGCATTACCCAGATTGACGATCAGCTTGAGGGTCTTTCCGTCACGATGTTGGGAGCGCTTAGCGAGCTTTCGGCGTTGTCGACCGTTCAGGATGCGGTCACCGGTGGCACCCCGAACACCGTCACCTTCGGCAACAACACCATCACCGTCGGCAACGGCAACGATACGATTTTCGGTAACTTTGGCGAGTATCTGGTTCCCGACGTCGCTTTTGCCCAAGGTAGCGGCTCACTGACGACCAATGCCGCAGCGCTCGATACTTACTTGCTGGAAATGCAGGAAGTGTTCGGCGATATGTCCTTCGTGGCCAACCAAGCCGGCGCGGCGATCCTCGGCAGCTATCGGGGTCCCGCAGCGCATCTGCTCAACTTCGATAATAATACGATTGTTGACGGCAATGGCAGCGATCTGGTCGCGGGCAACACCGGTATCGTTCTCATGCCCGGTGACGGGCCGGCCGCCGACAATTGGGCGAACGGAGTTGCGGGCGGCACGCTGCAATCGGTCTCGCAACAACTGACGAGTCTAGAAACGACCTTCAATAATACGCTCAAGGCCCAATTTGCCGCGGATCATCCATTTACTGCGGCTGATGCTGCCGCTGCCACGGTCGGTACCGGTTTCGATCTTTATACCGGCAACAACAATATTTCCGGCGGCTCCGGCAGTAGCATCCTGATCGGCAATACCGCGCTCATTTTCGATCCGGTGATCGGCAGCGGCATGGACGGCTCGGATTCTGCCTCGGCCTTGCAGTCCATCATGGTGACGGCGGTAGACCGTCTGTTCCTGGGCTCCTATTCGATGTCGACGGCAGATGCAGAATCTTGGGGCGTGGCGGCGGATCTCGCCGTAAGCGGCGCCACCGACTGGTCGAGCGGCGGCGGATTCCTCTTTAACGATCCGACCCGCAGCAACATTAAGATTGACGACGATACCATCAACTCGGGCAACGGCAGCGACCTGATCTTCGGTCACGTGGCCGTAGTGTTGCCCAATCTCGGCACATCGTCGGGTCTGGTCACCAGCTTCTACGCCTATCCGGTGGGCGAACCGGGCGAGACGTCCACTGCAAACTTCGACTATGTCAACGGTTGGGGCCCGTTCGGATCGCTGCATCAGTGGGCCAGCACGCCGGCCGGCGTGTCCCAGTACCTCGTCGACTCCGATATAATCACCGGTGGCGCCGGCAACGACGTCATCTTCGGCGAACTCGGCGACAACACGATCACTGGCGGCGCCGGCAACGATTATATTTCAGGCGGTAACGCCTACAGCACGCTCGACGGCGGCGGCGGCACAAACTCTATTGCGTTCAATCGCAGCATCGATACCTACGTCAACGGTGGGGGCAACGACACCGCTGTCTCGTCGCTCAACACTTCGGCCGGCAGCCCATTACTGCAGATGAGTTCGCAATCCGTGGTCGCTGTCGACTTGGCCGGCGGTATCTTGTCATCAGGTCCGGCGACCCTGCAGATCATCCAGACCGACACCAGCGCCACATACGGTTCGACGAGCCTGGTGCAGGTTGGCAACAACTACTTCCTGTATGTCGCCGGCACGACCATGGGACCGGAGCTGACCTATAATGGCTCGCCGATCACTATCGGCGAATTCGGCAGCTGGACCCCGACCGGGGCGGTGGCGACGGCGAGCGGCTACGATGTGGCCTGGAAGGCCGCCCCCGTAGGCGAGTACGAGGTGTGGACCGTCAGCAGCGGCGGCGCTTACACCGGTAACGCTGTCTTGCCGACATCGGCAACGAACCCGGCGTTGGAAGCAATCGAAACGGTGTTCAACCAGGATCTCAATGGCGATGGTTCGATCGGAGTGCCCGGTTCGGGTAATGGCGGCTCGGGTAATGGTGGTTCGGGTAACAGCGGTTCGGGCACTCTGATACAGACGGACGGCACGACTAGCCTGGTTCAGGTTGGCAACAACTACTTCCTGTATGCCATCGGCACAACGACCGGACCGGAGCTGACCTATAATGGCTCGCCGATCACTATCGGCGAATTCGGCAGCTGGACCCCGACCGGGGCGGTGACAACGGCGAACGGCTACGATGTGGCCTGGAAGGCCGCCCCCGTAGGCGAGTACGAGGTGTGGACCGTCAGCAGCGGCGGCGCTTACACCGGTAACGCTGTCTTGCCGACATCGGCAACGAACCCGGCGTTGGAAGCAATCGAAACGGTGTTCAACCAGGATCTCAATGGCGATGGTTCGATCGGAGTGCCCGGTTCGGGTAATGGCGGCTCGGGTAATGGTGGTTCGGGTAACAGCGGTTCGGGCACTCTGATACAGACGGACGGCACGACTAGCCTGGTTCAGGTTGGCAACAACTACTTCCTGTATGCCATCGGCACAACGACCGGACCGGAGCTGACCTATAATGGCTCGCCGATCACTATCGGCGAATTCGGCAGCTGGACCCCGACCGGGGCGGTGACAACGGCGAACGGCTACGATGTGGCCTGGAAGGCCGCCCCCGTAGGCGAGTACGAGGTGTGGACCGTCAGCAGCGGCGGCGCTTACACCGGTAACGCTGTCTTGCCGACATCGGCAACGAACCCGGCGTTGGAAGCAATCGAAACGGTGTTCAACCAGGATCTCAATGGCGATGGTTCGATCGGAGTGCCCGGTTCGGGTAATGGCGGCTCGGGTAATGGTGGTTCAGGTAACGGCGGTTCAGGTAACGGCGGTTCAAGTAATTCCGGCACTGTAATACAGACGGACGGCACGACTAGCCTGGTTCAGGTTGGCAACAACTACTTCCTGTATGCCATCGGCACAACGACCGGACCGGAGCTCAGCTATGGCGGTTCGCCGGTTACTGTCGGGGAGTTTGGCTGGACCCCGACCGGGGCTGTGGCGACGGCGAACGGCTACGATGTGGCCTGGAAGGACGCCCCTCACGGCGAGTATGAAATATGGGCCGTTAACAACGGCGGCGGCTACACGGCGAATCTTATACCGGGGGTGCCAGGCACTAGCCTCGCGGTCGAAGAATTTGAACCGATCTTCGGCCAGGACCTCAATGGCGATGGCATCACCGGAATTTACGCGGCGCCTGGGACCACGCTCGTCATCAATCAAGCCCTCGGCGGTCCGGCGGGAGAAGCGACCATCGGCGCTGGAGCTACGCTTGAGCTACAGACCGCGGATTCATCGACGGTCACTTTTTCAGCCGGCACCGGAACATTGATCGTCGACCACTCCAATACCTTCACCGGCGAAGTGATCGGATACACTGGTGTCATCGTTTCGCCGACGCCGGCAAACTCCGACGTGATCGACTTGAGGGACGTCGCAAGCGCTACGGCTAGCGACATAATCACCAACAGTTCGACCAGCGGCATTACCCTCGTTGTATCCGACGCTGCCCACGACACGGCGCATATCTCCCTGGTCGGCAACTACACGACCTCGACTTTCACGCTTTCGGCCGATAGCGGGACCGGCACGTTGGTGATCGATCCACCGCTGGCGCAGTCGACCGAAGCATCTTCCGTGTCTTCGTTGGAAAACGTAGCCGTGAAGGGCATCACCGCGATCAGCCTACCGTCAGAAAATGGCGATGCCGTTTCCATCGAAGGCCTCTCGTCTATATCGGGAGCAGCGCAATTGCCGGAAATCGCCTCCGCCGTTGGCCGGACGAACACGCCGGTTGTGGTCGCGAGCGTCAATCCGCTGCAAGCGCCCGCAGGCGTGCCGCAGGCCATGGCATCGCAATCGCTCGCGCTGGCGGCCGCTGCCAGTCATGCCCAATCGGTTGCGCGCGACAGCGCTGCGGTTAGTGACGTAAAGGCGCCGCAACAGGCGGCCGGGCTCGCCGGGCAAGTCATTGATCCGACGTCAGATTTTGGCCCGTCGGCGACCGCCGTCGCCGCCTCGGCTACGGCGACCGCCGGTCATGCCATTTCCCGCGAGATCGTTTCGCCCAATGATGTGATCCGCGCCATCAAGACCGGCGAGATTGCCATCAAGCGCACCGACGCCGGCGCGGAAGGTAACCAATCCGGCAGCCGAGTTTGGATGTTCGACGAAGCACAAGGCACCTTCGTCGCGCCGGAGCCCGAGCCGCTCACTATCGTGATCGAAGGCCACGTGAGGACGAGTTCGCGGATCCCCGCCGCTGAGACAGCAAGTTTGGTTGCGACCGCAGCGATGATCGCAAGTGAACCGCCGTGGCTCGGCATGCTGCGGCAATACGGGCGCAAGATAGCGTCGGCTGTGCAGCAGCGAACCAAATGGATGTCGTAAAGACCCGTGCCAAGACCAGAGCGCTGAAGAAGTACGAAGCGGCGCCGGTAGCGTACGCAACTGTCCCGGGCGATCCGCCGCTAAATCTTTTCTCGCCGTTCGGTCCGCTGATCGCGCAAGCAGCGATTCCGCGAGCGCTGGTCGATAAGATCAACGCCTATGCGGATGGGTATGTCCGCGACAACGGCGCCGGCGAGTTTCTCTTGCCCAAGCAGTTGGTTTTCGACGGCGGCGAAGATTCGCTGGTCGCGCAGACCGAGAACCTGATCCGCCGTTATCTCGGTGTCATCGACGAAGCAACATCCGGCCGGATTGCGATCGACGTGTTTTGGGTCGTCAGCCAGCACGCCGGAACACCCAGTCCGGTGCATTTTCACTCGTGCGATATTTCCGGCGTGCTCTATCTCAAGCTGCCGCAGCTCGAAGGCGAAGACCAAGAACTGGAGAAGACTTATATTTCCGGGCGGCAGGCCGGCTATATCAACTTCCTGATCGGCGGCAAGCAGCGGTTTGCCAAATCGCTGATCAGCTTCCGGCCGCGCGTCGGCGATTTCTACGTCTTCCCGGGATGGCTTCTGCACGGTGCCGAGCCGTTTCGCGGAACCGGCGAGCGTCGTTCGCTAGCCTTCAATGCCTCCGTCGAAGTAGCTTAAGTACCTTGTCGCAGTAGCCTGAGCGTTTGTTTCGTGTACCCAGACAGTTGGTCATTTCCACGCCTTAGCCGATTCCAGGCATCATTGGTCTCCGGCGGCCGGGCGGTGGCTGTTGCGCCACAGGCAGCCGCGGGTGTGGCCTTGCCGGCGCCTCGCCGGAAACCGTGGGCAACTCGGGCGCCCTCTTTGTTTTCGCGACGACTCAGCCAATTGCTGATGCTAATGGCCATCTTCCCGGGCCGTAACGGCGTTCCAAGGCAAACCCGGCGGCGCCATCGGGTCGGCGCGAGCTTGATGCGATTGGTGTCGGCATATGTGCTGGTTACGTCCAGCGTCGTCTTGTCAGGCACCGTGCTCGGCAGAGCCGATACGCTCGAATGGGCGTTAGTGCAGGCCTATCAGAATAATCCGTCGCTGAACGCGCAACGCGCAGCCTTGCGCGCGACCGACGAGAACGTGCCGCAAGCGCTGTCCGGCTACCGGCCGAAGC
>Ga0307373_10007242_pt1 | contig 17364 bp, 20 predicted proteins | sample OX2MG_FD_202534 | JGI IMG/M metagenome (GOLD analysis project Ga0307373, IMG submission 202534) | Soil microbial communities from Risofladan, Vaasa, Finland - OX-2 | ecosystem: Environmental > Terrestrial > Soil > Coastal area > Acid sulfate soil | place: Finland: Risofladan, Vaasa | collected... | reverse complement strand
GGGGTGAGGCATGGTGGGGGCAGGATCAATGAAAAGAACGCGCACGACCTTAGTCTCGCAATATCTGGAGGGAATCTCCCGAGCGGCACTGGCGGAGTATCAACAGTTCTTCCGTGAGCAGGCGCGCCTGCGGAACGGCGTTTATGCGCTCTATCGTGGGAAGAAGCTATATTACGTAGGTCTCGCCCGTGACCTACGCGGCCGCCTAAGGCAGCATCTTAAGGATAAACACGGCCAATCCTGGGACCGATTTAGCATGTACCTGACTATCGGGGATGATCACATCCGCGAGTTGGAATCGCTGGTTCTGAGGATAGTAAAGCCGTCTGGAAATCTGCAAATGGGCAAATTTCCAAAGGCACAAAACTTACGGCGAGACTTCGCACGACGGGTGCGGCAAGACGCGAGAGATCGACTCGACATGCTTTTGGGCCGCAATCGCCCGACCCTAGCCAAGAAAGTCTCGCGCCGCGGTAAGAAGGTTAAGGGCGCCACTGTGCTCAGCGCATACATCGCCAAACCGATGAGTCTTCGGGCGACTTACAAGGGGAAGGCGTTCAAAGCTCGCGTACGGCGCAATGGCTCAATCTTTTTTGCAGGAAAGAAATTCAATTCACCGTCGATGGCCGCCGCCCATGCATTGCCTGCGCGCCGGGCAGTCAACGGATGGTCGTTCTGGAAATATGAGCGAGCGCCCGGCGACTGGGTGCGATTGAGGGAGCTGCGGAAATGAACAGGGAAAGCTCTTTGGCCGTAAATTTGCTAAACAGGCGCTATGCGTACGGCATGGCCTATTTCCTACTGATAAGCAGCGCACATGCGGCGTCTCCGAGTACCACGAGTTACCTCTGCATTGGCGAGCAAGCAACGGGCTTCGGAATAAGCGATAAGAGTCACTCTTGGACAATACAGAAATTTCGGCCCCGCAAGTACATCATCAGGCCTCCCATCAAGGGGCCAGACGCGCCAAGCGGCGCAAATGCTGCTGTGATGGCCGTGTATGAGTTCGGAAAAGTCGATGCGGGCGACATTACGGCGTTCTGCGATAAAGACTTCAATGAGAGTGGATTCTTGTTCTGCAAAGGACTTGGGGAGAATTTAAATTTCAATCGCCAGACTCTACGGTTCGTGCATTGGTTTCCGCACGGTTATATTGACCCACCAAGTTCCAGTTTTTGGGGCAAAGAGGGAGAGGCGACACCGTTTATGGAAATTGGCACTTGCGCGGCAATCTGATTCCGCCGGTGCCGTAGTCAAAGGGCAATTTCCGTGAATACCGGGGTATCCAGGGAAGGGGGCGATTGCCGCTGTAAAGCGATTGTAGGCGGTCGGAATATTGCACATACGTATGGAGGAATCGTGCGATCCAAGAAAAACACCCTGTGGCTAATGGCGCTAGCGCTCGTAATCGGCTCAATTGCCGTCTCGGGATGCGCTGATTCGCCAGCCATACAGCCAGCTAATTCGAGCAAATCCGAGTTCAATCAATCCATTTATCACGGCGAATCAGTTGTCGTTAGCAATACTCCTCCTGGAATTGAAGAGTATCGCGTGTTCGAGGAGGGGGCCACTGGATTTGTATCGATGGAATCAGTTCGCGCTTCAGCTGAACAACGAGCAACGGATTTCTGCAGCAGGAAGGGGAAGGCGATGCAGTCTTTCCGTGAAACTACAGCAAAACCTCCCTATATCCTTGGCAATTTCCCTCGCGTAGAGATCATATTCGGATGTGTTGACAAACCTCTGCCGGCGGCAACGGACAACGGTGACTCGAAATACAAGAAACTTATCGAACTCAAGAAGTTGCTCGACACCGGAATTCTCACACAACAGGAATTCGAACGCGAAAAGGCAAAAATATTAAACCAGCCTTGAAGTTGTAGAGGAATCGGGCGCCTCGCGACTGAGGCGCCCGAAAGCGGCCTATGTGACGATGTGCCGGTGCGTACGTGCTTCGTCGGCGTAGGCGGAGATGGGTTTGTCGGCATTGAAGTGCAGGTCGCGCTCGATCAGAAGACCGAGCTTGCCGCGCACGGTGCGAAGCTCCGAGAGGCTCACGTAGCCGAGTTCCGGCTCTCCGAGGCCTAAATCGCAAAGGCCGAAGGCGAGGCCGCCGTCGGGGTCGAGCTCGGTCAAGAGCCAGGTGCATTGCGCGTCGGGGGAGAAGAGTTTGACGACGGGCTCGAAGTCGAGTGCCGTTTCGCCTTGGTCGATTGCGGCGCGTTGGGCACGGCCGTTGGCGAGGAGCTGCTCGGTTTGGGTTTTGGTGATGAGTGTCATGGAGAGGTTCCTTGTAAAGGCGGACCCCAGCGGTCCGTTCACCCGAAGAGACGGACCGCGCAGGGTCCGCACAAGGAACCGAACGATATTCATCACGAACAATCGAGCGGCGGATTGCGACAGGACGTCGCAACGGATTCGACTGCGCTTGGGCGGAGAATCCGGAAGACGAGTCGGGCTCGCGCGCCTGACTCGCCGTCGCCGGGCGAGGGCATGACGCCCGAGCGGCCCGGCTATACGGAGAATATCCGGTCACAAAAGCCCCGGACCATGAGGGTCCGCCTAGGAACCGAACGACGCTCATCCAGACAGCGAAGGTGTTATCCCATGGCAGCACCCACCGTGACAGCGGCTCGGCGCTGGCGCGGCGGGTGCGATGATACGGGCGATGATTGGTATGAAGTCGGCTGCTTCTGACGGGAAAATAGAGAAATTGGTCACCGTCAGGGGCGGGCGGGGATGGCAGATTGGCATTCTTCGCCTTGGAGCAAGGGAATGTCTGGCCAATCACCTCTCAAAGCAAAGCCTCTGCGCGTCCCGGGCCAATCCCTCGATGAAGAGATCGATCGTTGGTGGAACGACCGCCTTCTTGACTAACTGTTTGTCGCTGGGTGCCTATGCTTTCTTGCGTTAATGGAGTGGGCAGAGGACCTCACCCATTCAGCTCGGCATCCTGTCCTATATTCAGTTGTTGCGGCCATCGCGGTCGCCGTCATGATATGGCGTGCGTTGGTCATCAAGAAGAAGGTCAACAAACTTCAACTCGGTCGCGATGGAGAGAGGGCGGTCGGGCAGTTCTTGGAGCGTCTGCGTGAGGGCGGTGGGCAGGTCCTTCACGACATTCCTGGGGATGGGTTCAATCTCGATCACGTCGTCGTCTGCACGCACGGAATCTACGCGATTGAAACGAAGACCTGGACTAAGCCGTGGCCGAAAGCGGCGATTACGGTGAGTGGCGATCAATTGCTCGTTGCAGGTAAGAAGCCGGATCGGAATCCGATGGATCAAGCGGCCGCTGCGGCGAAATGGCTCGAGCGGGTTCTCGAAGAGTCCACCGGCAAGCAGTTTAGGGTGCGCGGCGTGGTCGTGTTTCCGAGCTGGTGGATCGAACAGCGGTCTCCGCGAGGCGCAGTTTGGGTCCTGGAGCCAAAAGCGCTACCGGCATTTATTCAACAGGAACCGGAATCGATCGTTGCAAGTGATGTTGCGCTCGCGGCGTCCCATTTGTCGCGGTATGTAAGATCGGTGGCGGAGTAGGTGGGGTCTGGGGACTAGGAGCCTTTGAAACTCCAATTTCGTTCGGACACATATTTCGTTCAGTCATTCGATATTTCGAGGCGGCCCGGTAAGTTCGGATTGGTCTAATCCGCGCGCTTAATGAGCCGGTCCTCTTTGGTCGTTGGGCGATATTTTGTGACCAATTTGTCCATGATATTAACGCCTGCTAGCAGTGAGGTGCCGGGAACCTTCGGGGCGAAGGCGAGCCAGTCCTGGTCTTCCGTAAGCTGATATCCGACAACCTGAAGCCGCCCGCGCATATATGGGTAATAGCCTGTGACCGTAATCTCGCGATGTTCGTCGCGTGTGAAGGGTGAGGAAACGTCCATCAATATCATGGTGAGCGCGCGTGTTAGCTCGGACGATACCGTCATCCGCAGCGCTGCTCCCGCGTCAGACGTCCAGCTATCAGCGCCCGTGAGTGGGCGTGGAGCACCGATCGAAGCGACGTAGCGCGTCGTCCAAGTGGAACCCGTCCCCTTCGGTCCGACCAGGCGAGCGTTAAGGACAACATGGGGTATTGCTTGGGTATCGTTGATGAGCGTCAGCACGATGTCCCCGCTGATAGAGAGCACTGAATAGGCGGCGTTCGGAGCAAGAGAGAATTTCCCTGAGAACTTGTTTGAGTCAACGAGGGCCGTAAGATCGCTCTGCGCCGGTTGCGTCAGTGTGATTTGCAGGGCATCGGCGGCAGTTCCTACCCGGGCCTTTCCCTCACTCGATCCGATTGCATTCGCTGCGGCGACGCCGGCAAGACCGAACATCAGTCCGAGCGCATTGCCCTTCTGGTGCCCAGAAATAAACACTTGACTGTTTGGTACTCGATAGGTGCCCATCGGTATATCCGACCATCCGGATAAATTCTCGCTCGTGAATTTCACGATGATGGTTTGCGCCTCGCGCGTTGGGGGCGCCTTTGGCAAATCCAAGCTGGCGCAACCACCGAGTGCGCACGAGGCAGTGATGGCGGTGATCCCAACGATAGAACTGACGGTGTTCATGACGGTTCCGCGTGACATCCAATCGATAGGCGATTTTTAATGCCGGAATTTACACGGTTTTGATGGTCAGGGTCACCTGTGTGTGACGGATGCGGATGCGGTAGCTGATGAGTCATGGCAGGTGCAATTTAGTCACGGGACTTTATTGGTCAAGCAGCTCACAACCGACGGCGCGTATGAACAACGGGGCGCCTTGCTCGCTTCCGCGAGAGCCACCTATTGAGTATGATAAAGGACGTTATCATACTCAATAAAGGGTGGTAGGATCCCACTCTTATATATGGTCCCTAAAGCAGGTCCGTCCCAGAGTCTGATTCGACGCAGCGCCGCGGGTAGCGCGAACTTGGCGGCCGTGCCGGCGCTGTACGCGCCCAATCCCGAAGCGGCTAAGCGATTCATCGAGTATTTCGCGGCCAATATCCGCAACGTCAACACGCGTCGGGCCTATCTGCACGCGGTCCGCGAGTTTGCCGATTGGTGCGCACGCCAGCGGTTCAACGAGATCGTCGATATCGAGCCGCTGCATGTGGCGGCCTATATCGAACAGCTAACATTGCGGCTGGCCAAGCCGTCGGTCAAACAACACCTCGCGGCGATCCGGATGCTGTTTGATTGGTTGGTCGTGGGTCAGGTGATAGCGACTAACCCCGCGGCACCGGTCCGGGGACCTAAGTACACGGTCAAGAAAGGCAAGACGCCAGTCCTGGCGCAGGATGAGGCTCGGGAGCTGCTTGAGGCCATCGATATTTTCACGGTGGTCGGCCTCCGGGATCGGGCGCTCATCGCGATGATGATCTACACGTTTGGGCGGGTCGGCGCGGTCATCAAGATGCGGATCGAGGATTACTACACGCAAGGACGTCGCGGCTGGGTCCGCTTGCATGAGAAAGGCGGCAAACGGCACGAGATGCCGTGCAATCACAATCTGGAAGCGTATCTCGATGCCTACATCAATGCAGCGGGTATCGCGGATGATTTCAAGGGGTACTTGTTCCGCAGCATTCGGGGTAAGACCAAGGTATTGACCGGGAATCCCCTCGCCCAGTCGAACGTCTACCGGATGATCTGCCGGCGGGCGATGCTGGCGGGAATCAAGACCCGGATCGGCAATCACACGTTCCGGGCGACTGGCATCACTCAATATTTGCGCAATGGGGGCCGGCGCGAGCTCGCGCAGCAGATGGCGGCGCACGAATCGCCGCGGACCACGGCGCTATATGATCGGCGGGACGACGAGGTGGCGGTTGATGAGGTTGAGAGGATAGTGATCTAAATAGTTTCTTCGAAGGCAGCGGCTCTCGACCTGGAGCCGTATACTTTTTTATTCGAGTGACTACAGAGGTCTAGGTCTTGGCACTTGCGTAGATGTTTGCGGTGCAGCGAACAGGAGTAGGTCTCTGCGACCCCGCCGCACATATCAAGCAACGTATTTGGGATGTGCCTGGTGCGACAACATGAGGTTGGATTAGACGTCTCGTCAACTCCAAGGATCGGGGGAAACGCATGCAAATCCGCCAACTCAAGATAGACAATTTCCGAGGCATTGGCGCGCTGGACTGGAAGCCCGGAAAATCTTTTTGTTGCCTTATTGGTCCCGGCGATTCCGGAAAATCGACGGTGTTGGACGCCATAGAGGCAGCTCTCTCGTCCCGCTGGTTCTTCTTCATTGAGCCTGATTTCCTGAACTGCGATACGAGTCATTCGATTCGCGTCGAGGTCACTGTCGGCGAACTCTCCCGGGTCTTGAAGTCCGATGAGCGTCTCGGTCTATATGTTCGAGGCTGGACCACTGCAGGTCAGCTTCGTGACGAACCGGAAGATGACGACGAGCCAGTGCTGACGGTTTGCCTCACCGTGGATGCCACTATGGAACCTGTTTGGCAGTTGGTGTGCGACAGGATTGATGATCCGCGGACGCTTTCGAATCGCGATCGCGCATTATTCGGCCTCGTAAGGCTTGCAGGTGAGGATGCGAGGCATTTGGCGTGGGGTCAAGGTTCGATTCTTGCCAAACTCACCGGAGAAACCGATGAAGCATCCTCACGCTTAGCGGCTGCCTACCGTGCCGCGCGAGCCAGCGCTAAGCTCGACGAGATCAAGGAATTGGCCGATGCCGCCGAACTTGCGGAACGGCTCGCGAAGGGATTGGGAGCGTATGTCGGGGGTTCCTATAAGCCGGGCTTGGAGCTCGGACGATCTGGTTTGTCGTCGGGCGCCATCGCCCTACATGACGATGGTGTGCCACTACGGCTTGCGGGACTCGGCACGCGCCGGCTTGCCACACTGGCCATTCAGAAGGCGGCAATCTCCGAGGGTGCAATTGTGCTGATCGATGAGATCGAGCATGGCTTGGAGCCACATCGAATAATCGGAGCTATCGCTCAACTTATGGCCGACCAGGCGAAGGCCCACAATGACCACAACCCCGCGGGCCAGGTGTTAATGACGACCCATTCGGATGTCACTCTTGCTGAGGTCGGAGCTGACTGCCTTCGGGTTGTGCAGACGGTTAAACCCGGCAGACATACGACACTAACGAAGCCACTATCGCCAGAACCCATCCAAGCACTAATGCGGTTTACGCCGCGAGCGCTATTTGCTCGCCGCATTCTAGTCACCGAGGGCAATACCGAGGTCGGCATACTGCTGGGTCTTCGTGAAAACTGGCCCGCTCGCCACGCAGGAAAGCCGATCGAGCAATTGGGCGGCGCCATTGCGGACGGCAATGGGGAGCAAGCATGCGCCATCGCGCTCGCTTTAAACTCACTTGGTTACCTCGTGGCGTTCTACCGCGATTCCGATAAGGCCCTATCGGCGGCCAATCAATCCGCGTTGGCGGCAGCCGGCATTATGGTCATGGAGTATGGTGGTGGGCTGAATACTGAGCAGGCGATTTTTTCCGCCGCTTCAGATGATGTGGTGCAGGAAATGCTGGAATTTGCGCGCGCAGAACGCGGCGTTGATGCGGTAGACAACAACCTGGGCATCATGATTCCGGACCTGACCCTCCCAGCGATTCGCGGCCCATTCATTAACTGGTGGATCTTTAGTGCACTTGACGGACAGCAGTTGCGCCAAGCGATCGCCGAGGTCGCTGATCGAAAGAGGTGGTTCAAGGATCAGCGCATAGGACGAGGACTCGCTCCTGCGGTTTGGCGCATTGCAACTGAGGCGCCTGTTTCACCGCTCGCCCAAACTCTCACGCAAATTGAGGCATGGCTGTATGCCTGACGCTGCATACCTTTTCAACCTTGGCAATGCTGCAATCGTCGGCCCTGCTGGCCACGGCAAGACCGAGATCATCGCCAATGTAGCTGCGATGGGGCGGCGAGCACTGATATTGACACACACCCACGCTGGGGTTCATGTCCTCCGCGCGCGCCTAAAGCGACTCGGCGTACCATACGGGCGCGTGGTTGTTGACACCATCGCTGGATGGTCGATGAGATACGCACACTCCTTCCCCGGGATCGCCCAGCCGCCGGCGGGCATGCCACAGGGCGTCCAGTGGAATCAGCTTTACCGAGGGTCAAGGCTTGCTCTCACCGTGAGCGCTATCCGCGAGGTCGTCTTAGCTTCCTACGATCGCATCCTGATCGATGAGTACCAAGATTGCGACAGCTTGCAGCATGAACTCGCGACGGCGTTGTCGTCTATCGTGCCGACGCTTGTCTTCGGCGACCCGATGCAAGGCATCTTCGAGTTTGCAGGAGCCACCCTGAATTGGAGCGCACAAGTTCATCCTCAATTTCCTCTAGCTGGAACACTTGAAATCCCTCATCGCTGGACCGCGAAGAACTCAACTCTCGGTGAGTGGATCGCTGAAACTCGGGAAAACCTTTTGCACGGCGAGGCCATTGACCTCGCGGACCCGCGTATCACCTATCGAGAATCCGACGACGCCTTCGACATGGGGGCGCTATTCGAGGGGGTTGAAGGCAAAGACGGCACCTTCGCAGCGATCCATTGCAACAAGACCATCTGTTACCGACTTGCGAAGGCTGCGGGTGGCGGTTACCAAGCAATTGAGGAAATCGCCGCCAACCGACTGCGGGAATTTGCAGAAGCTTGGGACGGGGCAATTGACGGTGCCGGCAGACAGCGAGCCATTTCCCGCCTTCTTGACGACAGTTTCCACAAGCGTCCGGTAGCTGATGGCGACACAATTAATCCGGAAGATAGCGCCTTTGAAGTCTCTCTGAGAGAGATTGAGTTGGCGCTTGGCAATGGAAATGGGGCCGATGCCGCTGTGCAGTTCACGCAGCTATGCCGTAGGCACCCTCGTTGGAAGCTCTTTCGTGGCGAGCTATGGCGCGACGCAGAACGCGCAGCCGCGGAAGTCGCCGCCGGCAGAGCCGACTCAATGGCCACTGCAACAACAAGCGTCAGGCAGCGAGTCAACATGTCGGGGCGCAAGCTCCCAAAGAGGACCGTGTCGACCCCACTGCTGCTTAAGGGCCTGGAATTCGACCATGTGGTGATACCAGACGCTAAACACTTCGAAAGAGAAAGACTAGCTCAGGCGAAGCTTTTCTACGTTGCGATTTCCAGAGCAATGCAGTCTTTGACGATTACCTCGTCGGAACGTTGGCTGCACTTTCCAGTTCCCCCTATTTGATCCAGGTCAGACCCTCTCTAGTTGCAAAACAATCCCTATCCGTAACAGCGTATTATCGGGCGAACCCTTTCCTTCTCGATAAAATAGGTTATCCAGACCATTGGGAACTGCTGCAAGAGCGCGCCGCTTGCCCTCGCGCTCGGGGCGCTTGATCTCGAGAGGCTCCTTCCGCCCGGGCATGTGCAAATCCGCCGGCCGGAACACACCATGACTACCGCGCCCAGTAAATCTTCCCGATCTTCGCCGCGATCCCATCGAGTTTGGCGTCGTCCGTCTTCGCAACGTCCACGTCGTTGTTTACGGCTTGGTCAACTTGCGGAACGAGAGCGTTGAAGGCCACAACATCCGCGGTCAGAACCATCGCTGGCTCTTGAGCTGTCCATCTCTGCCACAGTACATCACAGGCTTTTGGGTTCTGAGCGCGTGGGCAAACACGGTGCAACGCCTGCGCGGCCGCCTGCGCTTTGGCGGGTTCCGTCGAAACCCCGTGGCGTAGATTTGCGCTCTTCGTGGCAGCTTCATGTTCGAGCTGGTGCACCCTGGACAGCATCTGATTCCGATAGTAGACGTCGTTCATCACGTTGATCGCGCATGCCTGCCATTTCCACTTCGGCACCCCGGCCGCGGCAAGCGGACTGATTGTCGCCAGACAGGTCGTGTAGTACTTGATCTTCCCGTCCCACCAAGTGCGCACGGCGCTCTGGTTCGCGGTTCGTTGACGCCCCCACGTTTGGTACTGCTGAAGCGCTGCAACGAGCTGCTTCGCATACGCGGTCGCTTCCTGCAGCCCTTGCGCAGCCGCGCGTGTGGCCACGATATTGGACTGAAGACGCTGCAGTGCCTGGATGCGCCTCTGGTAATGAGATTCCGACATACGATCGAGGGTGAATGCCTGATTGCCTCCAACGCTCAAGGTCAAACGGTCGTCGGCGAGGCTCCCGACGAGAATGGTGCCGAGGCCGAACCATCCTGTCGTGCTGAGACTGACGTTCTGGCTACTAATGCTGCCGTGGACGCCATGGCTGGAGACCGTCGGGGTTGTCCCAGTGACATCGACTGTCGTCACTACGATCGCGCCGCTGAGGTGACCTCGCGGCGCCTCCACGATTTGCGCCATCACAACTTGGTCGGCGCTGCCGCGCGAAACGTAGTAGCCGTTGACCACCCGGCGTCCGCACCCTACCAGTAACGTCACGCAGGTCAATACGAGCACGCCTCTCGTGGCGGCCGTTCGTATCACTTCGACCATATTGGCACCTCTGACCATTCCGTTACTGCTTGAAACTGAAAGCGTCCCGATCCGGCGGAGATGATGGCACGCTGTGCCGAACCATTGGCGAAGAGATATCGCAGAAATTGCAGCCAGGGCGGCATGCTGGGCGTCGCGGATGCAGCGCATAATGGTGGAAAAGCCCCGCCAGCGGCGCCGACTGGGCGCAGCGCTCAGTACTCCTGCGGCAACAGGATCGTGTTGTTGGTGAACCAGAGCGTGATGCCGTCTGCCAGAAAGTCGGTGTACTCGAGTTCCTTGTTGAAGACCACGCGGCCGTTGCCGTCGTCGCAGGTCAATACGCCGCTGTGATCGGCGTTCGTGCAATTATGGCGCAATCAACAGGTCGCGCTCTGTGAGCGGCTTCTCGATGCGGAGCGGAATTTGATATATTCCCTTGCAGTCGGGACGAGTTAGCCAAGCGGCGTCCCCCGCTCGGCAAAATCAGTCCGGCTTTGGCATTACTATGCGCAACCCGCTGTATGCTGGAACGACGTGCTAAAGCGACAGCCAGACAACGACGCATTCAATCTTCAATGGCCATATCTGGGCGACTGGAACCTTCGTTTTACTTGCGTCCCGGTAGCATCCGACCACGCCGATGATCTCAGTCACGCATCGCGTTGAAAGTGGCGGCGCCAATGAGGATCGGCTGCTAGTGGAGCGCCACGGCAAGCGTACCGTCGCGATAATCTGCGATGGCGCGGGTAACGGTGGCCGAGGCGGTATGGCTGCAGATCTTGCGATTGCTGAATTGTCGCGGATCGCTCAGGCGCCCTTTACCGATTGGATGCGCGCGCTTCTCGCCGTCGATCAGCTGCTCAAGCGCCAAGCACAGGGCGGCGAGACTACCTGCGTTGTCGTGGACATTTCAGACGATGGCGAATGCCGGGGCGCAAGTGTCGGCGATTCGGGGGCTTGGATGCTCCCCCGGGGCAGCCCGGTGCGCGACTTAACGGCGCAACAAAACCGCGCGCGACTAGGCTCCGGTCAAGCGTACCCCGTGAGATTTAAGGCGCAACTGATGGGTCGGCTGGTGCTGGCCACTGATGGGCTGTTTAAGTACGTCCGGGCCGCCGACATTCACACTTGCGCGGCTCGCGGCGTGGATGCGCTCATCGACAGCGTGCGGCTTAAGAGCGGTGCGCTACCGGATGACGTGGCCGTGATTCTCTTGCAGTGACGCCTCGCCGATCTCGCCGGAGGGTCCACCTTCTGAATAGCGTACATTGGGAACGCAACCCGCGAATGCACCCAGAACGAATTACACGCCGGCCGGCACCGTCGAGTTTGGCGATGGGGATACACTTCGGCGCGATTTCTGGGGGTATCAAGGTCCAGGGGTGGGGTGCGATCGCCGCTGTAATCGCATCGTAGGCGGTCGATTTTCTTCGGCGGGCAAGAAATGGTTCGATTCATCGCAGCATCGACGAGCCCGATCGTAACCGTCTGCTGTAAGCCGCACTGTTCCTTGCGATAGCAAGCGAAACTGCCTGGCTGCTTAGCCGTTGGCGTTTGGCTGTACGAGTTACGGTGACACCTGATGTTCTATGCACGGCCCCTCCTTGCATGTCGCGTGGTTCCGCGTTTTACCTAGCCCGCTTAGCGTAGTTTTGGCGCGTTGACATGTTGACCATTCGCCCGGCTTCGCGGATTGCATCGCTTTAGCGGCAGCGCGCGCACATACGGTAGGGTCCATATACACGGCGACCGGCCAGGTTTGCCAGCCAGTAGCGGTTTGCAGATGTGCGACGAGGAACCACACCACATATCTGTACGTCATAAACCCTCACATAGAAGTGGTGTAAATCGTCTGTAATCTCGCTCGGGATTGCCGTGCTCGACGCAGCCAATGTGTCGAATGATTCGCTGGTGGGCCTTGACCCATCTCACATAACCATCATTTCTTTGTTACCGCAAACGTACACGCCGGCTGGGAGCAGGTCGGCAGCTAGGGAGAGCTACCGCCCAAAGTAATTACGATCTGTCGTACGTGGCCACCGCCGGCCGGCCGCTGGGCGCGTATTTGGCGCTGGCGCCTGCAGCCTGACCTACCGTCTCGGTTGTGGCAATGAATCTCGCCTCACAGCCAAACAGCCCCTCCCCCGCCGGCGCCTTCATGTCGCAGTCGCTACCATCGCCCGGGGTACGTAGTTGGATTGCCAGACGCGACATCATCATTGTGTTGGAATGAAGGCCGTCACGTCTCTGGCGATGATGCGGTCGACGATGCTGAACGCCGCACCATCGAATACGATGCCGACCGCGGCCGCGCTATCCAATGCCTCTTTGAGCTTCCTGGGGGAGATTGTCCTTCCACCGAGTATGCTGTACAGATTCCAGAGTGGCTGCATTACCTTTATCGCCCCATGCCGCTCGCGCCGTAGAATGAAGCCAATCACGATTCGAACGACTTGAAATAGCACCCATAAGCCGGCGGTCGCCAGCGCCCACGTCCGCCGTTCGTTCACGAAAAGCTCGTAGGCCACGGTCGGCCACGCGACATAGTTAAATACAAAACCGACTATCCAAAACTCTCGCCTCAACCGGTAATACTTTGCTATGTCGGAGTGCTCGAATTCCACTGCCAATTGACTGGATATACCGACTAGCGTTTGTTTAGCATAATCGGACCTCGCAATCACTTCCGTCAAGACGAGCGCATCCAGGAAGATCCAGTCGAGCCGATTGGTCCGAATGTCAGGACTCCGGAGATATAGGTTTGCGGCGTCTAGCAGAAAGTCCTTTCTGATATTGATACCGCGCACCAAGTATTGATTCTCGAAGAACTCTATTGGTTGGTGTTGCCAAAAGCATTCCGGATATTTACGGTGTTTATGAAGGGCCTCAAAAAGCCGGTGTGTGACCCGCCACGCACAGCGCCACCTACTTTCATATTGCTGCGCCGTGATTCCATCGCGAAGTGCCCTAGCCGTCAAAGCCGGCAGGATGAAGAGCTTAAATTCAAGTGGCACGTGCTGCTGTGCAACCGCGTCAAGTTCACGGCCATGCTTGTCCAACAGTTCTTGGTCTAAGCTAAAAACTTCTTGCTCTTCAATTGGGCTCGGAGCATTCGTCAACGCTAACGGAATTTGTCGCTCGGGCTCGGGCTCGGGCTCTAGATTCGGACGCGGATTTGCACGACAGGCAACCAAGCGCGCAACACTTTGAATGCCCAGTTCATCACCCTGTGCAGCCGCAAGTCTATAAAACGCTATCGCCTCATCGAGGGATTTATTAACCCCTACTCCGTTCTCGTACATCCATGCCAGGCAACTTTGGGCGCTTGCGAAATTCTGTTCCGCGGCCGCGTAGCACCAGCGGAGCGCCATCGTAAGGTCGTTGTCAACACCAACTCCGTTCAGGTACATCCATGCTAGGTTGTATTGAGCGCTCGCGAGCCCTTGTTCCGCGGCTTTGCGACGCCACTTCACGGCTTCCGTCAGGTCCTTTTCGACGCCAGACCCATCCATGTACATCGCGGCTAGATTGTCTTGTGCAACTGCCAAGCCTTGCTCCGAAGCCGCGCGGTACCACCGGGATCCCTCAAAGAGATTCGTCTCAACACCGAGGCCAGTTTGCAACATATAGGCAAAGTTGCACTGCGCTGATGCGTGCCCACTGTGCGCCGCTGACCCATACAAGTTGGCCGCGTTCGAGTAAGAACGAGCTATACCGCGGCCACTAAAGTACGACTGCGCCAGCTCGAAAGTCGCCTCGACATGATCGCCTCGCGCGGCACGTGCAAACCAACTATTCGCCCGAGTGTAATTCTGAGGCAGTTCTCTGCCATGTAGATAACTCAAGCCCATCTCGCACTGAGCAAACGAAACACCACGCAGGGCCGCGCGCCGATACCAGCGGTTTGCTTCCTGCATGGACTGCTTCAAGGGCGCTCTGCCGATTCGATAGGAATAACCCAAATAGGCCATGGCCTCAGCGTCTCCATTCCGCGCGGCCTCCCGATACCAATGCACGGCCTGCACGTCGTTTTGCTGGACGCCTTTCCCCAAGGCATAGTGAATGCCAATGGCGCATTGAGCTTCTGCATTGCCTTGCTGGGCAGCCAGCAAATACAACCCAAACGCCTTCTCCGGATCGCGCTGCATTGCGAAACAACCCTTAGCGTACCCATCAGCCAGATAAAGCTGGGCCAATGCCTCGCCTCGGGCCGCCCACTGGTGCAGATATTCCACCATGGCAGGTAATGGTGTCGACGTCTCATTGCGGTAGATTGAAATCCACGTACGGATTGCTTGCTCGTCACCATCCTCTAGCGCTCGTCGCAATGACTCAATTTTCTGATTCCAATTGCGACCTGCGCTTTGCCACAATAGGGAATTCCGAGCGGCAATGTGCCCTCTATCCGCAGCAGCGCGGTACCAGAGTTTCGATTCCTGGTCATCCCACGCGCGAGCTAGGGTTAACCCACGACCCATAAAATATTGCGCATCAGCCAAGTCGCCGCGTGCGTACCTTTTCTCGGTCATTAGGGATTCTGGTGTCCTTCCCGCCTGAAGACAACGACGAAGGCGCTCGACACGAAAGTCCACGGAACCTGGAAAGTCTTGACGCAAGCAGGTGACGTCCAAGCAGTTCGGGTCGGCTTTTGTTTCTAACTGGATCATTGCCACTCCCTGTGCGGGACGCTAGTTTGTGGGAGACACGCCGGAAATCAATTTGCCCCGGAAGGAAAAAAATCACCGTGATCTGAGTCGCAGCAGCAATTGCTAGGTGTAGCGGCCTGAGAACATAACTCGCAGGACCCTAGAACATCGGTCAATTCGGGATCAGATTAGCTAAGAATATTGGGCCGCTACAGTTAGCCATGACGGCAAATCTGCCGTGCGCTTGGAAAGTCATTCAAGATCAAACTGATCTTCCGCGCTGGTCTCCTCGATAGGTATGCCCTCATAGTTTGGAGACGTTCTGCCGCGGGCGTTACGGTCAGGATGACTAGAGTATTGGTCTCGGAACGCTTTCAGTGCCCTGACTTGCGTTCGGCCGAGTTTCATCTTTGCGGGTCGCGCGCCGGCGGCCGCCGAGAAGTTGGCGATTTCAAGTTCGATGCGATCGACGATGTTCACGACTAGCCCCCCTGGCTCTCGGAAAAAACGTTGAGGCAGTGTCTCTCTGTGTTTCAGAGCGTACCGTGTTGCTAATCACACGGCAGCGCGCTGCACAGTGATCCACATCCCCCTGTCGCGCGCATTATCAAGATCCAGGCGCCGGCACGACGATCGTGCATCGCTGCTCTTTACTTCGCCGTCGCCGCACTGATGCACTAGCAACGGGAGAAAAGCCCCGCCGGCGGCGCCGGCGGGGCGAAGCGGTCAGTACTCGCGCGGCAACAGGATGGTGTTGTTGGTGAACCAGAGCGTGATGCCGTCCGCCGGAAAGTCGGTGTACTCGAGCTCCTTGCTGAAGACCACGCGGCCGTTGCCATCGTCGCAGGTCAACGCACCGGTGTGATCGGCGTTCACCGCAAGCTTCCAGACTTGGAATTCCTCGGCGGCAATGCACGCCTCAAGTTGGCTGATCGCGATCTCATCGAGGAGCCAGTACGCTCCAGCCTGATCGGCGACGTATTTGGCGCCATCGGTGAAGAGAACCTTGCGGTTGATCCCGTGGCGATACCAGTTCTTGCTGCCGGTAAATTGCGCCAGGTCGGTTTTGTTGAGTGTCTTTGACATCGTCGTTCTCCGGATCTTTCGGGCGGGATTGCCCGATTCCGGAGGGGTCCCATCGCAGCGCAGCCGTCACAGGCTGGCCGCAGGCCACCCGGCGAGTAGAGGAACGCGCGAAGCGCGTGAGCTACGGAGCGCCTTGATCGGCGAGAACGATGGGATACGATCAGAAGAAGAGGCAAGCCCCCCTTTCTCTGCATTTGCTCGTTTTCGTGCAATGGGAGAAAAGCCTCGCCGGCGCCGCCGGCGGGGGAAAAATGGTCAGTACTCGCTCGGCAACAAAATCGTATCGCTGGCGAAGTAAACGGTGATGCCGTCCCGACCGGAAATCGGTGTACTCAATTTCCGGGGGTATCAAGACCAAGAGGCGGGGTGCGATCGCCGCTGTAATCGAATCGTAGGCGGTCGATTGTGGTGGCAGAAAATACGACCCATTGGGCGACGTATTGGTTCATGCCAAGGTTCCGAAGAGTTTTTTTAGAACGGCATCAAGTGTATCGAGCCGTTCGAACCGACCACGAGGGATGATGCGATGGTTCGGCCGTTCGATCTTTTCGCCTTCAGCGTTTCCCTTGCTGTGCTTCGCCACTTTAAACTCGGAAATGTCCGGCAACGGCCTACCCGGCAGGCCGCCGAACCACAGGTAGTACTCGAAACGAAGTTGTTTCGGCGTGACGACAATCCAAATGACGCAGCCGCTGGGCTTGTCCATCAACTTTAGGCTGACTTTTGTGTTGGCGGCCTTGCCGCCCACCGTGACCGTCTTGAACTGGATGTGCCGATCCACCTTTCCTCGGCTCATCACGAGATCGTAGCCGCCGGCATCGAATTCGGAACGCAATACCTCGACGTCAGTCACGCCGAGTTTCCATAGCAGCCGCAGGGCATCTCCGACGAACACATGTTCGACAATATGCTCGCGCAGCGTTGAGTGAATGTAATGCGAGGTTGCCTTGTCGTCGATGACAGCATCCAGGTTTACGGTTATCAGTTTCTTCGCCATGACATCACCGTGCTAACAGCGCTGGAATTCATGATCGACTCCCGCACATGAATTGGCAATGAGTGGTTCAACTATATCCACTTCAAAAACATCACTGCATCTAAGCAATCCATTTCTGGTGCATTGAGCATGACCATGCCACATAGAATCTACGCATGCTGAGGTTTCACCCTCGCAATTACGCGATTTCCGGGGGTATCAACGTCCAGGGATAGCGTGCGATCGCC
>Ga0307373_10007241_pt1 | contig 17366 bp, 12 predicted proteins | sample OX2MG_FD_202534 | JGI IMG/M metagenome (GOLD analysis project Ga0307373, IMG submission 202534) | Soil microbial communities from Risofladan, Vaasa, Finland - OX-2 | ecosystem: Environmental > Terrestrial > Soil > Coastal area > Acid sulfate soil | place: Finland: Risofladan, Vaasa | collected... | reverse complement strand
CAGTTGGATCAGTACCATTCTGAAGACCCTGGCAGCCATATGTGCTTTGATCTTTCTTAACCTGATGGCTGTATTTATAGCCCAGAAAACGAACAAGTGGTATGGCTTACTTTTCCTTGTGGTTACCATTGTACTGCTTCGGTTGATTAGTTATTATTATCCTATTCCGTTCAATTTCAGGGAATATGGCCTTTTCGATCCAAAAGTATACGCGTCTAATGCAGTGCTCCGGTCCTTGGGTGATCTTTTCATCAACGGTACGCTTTTGTTTTGGATCATTCTTTTTTTCCGGGAGCATTTTGAGGACATCCGAATGCCTCCCCTGTCCAGGAAGTTTAATTATTTTTTTACCTTCCTTTTCTGCCTGCTCCTATTTATGTCTGCCCAATTTTTATCGGATGTGGTCAGAAGTCTTGTAGTAGATTCCAAAATTTCATTTGATGTAACGAATTTCCGTAACCTTACCTGGTATAGTTTTGTTGGATTCCTCACACTAGGTATTATTGTTTTCACCTTTTTCTTTTTCTCCAGAATCATCAATCGTTTCCTGTATCAACTTACCGGAAACCAGAATAATATTAAATATGCCATTCTAGCAATATCAGGTATAGTATGGTTACTTTTCCGGATACACAACCCTCACCTGGGCTATTCCCTGGTATTGATGGTTTGGTTGATTATATATTTAATCCTTATGGATATCATTGGGCTCCAGGCCAATGATGCATTTGATACCATTCCGTTTATCTTTTTCCTGCTCATGCTGACCTTGACGACCACCGGGATACTGGTTTACTACAATAACCGGCAGGAAGAGGTTAACCGGGAGACTCTTGTTCGTAATCTGGCTCACCAGAATGACCGGCTGACTCCGTCCATATTAGGAGACAAACTGAGACAGATCCAGCATGATTCCCTGGTTACCGAGTTTTTCCAGAAAATGGATCCAAGGGTTAAAAATACCCTTATTGAACACCTTCAAACGGATTATTTCAGCGGGTATTTGAGCAAGTTCGATATCCGGATATTTACATTTGATGATGACGGCAGGCCAGTATTCAACAGAGATACTTCTGATATTTTTTATCTCAATAACATTATCGACATGAAATCCAGACCGACCAATGTGCCCGATCTGTATTATTACGAATCAAGTTTCAACAATTTCAGTTATATAGATAAGAAGGAAATCCTCAATAGCACCGGAGACCGGGTAATTGGGTACATGTTTTTTATTCTGACCCCAAAAGTTCTGAAGCGGGAAACACTTTATCCTGCACTCCTGGTGGAGAATAACCGGATACCCCTGAAATATTCAGATGAATATTCCTACGCCATTTATAATCATGACCAATTAGTAACTAATTATAATGATTATCCTTTCAGGATCCGGCTTCTGAAGAGGGAGATACCCAAACAGAAATTCACTTTTAGGGAGGAGAATGGGTATTCCCAACTCTGGTACATAGCTACGCCACAAAAGACAATTATTATGGTGAAGCGAAGTCCAAATTTTTTTGAGGCCATCACGCTTTTTGCATATATGTTCTGTATATTCCTGCTGATTGCAGGAATATACAGAATGCTGGATCTGGTGATCCGTGCGCGAATGAAATGGAGTGTCTTCCGGCATTTGCTGGAAATCAATATCCGCAAACAAATACATGGCACAATTATTTTTATTGTGGTATTTGCCTTCCTAATCCTGGCAGTTACTGCAATCCCATTTTTTATTGGTCTATATAACAAAAACCACCGGGATCAGCTGAGCAGAAATGTGAATGTAATTGCTGCGGAAGTTACCGGGGATGCCCTGAAGAATATTCATTTGACTGGAAAAGGTGAATATTTATTTGATCCTGCATTCCATGACCGTTTATCCGGGTCAATCAATAGAATTGCGGATTCACATGAAGTGGATATTAATATGTATGATCTGGAAGGAAATCTGCAAATCACCACCCAGCCCCTGATATACGAAGAAAAACTACTCTCCTCAAAAATAAACCCCGAAGCCTATTACCAACTGCGCTTCAGGGACAGGGTGCAGTTCATTCAGAATGAGACCATTGGCAAATTGAATTTTCTTTCCGCTTATTTGCCTGTCAGAAGTGAGAATGGGACTACCATTGCCTACCTTAATGTACCTTATTTTGCTTCTCAGACCAATCTTAACCTGGAAATCTCCAATTTTTTAATTACCCTTATTAATCTGAATGCGTTTATTTTTTTGTTATCCGGTATGCTGGCCCTTATTATTACCAATTCAATCACCAGGTCATTTTCACTGATCGGCGAAAAGTTAAAGGAGGTTACCCTCCTGAAGGGAAACAATCCGATTGAATGGAAGAGAAATGATGAAATTGGTTTGCTGGTCAGGGAATATAATAACATGGTTCAAAAGTTGGAAGCCAGTGCTGCGAGCATGGCAAAGACGGAACGGGAAGGGGCATGGAGGGAAATGGCCAAACAGGTTGCTCATGAAATTAAAAACCCCCTGACTTCCATGAAATTAAGCCTTCAATACCTACAACGTGCATACCTGGATGATTCTCCCCGACTCCAGTCCCTGAGCGAAAATGTCGCCAAGACCCTGATTGAGCAAATCGAGCATCTTTCTCATATTGCAGAGGATTTTGCAGCTTTTGCCAATATTTCGCCTTCCAGTAATGAAAAAATCCTTTTGAATGATGTGCTGGGTTCGGTCATTACTTTATATCAGGGCGATCAACGACATATTATTCTCTATGATCCACCGGATCAGCAATATTATGTTGTTGCTGATAAAACCGAAATGAACCGCTTGTTTACCAATCTGTTGCAGAATGCTGTGCAGTCTATACCCGAAGACCGGAGAGGTTTTATTGAAATTGAAACCATCCGGGACGGAAGCCAGGTTATTGTCATGGTAAGCGATAACGGATGTGGTATTCCTGATGAAATATGCTCCCGTATTTTCATGCCAAATTTCACCACTAAAAATTCAGGGACCGGACTTGGACTGGCTATGTGCAAAAATATTATTGAACATGCCAAAGGTGAAATCCGATTTGAAACCAAGGTAGGAAAAGGAACTGTTTTTTATGTTAAACTCCCTTTGGCGGAAACCTGAACTGGGAAAGATCAGGTTGATCAGCGGGTTTGCTCCAGAAAGCTTTCTCTGATTCGATCCAGTAACCGGTTATCGATGATGCGGCAGGCTAGTTCGATCATCCTGCAAAAGGCTAACCCCTTTGAAATGCCATGACCGATGATTACCGGTTTTTCCACTCCCAAAACCGGAGTCCCGCCATATTGTTCAAAGTTGAATTCAGCTAAATACTCGTCTTTGATCTGTCTTTTTTGGGTGATTTCATAAAAAGATTCTGCCATTTTAAGGACTATATTGCCGGTGAAGCCCTCACAAACCATGACATCAGCCTTATCAATGAAAATGTCCCGTCCTTCAATATTCCCTGTAAAATGAATCTGGGGACAATTTTTCAATAATGGGTAAGCGGCCTGAGTAAGCAGGTTACCTTTCCCTTCCTCTTCTCCGATATTCAACAGGGCCACCCGGGGTTTGTCTACTTTTAAGATATGTTTTGCATAAAGACTTCCCAGGATGGCAAACTGCAACAGATTTTCCGGTTTACAGTCGGCATTGATTCCCACATCCAGTAATAATCCCCTGCGACCCTGTTCCTTTGGAATCAGTGTGGAAATTGTAGGACGGTGGATTCCGGGAATGGATTTAATAGTGAACAGGGATCCCACCATCATTGCTCCCGTATTTCCGGCACTGATAAAGGCTTCGATTTTGTTTTGCTGAAGCAACTGAAAACCAATTGAAATGGAAGAACCGGGTTTTTCCTTCATGGCCCGGGTAGGATGTTCCTGCATTTCAATAACTTCTGTAGAGGGTATTACTGTATATCTAGAAGAGTCAATGCCCGATCCTTGTAGTAGGGAAGAAAGTTGCTTCAGATCCCCGATCAGGGTGAGCCGGACGCCGGAAGTCTGGGAATCCAGAAACAATTTAACTCCTCGGACGGCTTCTACAGGAGCATAGTCACCACCCATCATATCCAGACCGATTTCCATGGAGATTACTTTGGTTTATTGCCCTTAAAAATAGCAAAATTTCCAGGTAATCTGGATATTGGATACCAGGAGTAGCAAGCCTTATTTGGATTTAGGGGGTTTCTCCAAAACGACCTTCCCTTTATAATATAATTTTTTCTCAGACCAGTGAGCCCGATGCCGTAAATGGGCATCACCAGTCTGGGTATCTGTGGAGATCGTGCCGGCTACGGCCTTATAATGCGTTCTTCGTTTTGCTGATCTTTGCTGGGAATGTCTTCTTTTTGGATTGGGCATTTTATGGATGATTTAAGAATTATCTGAATTTATCCAGATCTTTCCAGATTGTTTTATCTGATCGGTTTTCATTTCCCTGCATTTTATCCAGCATCTTCAGTACCACCGGATCACACCCGCTTCCTTCTTCAGTTTTCTCAGGATGAATCCTTTGCATCGGAACACTGAGCAGGATAAATTCATAAATCCAGCCTGCCACATTCAAGCGAGATTCTGTCCGGGAAATATAGCATACATCCGGAGATTCATCTTCTTTGAATTCTTCTGGTTTTTCCACCAACTTGATGACCTGGTCAAATTCATCCCAGATCGCCAATGGGAAAGCCTTACCACATCTATCGCAACTAACTGTAACATACCCTGTTATCTCAAATTTTAGCAGGAAGAAACTAGGTTTCTTATCAAATATTAATTTTATATTCAGTCTCGTTTCGGTAAAATCAGGTTGGGCAAAACCTGAAAAGAACCTATCTTCAATACTATATTGAAACTCGTGTACACCATTTTTCAGGCCCACGAATGCGATTTCGAATGACCGGTGTATCTTCATAGCTCAACCTGCACTGAAAATAAAGGATGCAAAAATAAGCAATTAATCCTTGATTGTGAAAATTCACAGTTTGTTGAATAATTAAAAAATGTTATATAAATATTTTTCGTATATTAGCATAAGTTATGAAGGGTAAATATGCGCCTCGCAGATAGGTATTAATACGTATTTTTACCCCCTTTTGGCATAAGATGTATTCAAACGACATTTTATACCATAAATTTAGACCTTATCCTATTTTTAAACCCAAAACCGAATGAACCCCGGCCGATCCAATCGACTTGAAGACAAATACCTGAAGAAATTCCTTCCCTTCCAATCGCCTTTTTATACTGGAGACTCAGAAGATACCCAGAGTATTCCGGATGTGGATGATATCCTAAAAATGCCCATTTCCAGTGTATTCCTAAGTTCCGTTTCAGGTATACTGATCAGCAATTCCAACCATCAATTCATATGTGCCAATAAGGTCCTTTACGACGGGTTCAATGGGATTTGGCCTGGCGTAAAAATTATTGGACGCCATTGGTATGAAGCATTTCATTTCATCCGCCCATATATCCTGAATGCAGAAAAGTTACTGCAAAAACAGGAAGACCTGATTATCCATCACCGGGAATATCTGGGTCAGGAACTGGCATTGCGCAACGGTCGAATTCTTTCAGTCAATTTTATCCCGGTGTTTTCCAGGGGTAAATTCAGGGGATCAATTTGGCAATTTATAGATATCACCAGACAGAGAGCGGTTCATGAAGAAATCAAGCGGAATGAAGAGAAATTCAGGGGAATGCTGGATAATCTGCAGGTGGGATATAGTGAGGTAGATCTCGAAGGCCGGATCACCAAGATTTCAGATGGTCTTTGCCGGATGTCCGGGTATACCAGTGAGGAATTAATTGGTAAGAATATAATAGACACTTTTCTGCCTGCCACCCATCAGGAATCCGAAATTGGGGTAAATGAACCACAAACCGGGACAGGGCAGGTACCCTTTTTGGATGAACGAGAAGTCATCATGAAGAATGGCATGCATAAGTGGGTGCTGACAAGTTCCAGCAACCTGTATGATATGGATGGAACCCTGGTTGGTGTTGTTGGGGTGCATATGGATATCACAGGACAGAAAACCCTTCAGAGCAATCTGGAAAAATCCATTCAGAAGGCTGAACAATCCCAGATAGCGCTGGAACAGTTCCTGGCGAGCATGAGCCATGAAATCAGGACCCCCCTCAATGCCATAATCGGGATGACCCATCTGCTTGGAGATACTAAGCTGAATAGTGCCCAGAAGGAATATGTGCAGATCCTGCGTAATTCCAGCAATATCCTGCATGGGCTGATTTCAGACATCCTGGATTTTTCCAAGATTGAGTCTGGCAATATGGAAATCCATCACCGGGAATTTGACCTGGTTGATCTGGTCAATACCCTGATTGAAACATTCCGGTATAAACTGAAAAGGAAACCGGTGGATATCCATTTTACCATTGACAAACGGATCAGTAATTATCTCATGGGAGATGATATACTGCTTAACCAGGTATTGCTTAACCTCCTGGGAAATGCCGAGAAATTCACCAGAAGAGGGGAGATTTTTGTTAAAATGCAACGTACCAAGGAAGCCGGTGATAAGATCTGGGTGGAATTTAAGGTAGGAGATACAGGAATTGGGATCGAAGAGGATAAGTTAATGGTGGTTTTCCAGGATTTCAGGCAGGCCAATAAGGCGATAAGGGGCCAGTATGGGGGTACGGGATTGGGTCTATCCATTTCCAAGAAACTGATCGAACTGCAAGGAGGGACTATTTATGTGGAAAGTACACTGGGACAGGGTACCTGTTTTACGTTCACTTTGCCTTTTCAGGATACCGGAAGGCCCGTGGAAAATAAGGAGAATAAGCACCTTTCCACCCTTACTTCCACTTCGCCTACTGAATTATTCGAAGGTTCCAGGCTACTGATTGTAGAAGATAACCTGATGAACCTGAAATACCTGACTAGCCTGCTGGAACGGATGAAGATACAGTTTGATGTGGCCACCAATGGGGTGGATGCCCTGGAACTTACCCGGCAGCAGATATTCCACCTGATCCTGATGGATATGAAAATCCCTGGTATTGAGGGGATGGAACTGGCTAGAATCATCCGGGGGGAAGGGAATCAGAATAACGCCACACCGATCATTATTATCACTGCTGCAGCGTTGCAAAGCACGGTACAGTTTGCTCGGGAGAACGGAATTAATGAACTGCTGACCAAGCCTTATACCCCAGACCAGTTACTTACCCTGCTGAGGAAATACCTGACAGAGGATGAACCAGACAAGGATTCAACTGGGCTTTCTATCATTAGCCGCAATTATGAATTTAACCATAGACTGGATGACAGCTATCTGAATGAGCTTTATGAACAGAATGTCGATTATGCTATTGGCCTTTTTACCATTTTCATTGATAATATTGATCAGGAATGGAAGGAAATCGGTAAAGCCACTGATGATGGAAACATAGAACTGGTCAGACAATTGGTACATAAAATAAAACCTAATTTTTCCATGGTGGGGCTTACCTGGATCAGCAAAAAAATGGAAAAAATAGAACGAGGTATAAAAGATAACACAGACTTCTCGCTGATACCTTCCTTATTGGAAGAAACCAGTCAGGAATTGTCCATTTACCTTCCGGTAGTGCGCAATGAACTTGAGCAAATGCAGGAGTTCATCAAAAGGCAGGGTAAAAATCCTCAGAATGGTTTGAGCGTTTCCTTTATAGCCGACAAGTAAGATCTTCCGAAAAGGATAAGGTGAACCATTAATGGGTATAGCTGGCATATCCCCACTCTTTTCTTCCATCCAGTCATCAGGGGATAATATCGGTCATAGCTGGAATAAAACCTATTGTCAAATCCACCGAACAATCTGGTCATTGCCAGGTCCATTTCGCGGTGACCGTAATAAACCGCAGGATCAAAAATGCAGGGACTTCCATTTTTCGCCACTATAAAATTACCGGACCAAAGATCCCCATGCAGGAGCGCGGGCTTTTCCTCAGGGAAAACTTCTTCCAGCCGGTTACAGAGGTTTTCTGCCTGAACTTTATCGTTTTTCTCCATCAGATTCCGGTCAACAGCCATCTTGATTAATGGGTGAATCCGTTTTTCTCCAAAAAAACCTGCCCATTTTGCATGATACTGGTTCGACTGAGGGATGGTTCCGATATAATTATCTTCCTTTAGTCCGAAATTTTCCTGACTGCAATAGTGCAGACTGGCTATAGCAATTGCAAAATCATCCCAGAAACCGGAAACCGGCTTTCCTTTTTCCACCCATTCAGTGATCAGCCATGCTTTATTATCCAGAATTCCGGTGATCAAAGGTTCCGGAACTGCTGCCACTTTCTGCTTTTTCAGCATCTCCAATCCCCTGAATTCCTTTTCAAACATATCCGGGTACTGGCCTGCCTGGTTCAGTTTGAGGAAGAACTGAGCGCTTCCCGCATCCAGCCTGAAGCAGGAATTTATGTCGCCGCCACTGACGGGCAGCACCTGTTTTATGGTTATTTTCATGCCCGAAAGCCCCGAAAGTCCAGATTCGAAAGCGCGGACCAGACCTATTGAAATCATGTCAGAAATATGATATACCAAAGTAAAAATAAAGTTAAAAAAAAATTACTGGCTACCCTGTTACTGATTCTGGTCAGCTTACTGGTCAATGTGATGTATGCTCAATTTAAGGGATTGAGGCAATCGTATGCCAGGGTTTGGTATCCGGCATTTTCTTCCGTGCAGCGGATGGTGACCGGTTGGTGTCCATTCAGTTTAGGAGACGTGTTATATCTTATTGCAGGAGTTTTAATTTTATTCTATTGTATTCGGCTGCTCAAAGCGATTGGGGCGTTCAGGAAGGATAAATGGAAGATAGCGTCCCTGCTTCTCCAGGGCATCAACATATTGATTGGCATTTACCTTATTTTCCTGATCTTCTGGGCATTGAATTACCGGAATCACCGGGTGGAACGGGAATTCTCAATTTCACCCGCCAAGTATTCCACTACAGATTTGGTGCAACTCAGCCAATGGCTTAGGACGAATGTTAACCAGTATCACCGCCTGGTGACCGGAAGTCCTATGGACAGCACGGTCCTCCAACTGGGCCCCGATCAGGTTTTCAAAGAAAGCAGACAATGCTACCAGTTGACAACTGCAGACTATCCAGGATTGACGTATCAATTTGCTTCCATCAAACCCACTATGTTTGGCTACCTGATGAATTATCTGGGGGTGAGCGGTTATTATAATCCATTTACCGGTGAAGCACAGGTGAATACCACAATTCCTGAAATTTTGCAGCCCTTTGTATGTTGTCATGAAATAGCCCATCAGATCGGGTTTGCTCCCGAGGAAGCAGCCAATTTTGTCGGTTATGTCGCTGCTATGCACAGCCATGATCCAGCATATCGTTACTCTGCTAATTTTGACCTGATGCTCTATGCACTGGGCGAATTAAGGTTCAGAGATTCAAATGCGGAAAAAGAGATATGGACCTCCCTTGATACGGGGGTCAAAAAGGATTACCGGACTGTATTGGCATTTTACCATAATTTCTCCAACCCAATAGATCCCCTGATTTCCCGGATGTATGACAAATACCTTAGGGCTAATCATGAAAAACTGGGAATAGAGAGTTATAATGAAGTGATCAGCCTGCTGATTCAATATTACAGGCGCTTACCTGCCAACTGAAGGAACGGGCGATTCCCCTTTCTGTATCATTTCGCGTCCAAATCAGAATACCAGTCATTATCCGGTTTACCGGATCTAATTGCCTCACTCACTAACAGGCCCGGGTGAATTTTCTCCGGATCCCGGGAAGATTTTTATCGGTATTCTCCCCAGATATTACGCAGGGTATCCGCAATTTCACCTAAAGTGCAATGGCTCTCCACTGCGGCAATGACTGCCGGCATCAGGTTCTCCGGGGTGCCGGCCAGCCGGGTTAGTTCGGCTAAGCAGGAAGCAGATTTTTGACTATCCCGGGTATTTCTGAGCAAGGCCAGTTTTTCAGTCTGATCGAGACGGACACTTTCATTGATCTGCATCCGTGGTAAAGGGCTCTTTTCCCCGCCTGCAAACCTGTTTACCCCAACAATGATTTTTTCCTTCTTCTCGATCTTTTGCTGGTATCGGTATGCACTGCTGGCAATTTCCTGCTGGTAAAACTGCTGTTCAATGGCATTTACGGCGCCTCCCATCTTTTCAATACGTTCCATCAGGGCGAGAACCTGTTGTTCAGTTTCATCAGTAAGATGTTCAACGAAAAATGAACCAGCTAAAGGGTCCGCGGTATCTGCTGCCCCGCTTTCGAAGGCAATGATCTGCTGTGTACGCAGGGCAATTGTAGCTGCCTCTTCGGATGGCAGAGACAAGGCCTCATCAAATCCATTGGCATGCAGGGACTGGGTCCCTCCGAGCACGGCTGAGAGGGACTGCAGGGTCACCCGGACAATATTATTCAGGGGTTGGGCGGATGTCAGGGTACTACCGCCGGTCTGGGTATGGAAGCGCAGCATCTGTGCCCTTGGATCCGTTGCCCCCATTCCTTGGGTAACCGTTGCCCAGATCCTACGGGCTGCCCGGAATTTGGCGATCTCTTCAAAGATCTGGTTATGGGAATTAAAAAAAAAGGATACCCGTTGTCCGATCAGGTTAAGGTCGAGCCCCCTGTCCCTGGCCGCTTCCAGATAAGCCTTGCCATTAGCCAGTGTGAAAGCCAGTTCCTGCACGGCGGTGGAACCAGCCTCCCGGATATGATAGCCGGATATGGAAATTGTATTCCACTTTGGCACTTCCCGGCTGCAATAATCCATGACATCCGTGATCAGTCTCATGGAAGGGCGGGGAGGATATATGAAAGTTCCTCGGGCGGCATATTCTTTCAGGATATCATTTTGCACTGTTCCGCTGATCTTAAGCAGGTCAGCTCCTTTTTTCCTGGCCAGGGCGATATAGAGGGCCAGCAGGATGAAAGCGGTGGCATTGATGGTCATGGAAACCGATATCTTTTCCGGGTTAATATCCCGAAACAACATCTCCATGTCCTCCAGACTATCGATGGCCACTCCAACTTTTCCCACCTCCCCTTCTGCCAACGGGTGATCAGAATCATATCCGATCTGGGTGGGCAGGTCAAATGCTACACTCAACCCGTTCACTCCCTGGCCGAGGAGGTAAAGGTAGCGACCGTTGGAAATTTCGGCAGTGCTGAATCCGGCATACTGCCGCATGGTCCAAAGCTTGTCCCTGTACATGCCCGGATGGATCCCCCGGGTGAAGGGAAATTCCCCGGGAAGTTCATCCATTTGGACCGGTGCAGTGTAAAGTGGCTTGATCTCCGTGCCACTCTCTGTTATTATTTTATGATCACGCATATATTTGAAAAGCAAGTCTGCATGGTCAGGTCAGCGCCGGCCCTGTTCCATCAGTTTCCGGACTTCCGCATTAAGTACAGTCAAAGCGATTTGCACCGGAAAATTTCCAGAATTTTCCATCTCCAGCTCCAGGATCATTTTAGCCAGCTCATCTCCTCCTGACCCTTCAGGAAATTGATCCGCCAGTTCATTGATCAGGCTGATCAGTTGTTCCTTGGCATTACAGATCCCCTCCCAGGAAGCGGTGGAGACATAAATCTGCTGGGAGACATTATGATCAAATTCAGCCCGGATCGCCTGGACCAGGGCAAACTGCAGGTCCCTGGCGGTGGACTGCGACATATGCAGCCTGGGGACCAGGTGCCGGGGGGAGATCCTTTCGGCGAGCAGGACAAGGCGTTCATAGGCTTGCAAGCGAAGGGACATCATGTCTCTTCGGGTGTCCAGGTTGCCCAGGGATGGCCCCTCCCTGTTGATCAGGATCTTGTTCTCCCTTTTCAGGTATAGTATTATCTGGATCAGGGCAATCGCCGCAATCAGGATAAGGATCAATAAGGCTGCGCGGAGAATAATCCTGAAAATAAACCAGATCATGTTAATTTGAATGATTTATGTAAAAATAGCCAATTGGATGGGGAAAGGGAAACCGGATTTCCGGGTACCGGTTCATTAAAGGGATTATCCGTAAATTTGCAGTCATGGATACGTTAACTGCCATACCGGTAAATTTTACCCCTGGAGCGGTTGAGGAGATCAGGAAACTGATGGACCGGTTGCCTGCGGATTCTGGCAAATGCCTTAGATTGGGGGTTAAGGGAGGAGGATGCGCCGGATTCTCCTATATCCTGGATTTTGATGTCCAAAACCAGGAGGATGAATTATACCTTGTCCACGGATTTCCCATCATCATCAACCGGGCACAAAGCATTTACCTGGTTGGAACGACCATCGATTTTCAGCTCGGATTGAATGCCAGGGGATTTACTTTTGGAAATCCAAATGCCAGCGGCACCTGCGGCTGCGGAAGTTCGTTTTCCGTATAAAGCCTGGCGTGACCTAATAAGTCAATCTTGATTATTTTTTTGGCCCAAGGGAAGTTCCTGACTTTACCGGAGCGGTTACCAGTCCCGTGCGTCTATCCGATGGCCCCAGATCATTGCTCCTGTCCAGGTCTATAAGGACTGGAGATGCAATGAAAATAGAAGAATAGGTTCCGGTAATCACCCCGATCAGCATCGCAAAGGCAAAACCCCTGGTAGTTTCCCCTCCGAAAACGAAAAGGATCAGCAGGGTTAAAAAAACCGTCAGGGAAGTCATGATCGTCCGGCTCAGCGTATCATTGATTGCCTTGTTGATCACGGTGATTTTAGATGCACCCTTCATTTCCCGGAAATACTCCCGGATCCTGTCGAATACAATGATGGTGTCATTCATCGAATACCCGATGACCGTCAGTATCGCCGCTATGAAATTCTGATTTATTTCCAGGTCAAATCCCAAATCTTTCAAATAGGAAAATACAGCCAGGGTAACCAGGACATCATGAATCAGGGAAAGTATGGTACCCAATGAATACTGCCATTTGCGGAACCGGAACAGAATATACAGGAAAATAGCGATCATGGCAAATATGGTCGCTTTTACCGCCCCTTTCTTCAGGGCATCCGATATCGTAGGCAGCACAGTCTGGGACTGAAGCTTATAGTGCGTATCAAAAGTGTGGTAATTGGTGCCGGCTGGTAAAAATTTATGCAACCCCCGGAACAGGGCAGCTTCCACCAGGGAGTCTGTATTTTTCCCTGATTTGGTGATCAGGTATGAAGTGGTGATGTTCACCTGATTGAAATTACCGATTGTTTTGACTACAGGATATTCCTTTAACAGGGGATGAAGCGTCTGGCGGATATCCTCTACTTTCACCGGATGGTTGAATCGGATGGTATAACTCCTGCCCCCGCGGAATTCCACCCCATAGTTGAATCCATGGAAAAAGGATGAAATACCCAGGGCCATGACGATGCCGGAAATCACATAGGTATATTTGCGGGCTTCAATGAATTTGAAATTTGCATGCTGGAATATCCGGCGGGAAATCTTGGTGAAGTAATGCAGGTGCTTTTTCTTGTCGGTAAAATAATCTTCCACCAGCCTGGATATCAGGATACCGCAGAACAAGGAAAGCAGGATACCCAGGATCTGGGTGGTGGCGAACCCCCTTACGGGCCCCAGGCCGAAATAGAACAGGATGATGGCCGTCAATAAAGTGGTCACGTGGGCATCGAGGACTGGGGAGTAGGAATGCCGGTAGCCGTCTGCTATGGATTGCATATATCCCTTACCTTTAACGATCTCCTCCTTGATCCTTTCAAAAATGATCACATTGGTATCTACCGCCATGCCGATAGTCAGGACCAGTCCCGCAATACCAGGCATTGTCAGGGTGGCCCCCAGGGCAGCCAGGACCCCAACGGTAAAAAGCAGGTTGAAAATCAAGGCGATATTTGCCACCCAGCCACTATTGCTGTAATAGGCCAGCATCAGCAGGAATATGACGATGAAGGCGATGATAAACGATTTTGCTCCGGCAGCAATGGATTCCTTGCCCAGGGTAGGGCCGATCACCTGTTCCTGTACAATTCGGGCTGGTGCAGGTAATTTCCCCGTTTTCAGGATATTGGCCAGGTCCTGGGCCTGTTGGATAGTAAAGTTTCCAGTGATCGAAGAGCGGCCCCCGGTAATTTCCTCCTTGGGAGCGGGAGCTGAGTATACCGTATTATCCAGGACAATGGCAATGGGCTTACCCACATTGGCTGCAGTCAGCTTGGCCCAGATCCGGGCTCCTTCATTGTCCATGGTCATCGTGATCTCAGGCCTTCCGTCCTGGCTCACGTCTTCTCCCGCATCCACCACATGTTCCCCTCCCAACGGAGCTTCAGTGCTCCCTGCGATGGTTTTGATTGCATAAACATCCAGTTGTGGGTTGGAATTGGTTCCAGTGGGTGCAGTACCATAAAGGAATTTTAGCGTCTTTGGCATGACATTCCTTACGGTGGGAAGGGATAGGTAATAATTGAATTTGGCGGTATCAGAAGCCAGGATGGATCCGATAGCCCCTCCAATCATCGGACTTTTTAAAATGCTCAATGGATTTTGTTTCGAAGCCTGGAATTGGGCCCCGGATATACCGGTAGCAGGCCTGCCGGGTGTTTGTCCTGGGGTTTGCGTTAAATATTGTCCCAGGGTTCCCAGTTTCGAGGTATCTTTTTTGGTATGGACCGCCTTGGTTTTGGCTATGGTGGAAGATGGTTTCGCCTTTGAGGTATCCTGTTGCCCGGAAGTGTCCGGAGCGCCAGCCAGGTACCTGGCTGCAGCCTCATTCATGGGCTGAAGCACATTCAAGGCAAAATCCTGATCCGGCTGGTAGGTTTCCCAGAATTCGAGCTTGGCAGTAGCCTGCAGGTATTGCCTGACCCGCTGCTCATTGGTCACTCCGGCCAGCTCTACGGAAATAATATCCTTATTCAGGTCCAGATTGATCACCGGCTGAGATACCCCGAATTTGTCGATGCGCTGCTGAAGCACCGTATAGGTGTTTTTAATCGCATCGGTGGAAGCAGCCCGGATGACATTTAGTACTTCTGCATTGGTAGAATTATAATTGATCTTGCTCTGGAAGGCATTGGAAAAAATAGGGGCCAGTCTTCCCTGAGGGGCGATCTCCTGATAAGCCTGTCCGAAAAGGGTAATGTAATCCACCGAACTGGTGGTCTTGCGCTGCGTGGCCAGTTGAAGTGCCCTGTTAAAAGCAGGATCCCTGGAATGGCTGGCCATGGACCGGATCAGGTCCTCGAGGGAAATCTGCAGGACTACATTCATACCGCCCTGCAAATCGAGTCCTAGCCGAAGCTCCTGTCCCTTGGCCTGCCCATAAGTGTATTGTTTGATCAGGGTGTTGTAAATGATATTATTCGCTGTGCTATCCTCAATGGATTTTTCCTTGTCTTTAATCAGGGCACTCAGCGAATCCTGGTAGAAAGCCTGCATTTCAGGGTTACCCGGATATTTTTGTTGCGGAGTCTGAAAACGTTGATCAATAAATGCAGTTGCCTGTTTGGCCACCTGGTTTTCATGGTGGTGAACGACGAAAGTGAAAGACAGCTGATACAGGGAAATAAGGATCAGCACCACGGTGAAAAACTTGATCAGCCCCTTGAACTGCATACGTATTTCAGTTTAGTTTAATACTTGGAAAAGAATGGCAAAGATAGCGTATAATTGATAAAAAGTTAAGCCATTTGCGGGCCCTGAAAAGCTTCCTCAATTTGCTAATTGAGTTTCAAAGCAAGTCAATTACACGTTCTTCCAGATGAGGGAACAAAGTCCAAAAGGAGCGTCAGCATATTCAGATAAAGCTGCGTAAAATATATTCCTGCCGACAAACGTTTAGTTATACGGATATATCTTGGATAAACATAATTTTGCACTAAATCAGTCCTTGCATGCACCGGAGAAATTTACTTACCCTATTAATTACCGTAGCCAGCATCTTTTCCCTGGCTTCCTGCCTTAAGCCAGGGAACAATAACGGATCCAATAACAATACAACCCCACAATCGGGATTATTTATCATCCACGCTTCTGCAGATGCGCCCACGATGGACATCTATGCCAATAACGGTCAGATCAACACCCAACCATTCGGGTATACCAATAATTCCCAGGGATACCTGGCCATGAACTCCAACATTTATCTGTTCAACTTCACGCGTTACGGGTCTACCACCAACCTGGTATCACAGACGGACAGCCTGGGGGATTATAAAGATTATTCTTTGATCCTCTATGACAGCCTTGCTGACCTGAAACTGATGTACATCCTAGATGATTTTGCCAGCACGGTACCCGTTGCTGCCAATATCAGGTTCTTCGATCTTTGCCCTAATCTGCCCTCCATGGATGTTTACCTGGATACCATTCCCATATATACCGGAAGGACATTTGCGGACAACCTGCAAAATCAAGCCCTGGATACTTTTATCCAGGAATCCGCCCAGAGTCATGTCCTGACACTTCGTTTTCCCTATCATGGCAGCACAGCCACCTTTCAGTCTACCGTACCCCTGTACCAGGGTAAAATCTATACGATCTATGCCTCGGGTTTTGCAGGAGGACTGGATTCCCTTTCCTTAAAGATCAATGTCGCTCAGAACTACTGACCCCGGCGGCAGACTGGGGATACCCGTCCCGGTAATATGGATCGCTGTAATGGCCACCTTATGGGTTTCCTGCATGAAAACGGTTTTGCCTCCAGGAACCTCTGGTTCATCTTCCAGCTCGGGAGTATGTTTTATCAATGCAGACTGCTATGTACCAGAACTGGATGTTTTCGCCAATGGCATGCTGGCTGAGCAGGGACCTTATCCCTATGGTTCCGGTTCGTCAGGTTATATTACCTATCCATCCGGTAAGTATACCTTTGCCATGAATGCAGCAGGCTCCCAATCCTCCATTGTCTCCCAGTCAGCCATGATTACCGCGGATGAAGTGTACACCCTGGTTTTGTATGATTCCACGGTTTCAAGAAGTTTGCTGATGTTCATCCGGGATAATCCCCAAAATACCTCCCGGGTAAGCGCCAATGTCCGGTTCCTGGATCTTTGTCCAGACCTGGGTGGTGAAATGGATGTTTATCTGGGAAATACCCAATGGTTTTCAGGCCGGAAATTCCAGGATAACCTGGAAGACCCTGCGCTGGACACTTTTATGCAGGTTGGGGCAGGAAGCTATGTGCTGGACGTTAAATTTAGATCAGCTCAGCAATCGGATTCAATCCTGAAAAAAATTAGCCTGAATGCCGGTAACATCTATACCTTCTTTGCATCCGGTTTCGCTGGCGCCCATGATTCCACTGCCCTTCGGATCGGGATGGTGGAAAATTTCTGAGCTGATGCTGACAGGAAAATCTCTTGTAATTTACGATTAGGGGCCATCCGGGTAATCCCTTGGATCCGACTTTGCAGAGTCCTAGGAGT
>Ga0307373_10007240_pt1 | contig 17367 bp, 6 predicted proteins | sample OX2MG_FD_202534 | JGI IMG/M metagenome (GOLD analysis project Ga0307373, IMG submission 202534) | Soil microbial communities from Risofladan, Vaasa, Finland - OX-2 | ecosystem: Environmental > Terrestrial > Soil > Coastal area > Acid sulfate soil | place: Finland: Risofladan, Vaasa | collected... | reverse complement strand
ACCCGGCCGCGAAAGCGAACACTTACGGACAGACGAGGATGTGCCTGCGGCACAGGTCGCGGCTCCGCAGCGGCAAAGGCCACGCCGGAATAAGTCCATTGGCCTTGGGCAAGGCGACCAGGAAGCCGGCCTCGTGTGTGTGCTCTTCATTGCGTCCTAACATCGGCCTGATAACGACAGTTTCGAAGCATCGCCTTATCGGCCGCTTCGCTGGACAACCGCTTCTGGAAGTGAGGTGTGTTGTGATGCAGCAAAGCCACGAGCCGAGTGTGTCGGATGATCGGCAGGGCAGCGCGGGCGCGCCCTCAATCTCGCTGCCAAAAGGCGGCGGGGCTCTTCGCGGTATCGGCGAGAAGTTCGCTTCCAATCCCGTGACCGGTACCGGTTCCATGTCGGTTCTCATCAGCGCGTCCCCAGGGCGTTCGGGGTTCGGCCCGCAGCTTTCGATAAGCTACGACTCAGGGGCCGCCAACGGAGCCTTTGGCTTTGGCTGGAACCTGTCGTTACCTGCCATCACGCGAAAGACGGACAAGGGCTTGCCGCAGTACCGCGACGCCCAAGAGGCCGACACCTTCATTCTTTCGGGCGCCGAAGATCTGGTACCAGCACTGATGGATGAAAATGGCGCGTGGGTCCGCAACGTCGTGCAACTGCGCACCGTTTACGGTCAGCCATACAGCCTCCACCGCTACCGGCCACGCGTCGAAGGCCTGTACGCTCGCATTGAACGCTGGGTCAATGTCGAGGATTCGCGCGACCATTTCTGGCGTTCCATTTCCAGGGACAACATCACCACCTGGTACGGCATGACGCCGGAAAGCCGTATTGCCGACCCAGCTGACCCCAGCCGCATTTTCAGTTGGCTGATCTGCCAGACCTCAGACGAAAAGGGCAACGTCGTCGTCTACCGCTACAAGCCGGAAGACTCCGCTGGCGTCGACTTGTCAATGGCGCACGAGCGGAACCGTAGCGATAGCACGCGCACGGCACAGCGCTATATAAAGCAGGTCTGTTACGGCAACCGCAAGCCGTATTTTCCCGATCTGACTGCTGCGCAACCCGTTGCACAACCTGCGGACTGGTGCTTCCAACTGGTTTTCGACTACGGCGAGCACGACCTGCTTGTTCCGCTTCCACTGGATACCGCGCAACCGTGGGCCTGCCGACTCGACCCCTTCTCCACCTATCGACCTGGTTTTGAAGTTCGAACCTATCGGCTCTGCCGGCGCATTATGATGTTCCATCAGTTTCCGGACCAACCCGAGGTCGGCGCTGATTGCCTAGTCCGATTGACCGACCTGCAGCATGCAACGCTGCCGCCGACCGATCCGGCGCAGCCCTTCTATTCGTACCTGCTGTCGGCCACCCAAACTGGCTACGTACGCCAAGGAAGCGGCTACCTGTCCCGTTCGCTCCCGTCGCTGGAGTTCGAGTACACGCAAGCTGAGATTGATGAAAGCGTGCACGACGTAGACTCCGAAAGCCTGCGCAACCTTCCCGAAGGACTCGCGGGACCGTCTTACCGGTGGGTCGATCTGGATGGTGAGGGCGTTTCTGGCATCCTGAGCGAGCAAGGCGGGAGCTGGTACTACAAGCCGAACCTGAGCCCGGCCAATCAGCAGATGGTGTCGGGCCAGGCGCTCACGCTGCCTCGATTCGCACTCATGCAGCGGGTTGCGCGCCAGCCTTCTCCGGCGTCTTTGGCCAGCGGCAGTGCACAGCTGATCGACTTGTCAGGCGACGGTAAGCTCGACATCGTGAGCTTCGAAGGCCCGACACCCGGCTACTTTGAACGCACCGACGAGCAGGACTGGGAACCGTTCCGGACCTTCCGCTCGCTACCGGTGCTGGACTGGCGCAACCCGAATCTCAAGTTTGTCGATCTCACGGGCGACGGATTCCCGGATCTGCTGATCGGTGAAGACACGGCCTTCTGGTGGTCGCCGTCGCTGTCGGTCGGAGGCTTCGGCCCGGCGCAGCGCGTACCGCAATCCCTGGATCAGGAAAAGGGCCCGCAACTGGTGTTCGCCGATGGCACCGAGTCGATCTTCCTTGCGGACATGTCGGGCGACGGCCTGACCGACCTGGTGCGCATCCGCGTCGGCGAAGTCTGCTACTGGCCCAACCTCGGCTACGGCCGCTTCGGTGCCAAGGTCACGATGGACGGATCGCCCTGGCTGGATCGTCCGGACCAGTTCGACGCGCGTCGCATCCGCCTGGCCGACATCGACGGCTCGGGCACTGCGGACATCATCATATTTCGCCGCCGACGCCATCCGCCTGTACTTCAATCAATCCGGCAACGCCTGGGGCAGCGCGCGCAGCTTGGCGCATTTCCCCGCTGTCGAGAGCGTCTCTTCGGCCAGCGCGATCGACCTACTCGGCAACGGCACCGCCTGCCTGGTCTGGTCCTCACCGTTGCCGGGCAATGCCCAGCGCCCCATGCGCTACATCGACCTGATGGGTGGTCAGAAGCCGCATTTGCTGGTGCTGTCGCGCAACAACCTCGGCGCCGAAACCCTGGTCCAGTACGCGCCTTCCACCAAGTTCTATGTGCAGGACAAGCTCGCCGGCGCGCCCTGGCTCACCCGGCTGCCGTTCCCCGTGCACGTGATCGAGCGCGTCGAGAGCTACGACTACATCAGTCGTAACCGCTTCGTCACGCGCTACACCTATCACCACGGCTACTACGACGGCGTCGAGCGCGAGTTCCGCGGCTTCGGCCGCGTGGATCAATGGGACACCGAGGAAATCGGCGTTCTGTCAGCCGCAAGCGCATTCCCGCATCCGGCCAACCAGGACCCAACGTCAACTTCGCCGCCCGTGTGCACCAAAACCTGGTTCCATACCGGCGCCTACTTCGGTGAGGCTGCCGTTTCCAGGCACTTCGAAGGCGAGTACTACGCCGAGGGCGATTCCAGCGATGCCGTCGCTGGCCTGTCACCCTCCCAACTCGAGGCCATGTTGCTGGACGACACTGTCGTTCCCACCTCGATCCACCTTATAGATGGCAGTCGCCTGCCATTCAACCTGTCCACTGAGGAGGCGCGCGAGGCCTGTCGAGCCTTGCGTGGCTCGATCCTGCGCCGGGAAGTTTACGCGCTTGATGGCACCGACGCGTCCGACCGACCGTACAGCGCGTCGGAACGCAACTACACGATCGAGATGCTGCAGCCGCAGGGGCCGAACCGATACGGCGTGTTTGTCGCCCATGACCGCGAACGCATCGATTTCCACTATGAGCGCACCCTGTACAAAGTGTTGGGCAACGTCCTCGTTGACCCGGAAACGCCGCCTGCTGGCGCGAAGAGCGCGGCCGACCCGCGCGTTACTCACGCCATCACGCTGCAGGTTGACTCCTATGGCAACGTGCTGCGCTCAGCCAGCATCGCTTATGGGCGCCGCTATCTTGACCCGGCGCTGAAGCCGGAAGACCAGGCGCGCCAGTCCGCGCTGCTGGCTACCTGCGCCGACAGAAGTTACACCCAGCCGATCGACACCGACGACATCCATCGCACGCCGCTGCCGGCCGAGTCGAGCGGCTACGAGCTGATCCATCTGCAACCCGATGCGCACCAGAGCGGCCTGACCAACCTGTTCCGCTTCGACGAGCTGCAAATGAAAATCGCGAGTGGCTCCGACGGCGCGCATGACATCGCCTTCGAGAACCTCGATCCGACCGGGCTGGTGGCGGGGCAGCCGTATCGCCGCCTGATCGAACGCTCCCGCAGCTATTACCGGCCCGACGACCTGGGCCTGGTCGCCGGAAACCCCAAGAAACTTCTGCCGCTGGGAACCGTCGAGTCGTTGGCCCTGGCTGGCGTCGGCTACAAGCTCGCCTTGAGCCCGGGTTTGCTCACCCAGGTCTATCAGCGCGGCAGCACACCGCTGCTGCCCACGCCGGCCGCCGTGCTGGGTTCCACCGCAGCCGACGGCGCCGGCTATGTCGACCTCGATGGCGACGGAAACTGGTGGGTGCCTTCGGGCCGTTCGTACTACCTGCCCGCGCCGGCCGGCGCCGCGCAGGAGAAGGCCGACGCCCTGCGGCACTTCTTCATGCCGCGCCGGTTCGAGGATGCCTTCGGGAATGCGGCCACGGCCGACTACGACACGCCCAATGACCTGCTCGTCGTGCAGGTCACCGATGCGGTCGGCAACAGCAGCAGCGCGGTTAACGACTACCGCGTCCTCGCGCCGGCTCTGCTCACCGATCCCAACGGCAACCGCGCGGCGGTAAGTTTCGACGCCCTGGGCCTGGTGGCCGGCACGGCGGTCATGGGCAAGACCACGCAGAACCTAGGCGACTCGCTCGCCGGCTTCGTCCCCGACCTCGATCAGAGCAAGATCGACGCCTACTATGCTGCCGCCGACCCACATACGCTGGCCGCCGCGCTGCTGGGCAACGCGACGACGCGGATCGTCTACGACGTGAACCGCTTCTACACATCGCGCATCGCCACGCCCGACGATCCCTCGCAGTGGGCCCCGGTATTCGCCGCCACGCTGGCGCGTGAAACCCATGTCAGTGATCTCATCGACGAGCAGACCAGCAAGATCCAGATCGGCTTCGGCTATTCCGACGGCTTCGGCCGCGAGACCCAGAAGAAGGTCCAGGCCGAGCCCGGGCCGGTCGTCGATGGGGGTCCGGTCATCAATCCTCGCTGGGTGGGCAACGGCTGGACCATTTTCAACAACAAGGGCAAGCCGGTGCGGCAATACGAACCGTTCTTCAGCCAACTCCACACCCAAGGCCACCAGTTCGAGTACGGCGTCATCGTGGGCGTCAGCCCCATCCTGTGCTACGACCCGGTGGAGCGCATCGTTGCGACCATTCATCCGAACCACACGTACGACAAAGTCGTCTTTGATCCGTGGCACCAGCATCCTGGGACGTGAACGACACCGTGTTGCAAACCGATCCGACTGCCGATCCGGATTTAGGCGAATTCTTCCAGCTCTTGCACGCCGCCGACTACTCGCCAACTTGGTATTCCCAGCGCGTTGGGGGAGGGATGGGTGCCCTGGAGCAAGCCGCCGCCGCCAAAGCAGTGGCGCACGCGAACACCCCATCGACCGCATGGTTCGACACGTTGGGGCGACCCTTCCTGACCGTCCTCGACAACGCCGGTGGCACCATGTTCCCTGCACGCGTCCAACTCGACATCCAGGGCAACCAGCGCGCGGTGCGCGATGCAATCAATCAGGCCGGTGATGCGCAGGGCCGGGTGGTCATGAGCTACGACCACGACATGCTCAAGCGGCCCATGCACCAGGCCAGCATGGAGGCGGGCGAGCGCTGGACCTTGAACGACGTTGCGGGCAAGGCCATACGCGTCTGGGACAGTCGCGGCCACAACTTCCGCTCCGAATACGATGTGTTGCGCCGGCCGACCGGTGCATTCGTGCTGGGTACGGACAGCGTCAACTCCGACCCGCGCACTCTCGCCGCCGAAGTCCTCACCGAAAGCGTCGCCTACGGCGAAGCCCAGCCCGCGGCTCTGAATCTGCGCACGCGTGTATACCAGCATGCCGACGCGGCCGGCATAGTGACGAATACGGGGACGAATCCCGTCACTAGCCAGCCCGAAGGCTTCGACTTTAAAGGCAACCTGCTACGCAGCCGCCGCGCCTTCTTCGCCGACTACAAGGCGCTGCCCGACCTGACGGCGCCGCCTCCCACGCCCGATGTGTTCACCGGCAGCACGCAGTACGACGCGCTCAACCGGCCGACCGCATCGACGGCGCCGGATGGCAGCGTCTTGCGTCCGACCTACAACGAAGCGAATCTGCTCGAAACCGCGGCCGTCAACCTGCGCAGCTCCGCCACCCCGACGTCGTTTGTCACCAACATCGACTACGACGCCAAGGGCCGGCGTCTCTTGGTCCAATTCGGCAACGGCGCGGCGACCGCATACTCCTACGATCCGCTGACCTTCCGGCTGACGAACCTGACGACCACCCGATCTGGCTTTCCGTCCAACGAGCGAACGGTGCAAGCGCTGGCCTACGTCTACGACCCGGTCGGCAACATCACGCATATCCAGGACGACGCGGATCTCCAGAACGTCGTCTTCTTTCGCAATCAGCGCGTCCAGCCCAGCAACGACTACACCTATGACGCGATCTACCGCTTGACACAGGCGACCGGTCGCGAGCAGCTGGGCTTGGGGGGCAATGGGAGTCCGCTTCCACCGACGGCCAGCTCGTACAACGACGTACCGCGCATCGGCTTGTTGAGCCCAAGCGACGGCATGGCAATGGGGACGTACACGGAGCAATATCAGTACGACCCTGTGGGCAATTTCCTGCAGTTCACCCACCGCGGCAGCCAGCCCAGCAATCCTGGATGGACACGCACCTACAGCTATGCCGAGGCCAGCCTGCTCGAACCGGGCAAGTTCAGCAACCGGCTGACCAGCACCGCCATCAGCGGCAGTCAGTCGCTAAACGAGCCCTATTGCCACGACCGGCACGGCAACATGACCCGCATGCCGCAGTTGCAAGCCATGCAATGGAGCTTCATGGACGAATTGCTGATTTCCCAGCGCCAAGCGGTGAACGCCAGCGATGACGATGGCGTCCTGCATCAGGGCGAGCGCACGTATTACGTGTACGACGCGAGCGGCCAGCGCGTGCGCAAAGTGACCGAACGCCAAGCCGCGGGCGGACAAACGCCCACGCGCATTAAGGAGTTCTTTTACGTCGGCGGATTCGAAAGCTATCGCGAGTACGACGGCACGGGAACCGGCGTGACCCTGGAGCGGGAGACATTGCATGTGATGGACGATAGGCAACGCCTCGCGCTGGTGGAGACGCGCACCCAAGGAAATGATGGCTCACTGGCTCTATTGATTCGCTATCAGTTCAGCAATCATCTGGCGTCAGCTTCATTGGAGTTAGATGACGCGGGACATGTTATTTCTTATGAGGAGTATTGCCCTTATGGCAACACGTCGTATGAGGCGGGGCGGAGCGTGGTCGAGGTGAGTTTGAAGAGGTATCGATATACCGGGAAGGAGCGGGACAAAGAGAGCGGGCTGAGCTATCAGGGCGCGCGGTATTACGCGCCGTGGTTGGCCAGATGGGTGAGCTGCGATCCTGCGGGGCTGCTTGATCGTCTCGACCTCTACGTGTTCTGTCGAGACAGCCCGACGAACTGGACTGATGGCAGCGGTCACGCTCCCGAGAAAGGAAAGGCGGTAGAGGCTGCTCTCAGAAGCGAGAGAAGCACGCTGGACAAGCTTGGCAAGGAGCAGGCACGTCTGCTCACTCAAAAAGGCGAGCAAGAAGTAAACGTGTCCTCCAGGACCACCGACATAGATCTCGCTCAGCATGACTTGGAGTCCGCCCAGACGGGGCAACTCAACAGAGGCGAGCACAAGGCCTTGGAACAGGGCAGCGGCACGAGAACGCAGATCAAGGCGCTGGAACGTGCGAACAACAAGCTGGCAGAGGCGAAAGCCGCTCTCAAGAAGACGAACGAGACCTTGAAGGGACTAGACAAACAAATCAAGACGAGCGAAAGCGTCATCAAAAAGTTAGCCAGCAAGGCACGCAAGTTAGGCGCTGACGCCAGCGCGGCCCCGGACGATCCCGAAGTCACCAGCGAACACCTCGCCGAGGTCGACGAGGACGTACTTTCGGGAAAGATCTCTGACCTTGAAGGTGGCTCGGCGCCAATCCGGGGAGTCAAGCCCACGATCAATGGTTCGGCGCCCGGGTCGTCTGAAACAGTTAGTGGCGGTGAGGGCCCCATGGGTCTTCGCGTCTATGGCGCGGCAGCGGGCGCTGCGCTCGGTGTGGCGTATTCATTGCTCACCAAAGGGCATGTCGACCCAAAAGACGTTGCAACTGCCGCTGCAATTGGCGCGTTCCCCATCCTGGGCGTCGCGACAGCGAAAGATGACGGCGGAGTTGTCATCCCGATCGTGCTTTATTTTGGTGGCGCAGCAGCAGCAGAGACGTTGGCCCCGGCGCTCACGCCTCTGGCGGCCGCGGCGACCCCCGCGGTCGTCGTCTACAGCACGACCACCCTCATGGGCGGGCAGACCACGTTCGGGCTGCACGGCGGGTGGGGTGGTCTGTTGCGTGGACCGCACCTTCGCGGCCAGTAAGGCCCCGACCTCACAACTTATCCAGCTGGCCTCAGTCAGCCGCGCGGATCTTTCTATGACCGTCGCTGCCGCGCATGGGGCACCCGATCTGCAGTTCGCAAGCTGTTTCAGGCAACAAAGCCAACTCAATGCAGGACGGGGGCGATATGGACATCGAACTCAAACAGGGCGCCAGCGGCGCCGAAGTCGAACGGCTGCACCGTGTCCTACGCGCAGCCGGACTCAAGATCGACTTGATAGAAAGGCGCAAGAAAACCTTTGGTCCGTCGACTCTGGTCGCGCTGAAGGAACTTCAGGCCCAGCATGGTCTGGACCAGACACGGCAGGATCGACAAGAAGACACTTGCCCTGCTGCAGGGCCTCGAGAGCAAGCTTGCGGGCAAACATCCTACGGGCACCCCGCCACCGGCCCCAATGCCGACCAACACCGGCAACAACCAAGGCAGCGTCCACGGCAATTTCGTCGATAAAGATGGCGCTCCTATAGTCGGCGCCGCCATATCCCTGTTCGCGCAACGCGTGCGCGACCGGGCACAGCTCACATCGACCACAACGGATGGCTCGGGTGCGTTCGTGCTGACCTATCAGCGCATAGCCCCGTCAATCTGGTCGTGCAGGCTGTTGCCCCCAAGTGCAAGGTTGCCGCCGAGTCGGCGGGGCTCTTCGGGGCCGGTGCCGATGTTGAAATCGATCTGACAACCGCGCTGAGCGGCATCGTGCCTACGCCGTCGGCCTACACGGACTGAGCGGTGAGGTCGCAAAACAGTTGCTGAAGACACCACTTCAGGGTCTCAAGCAAGACTTTAAGGACAGCCTGGAGGTGACTTTCGTCGCAAACGCCATGGGTGCGCCCTTCGACGACGTGGCGCATTTGTACCTTGCACGCCGCATGGCGGCGCCGAATAAGCTGAACGAGCTCGCGCTCTACGGCATTTTCAGCCAAGGCATTCCGGCGCCGCTCGACGCAGCACTCGCGGACCTGCCCGAAGCGGGTATCGATGACGCCTTCATCGCATGAGGAGACGGTCGCCGCCTTTGTCGCGTAGCTTCAAAGCGGAAGTTGGACGGGCGGGTCACGCCAATGACGTCGATGTGGTAATCGGCACCACTTTAGACGTTGCCTTGACCCCATCCACCTGATGGTTTGCGTCGATGAACTGATTGAGCGAAATCGCTTGCTACGCGACCTCGAAACAGGCAGAATTGAAGCACCCGCGCGCCGGAAACGACGTTTTCGGATTTTATCTGTACCGGCCGCCTCGCTGGACACCCGATTCGGGTAGTGAGGTGTGTAATGACGCAGCAACGTCACGAGCCGAGAGGATCGGACGATCAGGGCGACAGCGCGCGCGCTAGCCAATCTAGCTACCACAAGAGGTCGGCGCTCTTCACGGCATTGGCGAGAAACGCGCCGCCAATCCCGTTACCGGCAACAGTTCTATGTTGGTGTCTATTCAGGCTTCACTGGGCTGATCGGGCTTCGACCCGCAGCTCTCGCTCAGCTACGGCTCGGGCGCCGAAGATCTGGTTGCCCACGCTCCTGCCTGTAAATGGCGTCTGGATCCGTGACGTCGTGCCACCATGAGCCCTCATGGCGAATTGTCACTGATTGCCCTTCTTCGTCTGGTGCATCTGCGGGTCGTGCTCGCTTTGGGCGTTCTTCGTCGAACTCGACGTCGCGATGATCGTGGCGTCCACAGTCGTGCCTCTGGACAGCCACAGCCCGCGCTTCATCAGCACCCGGCCGACCTCTTCGAAGATCTTCTCACCCAGCTTAAGCTCCTCCAACAGATGGCGAAACCGCATCATTGGCGTCTCGTCGGGCTGGGGTTTTCGTTCCAGATCGATCCTCACGAACGAGCGCATCGCCAGCGAGTCATACAGCGCCTCTTCCACCGCCGGGTCCGACAGGTCGAACCACAGTTGCAGGCAATGAATCCACAGCATCCGTTCCAGACCCGCGGGCGGGCGCCCGCCCGCGCTCGTGACCTTCGGGTAGAACGGCTCCATCACCGCACACTGCACCTTCAGCGGAACCACCGAGTGCATCTCGGCTGGGAACTTCTCGCGGCGCCTCGGCTTGCGATACCGATCGAAGGCGTTGGTCGCCTAGTTCAGTTGCTTCTTCAACCTTTAACCTCGCAGGACTCGTCTGCTCGCAAGTGTATCGGTCACTGCGTGTTGCGGAGGAGGTTTTGCGGACATTCCTTAAGTAAGTGCCATTCCCTCCAAGACGAGAGGAGCTTGCTATGCACCGTTTGGCGCAATACGTCGACCAGCTTGTCAATGTTACGAGCAAACCATTGTTTGGCGATACCGGCGGCCGCGAGTGCAGGCTGATCTCGGTCGAAGACATTGGCCTGTGGCTACAGAGCGCGGAGTTGACGGGCGCGATGCGTGCCGACGTCAAGGGCAACGATAACCTTCTCGATGTGCCGGTGTTCGTGCCCTACGCACAGGTGCTCTGCGTCACACCGGTGACGGTGCGGATCGCGGCGTGGCAGGCACCGCATATACGCGAGTCGATCCTCGCATCGCGTGAGGCTCGCTCGGCTTCCAAACGCAGCGGCACGACAACGCCGGATCGCGCGAAACCGCGTTCCAAAAAAGCGCGCTGAACGCACGCCGCAGCACGCCCTCGGCCGCATACCTCTCGCTGCGAACGCGACAGACTCAGGAGCACTCAGATGGCTGACTTCATCGTAATCAGGCTAGTCCCGCCGACACCTGTCGACCCCGTCACGTTCGCGGCTTATTTGGATAAGCTGACACTCAAGATCTACGACGTTTCGTACGCGCATCCCGATGCCGGCACGCTTGGCGATCCGACGCCGCCGCTCGGCCAAGCGGTGTTCAACGCGCCTACGCAGCACCTCAGCGTGCCGTTCCCGGGGGGCATCTATTTGACCTACCCGGCCGGCACCACGATTGCGCAAAGCTACGCGCTGCAAATCGCGTTCGGGAAGGTGATCGCGGTCGATCCGGTGTCGGTCGCGACGGCGGTCATCGCGCTGCCCGCGGGGCTCACCGAGTACGTCACGCCCGATCTGCGCATCGTGCTCGAACGCACAGGGTCAGCACCGGTCTACGACGGCAGCGTGTACTACGACGTTCAGTTGCTTAGCGCCGGTGCGGTACCCGACCCGATGCTCGACTACGCGGGCTTGGCGCCGAGCTGCTACTTCACGTTGCCGGCCACCACCGATCCGAACGTCGCGCAGCTGAAGTTCCCGAGCGACGGCACCGCGCCAAGCTTCGATGCGCTGAGCGCCGCGATCGACAAGGTGGTCGCCAAAGACCCCGGCATCGCGAACCTGGTAGCGCTGGTCACGGCCAACGGCCCGCTCAGCGCGACCCAGGCGAGCAACATCGCCTACGAAATCATCTGGGGCGCGCAGCCGCCATTGCCCGCGCCGCCTGAGCTTATCGATCAGATGTACACGAACCCGCCGAACAGCGGGTCGGCCAACGACGCCAATGAACAGAGTCGGCAGCAGTTCGAGGGCAGCCTGAAGGGCTACTACTCGACGCGTGATGCGCAGGCCGTGCAACTCACCAAATACGTCTTCGCGGTGTCGGCGGCCATCTGGTGCGAGCTGCAAACGCAGGCCGCGCAGAGTGCGTACCTGCGCTTCCCGACCAACCCGAATGGCAGCAGCACGCTCGCGACCATCAGCATCGCCGAGGTCGTCGTCAGCGGTGCGCCGGGCGCGCTGGCGATCGACGTGCCTGCGGAATATTTTTACGCGCTCACCGCGCAGCTGCCGACGCAGATTTCGCCGGCGCAGCGGCTGAAGTCGCTGTCCGGCTCGACCGTACAGCAGAACCTGACGCAGCTCACTGCCGCGGTCGACGCAAAGATCATCACGGTGCCGGTTGCGCCGGCCCCTGATCCATCGCAAGCGGTGCGCATGCTCGCCGCGCTCGCGGTGCCGATCTCGGTCACGCACTGCGCTGTCGTCTCGATCCAGCCGCTGTGGACCGACTGGCTCGCCTACAAGCCGGCCGACTGGCGCCAGTACAAAGCGGACGATGAGCTGACCTTGTTCTGGCCCACCGAGGTCATCAAGCCGGCGCCGGTGCCTGCTGCGTTCCTGGCGCTGGTGCTCTGCGCATTGACCGAGGGCTACGTAATCGCGAACTCGGCACCGCCGGTGCTGTTTGCAACCGACATCGCCGCGACGCTTGACGTGCACGCGACCGGTGGCGCGCTGATCGTGGCCGGCCCGCAGACCGTGGGCCAACTCGCGCAAGCCTTGGCCAGCGATTGGCAAGATTTCTTCGCGAACTCCGCGCTGCCGCCCGGCGCTTCGCGCGACGACTTGCTGCCGCCGTTCACCAACCCGGGCGGCGTGACCGCGTTCATCCAGCATGTGCGCAAGTTCTTCGACATGCCGACCCCGATCCCGAACATCGGCGGCGGCGCAGGCGCGGCGCCCGGCACGCTGGACTTGCCCGCCGACGACTGGATCGGCGCGTGCATCGCCGCTTTCGGACCGCTGGTGTTCGGCACGGCGTTCAACGCAGTCGATCTCGCCAACCTGAAGGCCGCCGCTGCAACCGTGTTCCCCGGCGACCCGGACGCCCAAGCGTGGGCCGTGCAGACCATCGTCACGATCAACGAGCTGATGATTTGTGCCGCCGTACCCGGCACATCGCCTGGAGTGCGGTTCTCGATCGCTGAAGCGCTGTTCGCGCGCGGCTTCACCGGCACCGATGCCGTGCTGGATCGCCCGTTCGACGACTTCCAACAAGCGCTGACCGGCACCGTGGCCTACGACTTCGCTGCGGCGATCTATGCCAACGCCGGCGCGCCGCACGTGTTCCCCGTGCCCACAGCGACCTCCTTCGGGCCCGTCAACGACGGCACGCTGCGCAACTGCATTGCGCCGCCGCATCGCTCGGCGCTGGGCCCGGTCGAGTATCTGCACGAGATGCTCGAAGCCTCAGAGTTGTCGAGCTGTCGCGACCCGGCGGCCCTGCCGGCAACGGGGCACTTGACCTTGGCGGGCGTGATGGCCACGCGCCGTGGCCCTATCGGCGATTTGCTGGCGACGCGCGCGAACCTGATGGACCCGATCCCGCGCGTCGACCTGGTCAATGAGTGCCTGGAGGCTATCGCCTCAACGACGCCGGCTGGCACGCGCGGCGTGGTTTACGACACGCCGCAAGACAAGGTCGGCGATCACCTGTTGTGCGAGGATGAGTGCTGCGAGCCTGATGCGATGGGCGCGACGCGCTGTCACACCCCGGCCGCGCTGTTCGCCGCACTGCCGGCGTTCTCCACCCCCGCAACGCCAGTGGCCGAGAACGCGTCGGTCACGCCTGCGGCCTACGAAATCCTGAAGCAGCAATTCTCCGGGTGCGATCTGCCATATTCGCAGGCCATCGATGTGTCGCGCACTTATCTGCGCCGCTTCGGCAGTTGCCGCTTCGAGGCGATGCGAACCTTCCGGCGCTGCATCACCGAGTTCGTGCTCGCGCCCGAAAGCCCGCCGGCCGGGTTCCAGTCGCAACAGTGGCGTTATCCGGTGCGCATCGACATCGCGATCGAATACCTGGGCATGACGCCGGAGGAATACGTTGGGCTGTTCGGCGGCCACTGGCCTGCCGCCTGCGGTGTAGGGCAGCAAGACCAGCGCCCAAAGCAGGGCACGCCGCTGAGCGTTACGGCGCTTCTCGGCTTCGATCAAGACCCGGTCGCTGCCCGCCTCTGGGCTGATCGGGTCATCAGGCTGCCGTTGTTTCTGGAGCGCCTATGCTTGTCATATTGCGACTTCCTCGAGCTTTGGAAGTCGGGCATCGTGACGTTCGGCAACATCGGCGACGGCCAAGCCGCGCCGGGTACCGGCAAGTTCCCCGACTGCGAGCCCTGCTGCCTCGACGATCTGGGCCTCTCGTTCCCAGCCAGTGTCGATGCCGAGAAGCAATTGGTCAAGCTCGTCATCGTCGTGCGCTTGTGGCGCAAGCTGCGCGAGTGCTGCAGCACCGCGTACTCGTTCGCGCATCTCGCCGACATCTGCCACCAATTCGTGCTTTTCGACGCGAGCGACGACGTCAACCCCGACTTCGTGCGCCAGCTCGCCGCGTTCCAAATGCTGCGCGACGAGTTCGAGTTGCCGCTGGCCAACCCGCACGCGCCACCCGCGCCCGGTGCGATCGGCGCGGACCGGACCATGCTGCTCGCGTTGTGGGTCGGCAGCGGCGCCAGCGACTGGACGTGGGCCGTGCAGGAGCTGATCCGGCGCATCGCCGAGCGTGCGCACTGCCACGACCGTGAGATGCACGAGTTGCCACGCGTCGTCAAGATTCTCGAATCCAACCTCGATCCTCTGTCGCGCCTCGTGGGCTTCGATCCGACGCAGGCTTCGAACACCTGGTCGGCGTTGCCGACGCACACGCTGCGCTTTGCCGAAGTGCTGGCCAAGATCCAGGCCTCCAACTTCACGGTCAGCGAGTTGCTGTACCTGTTCACGGCGGACACCCAAGTGCAGGGCGATGAACCGTTCCCGCTGCAATACGAACTTGAGGCGGCCGACGATCCGCTCGGCCTGCCCGAAGACGAGCACCCGGATTCGTTGTGGCACCTGCGCCGCCAGCTGCTCGAACTCAGCTTGCCCGACGATGCACTGCACGCTTGGGATTGGGCGCGCATCCACTCCTTCCTCGTCGCTGAGGCCGGGTTCGACGAGGCTTCGGTGATGGCGCTCGGCCCGCACTTCTTCGCCGGGATGGTGGCAGGTGGAAGCGCGGCTTCGCCGTACACCGAAGCGCTGGCCGTCGCTGATACCGCGCCGGCCATGTGGGCCTCGTACACGGGTGCGCCTTTGCATTATGTCAATGGCGCGAACCCGGCTCTCGCGATGAGCATTCCGCTGCGCGACGCCGACTTGCTGCGCCAGTTGCGCCACGTGCGCCCGCTGCAAGCGGCGGAGCGCGCGGCAGTGAACGGGCTTTACTGGCAACCGCGGGCCGAGCTCGCGCACTTCGCGCTGCTCTTCCCCGACTTCCCACAAGCGCAACACCGCTTGATCGAAGAGGGCGATGAAGCCGCCCGCTGGCACTACTTCAGGCACCAAGTGGCGCTGTGCCACGCACGCTGCGAGCTCATTGCGCGTCACCTGACGCAGCATGTGGCACATGCGACGGGCCGGTCTTGCCCGGACGATCACGATGCGGCCTGGCTGATCCTGCGCAATTTATATGCCGACGAGAATCGCGCGGCCGCGCCGTGGGAGAACGACGCCGGCACCGTGCCGCCGGTCACTTGGACGCCGCCCCCCATCGGCGGCGCGCTCGCTGCGCTGCTCGGCCTGATCGGCACGGGTTTGCTGCGCGAGTACGCCACCCAGGCGCAGGGCACGATCTGGCGGGATGTATGCGGCGACTTGGTTGGCTTCGGCCATGAGCGCGACGTGTTCGACTGCCCGGTGCCCACCGTGATTCCGAGCCTGGACTTCGCGATCGGCGCTTCTCAGCAAGCCTTCGTCAGCGTGCTCAACGGCATGGCGATGGCCGATGTGAGCGACCGCTGGATCGGCGGCGCGCAAGACTTTCACGTGCGCTGGACCGGCGCGATCTTGATCGAAGAAGACGGCTCCTACGAGTTCGCCGCCGGCACACCTGCGGCACAGCACGAGCGGCCTCATCACTATCACGATCACCACGACGAGCACCCTGCGCGCTGGCGCATCGAGATGAACCGCGGCCAGCACACCTGGCTGCTACTGCACCACGGCCACGGCGAGCACCACGCGCACGAAGCGCGCGTGCACTTGCGGCGCGGCGTCTACGAGTTACGGATCGAATTCGAGCGGATGCCGCTGGCATTTCGCGACGACCACGATGTCACCGCGCAGTACACCGGCTTCCAGCTCAAATGGTCCACGCCCGGGTCGCCAGGGCGCTTCCACGAGATCGCTCGCACACACTTGTACCGCGTGCGCAAGGACGAGACCTTCGGCCAAGGCATAGATGCGTTGTCGGCCGCCGCGAGCGCCTACCTGGGCACGCACTACACCAGTAGCTTGCGCGACATTCGTCGCACCTATCAGCGAGCGTTCAAGGCACTGTTGCTCACGCACCGCATGGAGCTGTCGGGGCACGCAGGGCGCGACCGCAAGTCCGAGCTCGGCTATCTGCTGTCGCAGCCAGCGCGCTTCGCTGGCGCGGCCTTCTATTTCACAGGCGGCGCATTCATGCCGCATTCGGCGCAGTTTGATTTCGATCTGCTGCCGCTGCTGGACAACTATCTGCCGCCGCCGGCCGCCCAGGACGACCGTGTTGCGCCATCGCTGCAACGCAAGCAAGCCCTGTTCGACTGGTGGGAACGCTTGTGGGACTATCGGCGCGCACGCAACGATGTGGCGCATCGCGGGGATCGACCGCTGTGGCGGCTGTTTGACGAGGCCGCCGAACGTCACCCGGCGCACCCGAAATACCTGCTGCGCCACATGGGCGCAGATGCACGGCATTGGTCACTGGACACTCGTTTTTATCAAGACCAATTCAACCCGATCTACGCGCTGACCAGCGACGATATGTGCGACGAGCGCTGGGTGCTGCGATCCTGGCACGCCGACCGTCTGGTGCGCACGATGGCGCGCGACTTCGCGTTCCGCGATATCACGCAGTTGCAACCCGACCTGTGGGTCTCACTTGACCCTGCGCAACTGGTCGCGGGTGAGGCGCAGACTGGCAACGACAACCTGCGCGCCATGATCGAGGACGGGCTCTTGGAGGGCGACCCGCGCCTGTACCTCGATCTCGAGCGCCTGAATGACGGGCTGCGCGAGCGCGGTCGCCGCGCGCTGCTGAGCTACTTGTGCGGCAGCCAAGGCATCGTCAGCACGCCGGCAGAGTTGTCCGAGCTGCTGTTGATCGACGTCGAGGCCGGCCTGTGCGAGCGCGCGAGCCGTATCGACGACGCGATCAGCGCGGTGCAGAGCTTCGTGCGGCGCGCGCGGCTGGCGCTCGAATCGGGCTGGACGACCACGCCCGGGTTCGCGGCGATGTGGGATTCGCGATTCGTCAGCTTCCATGTCTGGCAAGCGTGCAAACGGCGCGAGCTCTACAAGGAAAATTGGATCGAATGGCATGAGTTGGAGAAGGCCCGCCGCATAGAAGCCTTCGAGTTCCTCGACGCTGAATTGTGCCGTGCGACGCTGAGCATCGCGGTGCCCGGCGGCTTCGACTATTGGCCCGACAGTCGGCCGAGCGCGCATCCCGGGCTTCCGGTGTTGCAGCGGCACGA
>Ga0307373_10007238_pt1 | contig 17380 bp, 14 predicted proteins | sample OX2MG_FD_202534 | JGI IMG/M metagenome (GOLD analysis project Ga0307373, IMG submission 202534) | Soil microbial communities from Risofladan, Vaasa, Finland - OX-2 | ecosystem: Environmental > Terrestrial > Soil > Coastal area > Acid sulfate soil | place: Finland: Risofladan, Vaasa | collected... | reverse complement strand
CACCAGCACCAGGGAGTTGGCGAAGATCAAGAGCAGGGTTCCCAGCGCCCCCAGCCAGCACGCGAATCGGATCACCAGCCGGCGCCCGACCCGCTGTGAGATCCGGGCCGCGGGCAGGGTCACCACGATCGCCAGCAGGACGACGACCGCCAGCAGTGTGGAGGTGGCTCCGGCCGCCCGATTGGCGACCGCGCTGCCAGCCCCGGGGTAGAAGGTGGCCTTGATGTAGAGCAGGGCGAAGTCGGTCAGCCCGGTGATCCCCATCAGCGCCAGCAGCCGAGACGCCAGCAAGCGGGTGAAGTCGGGATTCTCGCGGGGTCTGAAGCTGAATACGCCAAGGAGGGCCAGCCGGCGACCCGGCAGGGGGCCGGGGGCCGGTGAGTCGGGTACGAACAGCTGGGTCACCAGTAGGGCCAGGACGAGCACCACTCCCACGCTGAGCAGGGCGAGCTGCACGCGGCCGATGGCGATCAAAGTACCGGTAAGCAGGAACCCGATCGCGGTGCCGATGAAGACAGCCAGCCCGTAGTAGCCCGAGGCGCGCCCCCGGTCAGCGCTCGCGATCTGGTCAGGTAGCAATCCCTGGTACGCACCCTCGGCGGTGTTCGAGCAGATCTGCAGGGCGCAGTAGGGAATGATCAGTGCCCCGTACGTCCCGGCCAGGGCCAGCCCCAGCAGGCAGACCAGGTCCCCGAGCGTTCCGGCCACCATGAAGGGCTTTCGCCGGCCCCAGCGGACCCGGCAACGGTCTGAGAGCGCTCCGGCGGCCGGCTGGACCAGAATCGCCACCGCCGCCCCGAGCGCTGAGAGCAGGGCGAGGGCAACCCCGCGGTGCGCCTCATCCACCCGGGCCAGGATCAGTCGGGGCAGGATCAGCGCCCCCATCCCCTGCCAGAGGTAGTTGATCGCCAGCCAGTAGACCGAGAGGGCGACCATGCGCGGCACGGAGAAGCGCGCCGACACGCCGGAGTAGGCCCCAGCGGGGGCGCTCATCCGGGCGAGTTCAACTTGCTGCTCGCCTGGCGGGCAATCCGACTCCGCTGGGATCCGGCCGGGTCAACTCTTCCACTTGACCGCTTAGATACCAGCGGAGCCACCCTCAGCGGTCGACTTAGGTGGCTATGACGTCGACCTGGACCGCGAAGGGGACCAGTCCGGTCGCCGACACGGTGGCGGTTCCCGTCCGCAGAGCCCGAAATGGCACGCGGAGAACGGCCAGTGTGGCTCCCAGGCTTTGCTCCCCCGAGAGGAGCTGCAGTACCGAGGAGTTTGAGCACTGGACCATCTCCCGGCTCATGTCACGTTCCGACGGATTGGGCAAGACCAGCATGAGCTCCTGTCCGACGGCGATGTCAACCGTCTGGCCGTTATTCCCTAATTCCACTGTGACCGTGGCCCCGGCCGGTGGAGCGCCAGTGGGACTGGAAGAGCTGCGGGGAAGGGGTGCGGACCGCGGCGAGGCCGGAGCGCGGCTGTGAGTCACTGAAGGACTTGATCGCGGACCGGAACCCACTCCGCCTCCGTGAGTGCCACGCGAACTCGAAGGCGGCGCCAATGTGGCGCACCCCACCAGGGCCAACCCGAGAAATCCCGCGATGACCCCGACCGTCACCCTCGACCCCCATGTCCAGGGCATCGGCATCGGTCCACCGTAGCACTCCCCGGGGGCGGGGTTGGGGGCTGATCGCACTCTCGTGTCTTCCGGAAGTGAAGACCGTTGGAGGCGATCAGCCCGGCTGGGCAAGCCCAGCGTCCTCCCCGGGCTAGTGGGAACCCCCGCCGCAGCCTTGGGTGAGCTGAGGGTTGGGCATCACCGGACTGGTCGCGGTCCCGCCGTATCGAGCCAGGTCCGGCGTCCCGTATTGCGAATCCATTCCCAGGGTGTTGACCGTGGTCCCCGGGATCACGTTGCCGAAGTTCCACACGCACGAGCTACCACGGGACCCGTCCTGGGCCAGCGCCGAATTCATGTCTCCCGAACCGCCCTGGGCGCGGCCCAGAGTCCAGAAGGGATAGAACGCCGCCCCCACCGGAGGAACCGAGCAACCCAGGCCAGTGCCGACGGAACAGAACGCCTCCGAGGAGAGCACGTCCGTCTCGAGTTGCACCTGGGGGTACGACTTGCCGTTGGTGAACGGTCCTATGTACTGGAAGCTGGTGGGATGGTTGCTCTGCCCGTTAGGCCAGTCCGGCTGATACGGAGTTCCGTTGAAGTCCAGATCGCCGTTCTGGAAATAGTCCTCCTGACAACCTGCCACGGGCCAGTCCGCGGTCGCGGTCGCTCCGTCGTTGGCTATCGGCCGCGAGCCCTTGGGCATGCACAGCCCGTCCGAATATTCACAGGGCAGTCCCTGCGTGAAATTAGGCTGGTTGCTCACCGGCACATCCGGCGGGCATCCCAGGCCGGCCTGGGTGGTAGCTCCGGGGCAGTTGCCAGTGGTCAGACTGCAGCCGAGTTCCTGGGGTGTATTGGCGGAGCCTTCTGAGCCACCCGCACACGCCTGGTAGACATTGGCGTCCCCGGGCTGGGGCAGCGGGTTGCTCACTGAGGTGCAGGCTTCGAAGTGACCGAGCTCGTCCTCCATCAGAACCCCGCCTTCCAGGGCGGCCCAGGGAACCTGATTCTGCGGGAGCGCGCTGCTGTACTCGGCCGCGAAATTGAACGGCTCCCCGGGGCAGGCGGGACTACCGCTGCTGTTGGTGTTGACGGCTCCGTTGACGATCCCCTGGGTGTCCATGAAGCCGTTCTGAGCACTGGCGATCATGTAACCGCTCTGGTGAGTGGTGAGGTCGACGATCGAGGTTTTCAGAGCCAGACCGCTCGGAACTGAATAGCTTTGGCCCTGGTAGGTGAGCTCCGATGCCGGGACCGGAACGTCCTGGATGGTCACCTGGAGTTCGTCGCCTCCGTTCAGCATCAGAGTGTGTCCATTGGGCACGTAGGTCGCCGCGTCAACCAGTTGGGGGCTCGGGGGGCCGGCTGGCTGGCCGTTAGTTTGCAGGTAGGCGAAGTTCACCGGCTCCTCACAAGCCGGGTTGATCGCGGCGAAACCGTAGGTTGCCTCCAGGCTGTCGATGGTGAGCGCCGCGCACCAGTGAGTTTGGTCGCAGCTTGGGCTGTCCACGAACGGGGTGAAGCCAGGGGGATAGAACTGCAGCTCCATGAAGGCACTGCCGGCGGCGCTCGGGTCACTGATGCCGCCCCCGTTGGTATTGCTCTGCGGCTTGCAGGCGTTCTGTGGATAGGAGAGGGGATCACAGATCGGCAGCCCAAACCAGGGCGCCGGACTGAGCTCCGCGTAGGCGGTCGTGTTGTTAGGCCCAGCGTTGGCGGTCGGAGCGGCGGCCGGATCGGTCGCCAACTTCATGAAGTAGGTCATGTTGCTGGCGCTTCCGGGCGTGGAGGAGATGAATTTGACAGAGGGCTCGTCGTGCCCGATGTAGTGCCCGTTGTCGTAGAACCGGGACGCCTTGGATCCCCAGGTGCCGGGCGGGGTCAGGGGATCGGTGCACAGCCCGCCCATGTCCGGCTTCACCGACTTGTAGAGGCTACTGAATCCGTTGCAGTCGAGCTCATTGACGGGGTTGGGGCTTACCCCCGTGACCTGGGGCTGACCATTGCCCTGGGCCACCAGTGACCCAGCCACCCCGATACCCGCCACCATCGTCGCCGCCGCAACCAGGGCCACAGCCCGACGTCGAAATCGCGGCATCAACTGGCCTCCTCCACCCCGGGTCGTTGGTGCGGCGGGAGCCAGTGAGCGGCCCCTCCGCGTTTCACGTCCCGCTCCGTTCCCCAGCGGTGGCGTACTCATACCAATCTGGCGCCGCGCCTGTCAAGTGGCCTCCCTTAGGGTGGTGCAGTTCAGCGAACGTGGCCGCCCCTACCTGTTCGGCGATTCTGTCCGCCTCGCGAAGCCAGGCGTCCCGGTGACTTCCTAATTGATCGGAGCGGCGGTGAGGTGCCGAGTTGGTCGGAGCCGACCGGGCGGACCCTGGGAGGTGCATCCGGTCCGGGGTAGGCTCGGCGAGGCAGAGGGGCACCTCATCGACATTCCGGACCTGTGCCGGCCGAGGATGTGGTGACGCCGACCCAGTCCCTCGAGGGGTCAATGCGGAGAGCCACGGTGGCCCTCCCCCGTTTTGCCACCAAGTCGGGACCCGGCGGGATCGCGATCGCACTTCTGCGGCTCGCCTGCTCCCGCTGGCGCACCCTGACCCCGCCGCTCCAGACGTCATCTGGGGGCGGTACGTGGAGCCCGCCCATCATTCGCCCAGTCCGGGCCCCGCCACCACCACGACTGAGCCGACGAACCGCCCCGCCGCGACTACGCTGCTCAGCCCCGGACGGCCCCTTCCGGCTCCGGCTCGGGCGCGCCCGCAATCACCACCAGTTCGTCGGCACGACTGGGGCCCAGGGCCACCCAGGTCACGACCGGCTCGTGGGCCCGGACCACTGGCGCTGCGGCCGACCGGGTGGCGACGCCCGCGGCACCGGGCGCCGGCTCGACCGCCGGCCTGGCCGTCGGCCGGAGTAGGACGGCCGCCAGCAGGGCGGCGCTGAGGACGGCGGCGGCGGCCACCAGGAAGCCGGCGTGATAACCGCCGGTGAGAGCGGCCCCGACCGGACTCCCGTCCGCAAGCAGGTGGCTGGCGGTGCTGCTGGAAACCCCAGCGACCAGGGCCACTCCCAGCGCCGCCCCGACCTGGAGGGTCACGTTGGCGAGCCCGGAGGCCAGGCCCGAGTCCTCAGGACTGGTGCCGGCCATCGCCAGGGCGATCGTCGGCATGAAGAAGAGCCCAGCCCCGACCCCGAGCAGGAGGAGCGCCGGGAGGATGTCAACCGCATATGTGGCGTGCTCGGGGGCCCGGGCCAGCAGGCCCAGAGCGCCCGCCACCAGCAGCAGGCCGACGATCACCGGGGGCCGGGTGCCGTAACGGGCCACCACGCGCTTGGTGATCACCAGTGAGAAGAGCGCGACGGTCAGATTGGAGGGCAGGAACGCGAGTCCGGTCTCCACCGCCCCAAAGCCGAGCACCCGCTGCAGGTAAAGCGAGCCGAGGAAATAGGTCCCGAAGAGGCCGACCGGGAAGAGCAGCCGCGCCAGCTGGGCCCCGGTGCGGGAACGGGAGCGGAAGATCCGCAGCGGGACCAGGGGGGTGCGGACCCGAGACTCGACTAATACGAATGCGACCCCGGCTAGGGCCGCCAGGGCACCCAGCCCAAGGGTCGATGTCGCCCCCCACCCGTTCTGCCCGGCACTGACCAGCGCCGAGACTGCCAGAGAGGGAGCGGCGGTGACCAGGATCGCGCCCAGGATGTCGACGCCGTGGCGGAGTCCGAGGCCCTTGGCGCCCGGGATCAGGGCGGAGCCCAGCCCCAGCACAGCCAGGCCGATGGGCACGTTGATGAAGAAGATCCAGTGCCAGCTCACGGCCTGGGTCAGCACCCCACCGACCAGCAGCCCGACCGAGCCTCCCGCCGAGGCGACGAAGGCGTAGACGCTCATCGCCGCCACCCGCTGCCGGGGCTCGGGAAAGAGGGTCACCAGGATGCTCAGCACCATGGACGCCATCACCGCCGCGCCCGCCCCCTGGAGGAAGCGGGCTCCGATCAGGAGGGCTTGGTCCCCAGCCAGGCCGCAGAGCACCGAACTGACGGTGAAGAGCAGCACCCCGAAGGTGAAGACCCGCTTCCGGCCGAGCAGGTCGCCGAGCCGGCCGGCCAGCAGGAGCAGGCCCCCGAAGGTGATCAGGTAGGCATCGATCACCCAGGCGACACCGGACGACGAGAAATGCAGGTCGCGCTGAACCACGGGCAGGGCGACGTTGACCACGGTGGCGTCGAGCACGATCATCAGCTGCCCCGTGCAGAGAACCACCAGGGCAAGCCAGCGGCGGCGATTGGCCTCGGTTCCAGCCGGGCTCGGGGTCGGTCCCCGCCCATTCTCGATCGTGCCTCGCCGCCCGCCCAGCCCCGCCATCGCCAGCAGTCCCATTGCGCACCTCCCAGGTGGTATTGTTTGACGTGGATCGTACCAGATAAGTTTGATGACTGTCAAACAATGACCACCACAGCGGCTCTCGACCGCGGCGCCGTCGACGAGGTCGCGCCCCCGGTGGCCGGCATCACCACGCTGCTCCAGGCGCTGGCGGACCCGGTCCGGTTGGACATTCTCCGGGTGCTCGCCCTCGCCAAAGAGCCGATAACCTGTGGCAGCTTCCGGGTCCCGGTGACCAAGTCGACGCTCAGCCACCACCTCCGGGTGCTGCGCGAGGCGGGCGTGATCGAGCAACGGTGTGACGGGACCCGCAAGCTCACCTCCCTGCGGCGCCGGGATCTGGAAGTGAGCTACCCGGGTCTGCTGGCGAGTCTGCTCAGCGCTCCGGTCGAGGTCGGCGCGGCGCACTGATCTCGGCTCGCAGCCACCCGGCGACCCGACTCCAAGCCGCGGGCGGGGGCGGCGCCGGGTGCCAACATTGGCCGACACCCGGCGACTGGCGCCGCTCCCCTCACCTCCTGCTATCCAGGTGGCTCAGCCCGAAATGCGAGTCCTGCAGGTCGCTTTCCGACCCGCAGTCCAATGGGGCGAGCCCTGAGGGCTCGCCCGGAACCGGCGCGGGAACTTGCCCGGGCGGCTCCGGGTCAGAAGTAGTGGCGTCGGCCCCCTACCGCGTGGCCGACGCTGCCCAGGACCCAGAGCGCCAGTCCGATCAGGAGCAGGATGACCCCGATCGTCCAGATCAGCGGCAGGGCCAGCACGAAGCCCACGATTAGCAGGATTACTCCCAGAACGATCATGCCGCACCCTCCATTCGATTCCGGCAACGGACGGGGCGGCGCCGCGCCGGTCAGGACGGCCGCCCACTGGTTTCTTTAGCGGACCCAGGTCCGGGTAGTTACACCGCCAGACCGGCCCACAGCGAATCATGGCCAGCGGAAAATGGAAAGGCCGGGAACGGACGCGGGTATCGCCAGGCGCCTTCGATCACTTCGCAGGCCCGGGAGCGAGTTCGCTCAGGCTCCGGATACCGCGACCAGCCCTGAGTCGGTCCCGACCACGGCCACCGAGCCGATCAGGGTGGGACTGGCGAAGTGGGGTACCGGGCCGACCGCCAACTGGGCGACCGCAGCGCCGGTCTGCTGGCTGAGGGCGAAGAGCACGCCGCTGGAGGTGTCGAGGCTCCAGACGCAGCTTCCTCCCAAGACCGGAGGTCCGTCGGCACCCGTCGTGGTTTGCCAGCCCACGGCGAAGCTCCCCAGCCGGGCCACCGAGATCTCCTGGACTCCGTTGGCACAGGGAAGGTAGAGATTGTCGCCGTCGAACGAAGTCGCTCCGAATGCCATCTGCCCCCGGCAGACGGGCGCTGCGAAGAGCTGGCCGCCTATGCCGCCCAGGTCCGGGCTCGAGAGCAGGTAGCCAAGGCCGCTCTTGCCGGCGATGAACACCTCGCCGTCCGGCAAGAGCGTGGGCGCGACCGAACCCAGGTCGAGATCTTGGGCGTTGTCGGCGGCCCACCTCGAGGGCGCGAAGGCTCCGATCAGCCCTAGCCGGGGCGAGAGTTCCAGCACTGAGTCGGTGTGGTCCCAAGGGGGCGCCGTCGCCGCCCCGTTTCCGGTCGACACCAGGAGGTCGCCCCCGGGGGTCACCACCGGGCCTCCAGTGGCCCAGATCGCCCCCTCCCGGGAGGTAGGGACCAAGTATTGCCGGGAGGAACCTCGGCCGCTGGTGGGCACGGCGACCAAGGCGCCCCGGTACTGGCCGCAGTCTCCGTCCAGCCCCCCGAACCCGATGTAGACGTATCCCTCGGAGATGGCCAGGGCCGGGCGCTGCTGGACCGCGGCGGCAGCCTCTGAGGGGATTTGGATGTCAAGGGAGCGGGACCAGCGCACCACTCCATTTCGGGGGTCGACGGCGTAGAGGATGTGCTCGGGGCCGGTCTCCTCGGCCACCGCGAAGATCGAGCCGGTCTTGGGATCGTAGGCGGGGGTCCCGGTGATCCCGAGCGGAAAGATGTCCCCGCAAGGCAGAGCCGACTCCGCCACCGGGGTGCCCAGGTGGGTCCGCCAGACGACCCGTCCGTTCCTCGGGCTGATGGCGTAGAGGCTGTCGTTCTCGGTGGCGGCGATGATCTCCCCCTCGACCTCGAGGGGCTCGGCGAAGACCGCGCCGTCGAGGCTGGTCCGCCACGACGTCCCGAGGTGGCGCGGCACGGGGGTGTCCAGCGAGCCCCCGCTGCGCTGCGGGTCGTGGTGGTAGACGGGCCACGAGCTGGCCTGGCTGACCGGGACCGGCAGAGAGGGCGTGGTCCGGGGGATCGGGGCGACTCCGGCACAGGCCGTGAGCGCCACGCTCACGGCTACCAGGAGCCCGAGCGACCGTCTCACGGTAAAGGGGAGCCGGCCCGGGCAGCTGAGCCGCCACCACCGCCCGCCATCGGGCGAGTCTACTCCCCACCTCGGCCCGGGAAGCGGCTCTGGAAGCGGTCTGCCAGGCGCCGCCCCGGACTGCAGTCAGCTCCACCGCGACCTCCTGGGCTCTGGGTCGGGAGCGGTCGCGACCGCGGATGGGAGACCGGCGCCCTCCGATCGGCGGAATCCCTTCGAGCCCGATCGAGATGGCGGCTCGGCCAGCGGGGTGACCTGGACCGGTAAACTCCGCCCGTTCGCCGTGGAGTCCCGATCAGCCGAGCTAAGCGTCCAACTGCCCGCCGGTCGTATCAGGGTTCAAGGCTGGCCGGCCTGTCCTCCAGCTTCTCTCCGGGCCGACGCCCGCGGCGGCGGGTTCCCGGTCCGTGAAGCGGGCTGGCTCGTCGCAGCAACGAGGGGGAGGCCGTACCGGTGCCTGAGCTAGGGCGTCGACCGACTCCCGCGGCCCCTTCCGACCTGGCGACGCGGGCTCTGCAGGGGGTCCTCGCACTCCTGGTCTGGACCGGCCTCGCGTACGTCAGCCATACCCCCCCGATTCCGGCTTGGGTCGAACCGCTCGCCCCACTGCCGTCCCTGGTGCTGATCGTCAACGCCTTGGGGCCCCACCCGTGGGGAGCGCTCCTACTACACGGCCGGAAGCCGCGAGTCCCCTGGGCGGCGGCGATCATCGCCCTGGCCGCCATCCTACTTCTGCTCCAGTTGGCCGACGCCCAGCCGGAAACCGACCAGTCGGTTCTGCTCACCTGTGCCTCGAGGTCCCTGCTGAGCGGAGCCAATCCGTACCTCCTCTATGAGCCGCAGTGCACGGCCCAGCTTCGATATCAGGGGCTGAACCTGACTCCCATCGCGACCGGGCCCTTCGCCCACCTGAGACAGGTCCCGTCACCTCGGCGCGAACTGGTAGCCGAACTCCGGGACCGGCGGACGGGCGGCCACGGCGGCTTCATTCCGTACGGATACCCACCGGACGCCAGCCTGCTCCTCCTGCCGGTCGCCTTCAGCCCCTGGCTGGGGATCTGGGGATTCGTAATGGCCCTCTGCATCGTTTTGCTTCTGTTGATTTGGGGGCCGGGGGCCAGGCCACCCGGCTGGCGTGCCCTCCTGGCGCTCCAACTACTCGCGCTGGGCATCATGGCATCGGCTTTCACGCTCGGCTGGGACCCGGAGTACGTGAGCTACCTCCTGCTCGCCCTCGCCTTTGCCAGAATCGACCGGGCGAGGGTCAGCTCGCTGGCTCTGGCGGCTGCGGTTTGCACCAATCAGCTGACCTGGGTCGCCGTGCCGATATACCTCGCCATCACTCTCCGGGATGGCCACCGTGCGTCGCGGATGGGTTGGTTGGTCGGTGGCCTGGTAGTGGGGATCGTGCCCTGGTGGGTCTGGGATCATGCGCTGCTGTCCGAGCTGCTGCACGTGCTCACCCTGCCCTACTTCCCGGGCGGGCAATCGCTCGGCGCTCTCTTCCCTGCACCTACCCATACGGTGCTCTTCCTGATCGGGTTCCTGGGCGCGATCGGGATCTGCACTCTGGTTGCCTGGCGGTCCAGGTCCTGGCGTTGGGCCATGGCGGGCGCCGTGTGGGGTAGTTTCATCTTGAGTCCCCGCGGGTTCGGATACTACTTCCTACCCATGTTCTGGCTCAGTCCGGCGATTCTCCTGGGGGCCTGGCGGCTCGAGCGGCCGCCGCTCCTGTCCCCCGCCTCAGAAGCGCCCACCGCGCCCGGGCTGCACCCGGTGTGAGGCTTCCCGGTATCGCTCCGACGGCATCCTCCCCCTGGGATCAGCCGGGGCGAAGCGAGGCGTCGGCACCCTCCCAGGAGGAGCCGACGCGTGGCTTCCGCTAGGGCCGGGCTGGCCGGGCAGCGCTGGCTGCCCTGGTTGGCGCTGGGCGGGTCCGCTGCGATTCTCGTCTGGGGCGGCTTCTTCCTGATGTTTTTCCACTTCAGCGCCTATGACGACGAGGGCTACCTGCTCATTTCACTGCAGTCGTTCCTCCGCGGCGGCCACCTCTACAGCCAGGTCTACAGCGAATATGGCCCTCTCTTCCATGAAGTCATGGGGCTGCTCTTCGCAATCCCCGGGTTTGCACCCTCTCTGCAGCACGGACGCTTGGTGACGCTTGGGATCTGGGTCCTTTCCTCGTTACTGGTGGGCGCCTCGGCATTTAAACTCAGTGGGCGGCTTCTCCTGGGGCTAGCCGCGGAGTGGAGTTGCTTCAGCCTCCTATTCGTACTCATCAACGAGCCGATGCACCCCATTGGCCTGATGTGTCTGCAGGCGGCGTTGCTGATGTCTTTGGTCGCGTTCGTGCTCCCTCGGCACCGGCGGCTGGGGCTGCTGCTGGTTGGCGGCTTGGTGGCATCGATTCTGCTGGTAAAGGCGAACGTCGGCGCCTTCACCGCGGTCGGAGTGAGTTTTTGGCTTAGCGCGGCGCTCTCCCCTCCCAAGGCCCGCCGCTGGCTGGTCGCGCTCGCGGCGCTGGCGATGATCGTGGGGCCGCTCGCGCTAATCGCGCTCCTCCCCTCTCCGGGCTGGGGCCCCAACTTCGGTTTTCTGCTCGCGCTCTCCGGGCTGGCGATGACCTTAGTAACCGTGGGGTTGCCCCACGGTCAAGGAAGTGGACGACTCTCAGACTTCGTCTGGGCGGCTGGAGGTGGGTTCGCACTGGGGACGCTGAGCATCGCTGCGATTCTCGTCCTGGGAACCTCCCCCGCCGCGGTCATCTCGGGCACGTTGGTCGCCCCCCTCGCCCATCCGCAAGGCTTCTTCATTCCGCTCCGAGTCGGGACCGGCACGGTCGGCCTTGCTGCGCTGTCGGTCGTCGCTTCCGGGCTTTACGTTCTCTTCCGTCGGACGACGTCCCCGAGCCAACGAAGCGTCCAAGCAGAGGCCGCCCTCCGGGTGGTGGTCGGGGCCCTCTTGTTCCTGGGAGCGGCCTCCAGCAACGCGACGGTCGCCGCCCTGGTCTGGATCATCGTGGTGCCTCCTCTGACCCGCGACGACGGCTCCTGGGCGGGGCGGGTCAGCCCCCCGCAGCGCATCCTGCTGGCAGCGGTCGCGCTGCTCTGGACGCTCAACGTGTATCCCGTCGATGGCAGCCAGCGGGCGCTGGCCGAACTGCCCGCCCTTCTGGTCGGCGTCGTCGCCATCTCGGATGGATGGCTTGCCTACCGATCGACGCTGGCCCAAGCAGGCCGGCCGCGTACGCAGGGGTATCTGGCCGCAGGACTAGCCGCGGTCCTCCTACTTTCAAGTGGGGTGATTTCCAGTGGACAGCTGATCGTTCCGGGCTACGCCGCATATCAGTCCGAAGTACCCTTGGGGCTCCCCGGTGCCAACGGGCTCCGCCTCCCGGTCAGACAAGCAGCAACCTTCCGCCTCCTGGTGAGCGAGTTGCACGCCCACTGCGCGACGTTCTATTCCGAGCCCGGGTTCAACAGCCTCTACTTTTTCGCCAATGACCGTCCTCCGACCCTGCTCAACAGCAGCAGCTGGATCGTGGGCATGACCGAGCCGCAGCAGAAAGAGATCGTCGATCAGCTTCGCCCCATCGCGGGACTGTGCATAGTCCGGTCCCAGGCGGAGATCGACTATTGGTTGCGGGGAAGAAAGCTCCCGCAGCGGGCGCTCGTGCGCTACATCGAAGGGGGCTTTCGGCCCCTGCTTCGGGTTGGCGGCTACCAGGTTCTGATCAGGCGGATCAGTCCCGCTCCGTGACAGCCGACTCCGCCACGCGGGCACGAGCCCGTCCCGCACAAACGGCGGCCGGGCCGCGATTGCCTGCGAGCTCTGAGACGGCCCCAGGCGCGCCGGCGAGGGGATGGTCTGCCTCCGGAAGTGAACAATCCGGATGGCGCGCCCGTACTACCAGTGTGCAACTGATCAAATCCCGGGTCAGCGTCCAGTTCCCGATTACCCCGGCGAGCCTTCCCAGCCCCGGATCGGACCGGGCGAAGATCGGTGCTTCACGCCGCCCCCCGGCTCACGTTGCCGCGGGCACCCACCAGCGCCCCGACCACTGCGAGGCCGGGGGAGGAGTCAACCCATGAACTTCGGACCGTTCCACTTCCCATCCATCCTCGGGCGCGCCGCTGGTGCGGCGACCCTCGCGCTGGCGGGAGCGCTGGTAATGGCCGCCTGTGGGAGCACTCCGTCGGCATCGAACTCCCCCAGCCCCTCCTACTCCTCGCCCACCTCGACCTCTTCTCCGACGGGCGGAGTGGCGGTCAAGACAGCGTCCGTTGGCAGCTTGGGCTCGGTTTTGGTCGACGGCCAGGGCCGAACCCTGTATACCCTCACCTCGGAGACGGGAGGACACCTCACCTGCACGGTGGCCAACGGCTGCACCCAGGTCTGGATCGAGTTGACTGTGCCGTCCGGGGTCAGCGCCGCCCGCGCCAGCTCGGGCGCCCGCGCCTCGCTGCTGGGGACCGAAACCGGGGCGACCGGAACGGTGGTCACCTACAAGGAATGGCCCCTCTACACGTTCAGCGGCGACTCCGGCGCCAACCAGTCCCATGGCCAGGGACTGAAGAGCTTTGGCGGGACCTGGTACGTCGTGAATGCGGCTGGGAGCTTGGTCGAGTCGAGCGGTACCAGCTCGCCCGCGTCGAGCCCAGGGGGCTACTCGTACGGAGCTCTGATCCCGTAGGGAGCCATTGAGCCCAAGCCGATGAGCCGCGCTCCAACGGCGCCCTGCCCGGCAGTTGAGCCGCTCCCAGAGTGACCAGCTCGGCCTACAGTGGCTCCATGAGCCGAGCCGTTGAGCTCGATCAGCAATCCCACCCAGAGTCCCGAGATGGCGGGCGCGGCGCCTCGCAAAAGGAAGAGCTGGGTGTCGCCTTCCGTAACCACCGCGGCGAGCTCCTCGGCTTGGCCCGCCGCTCGCTGGAGGACGGACCGCTGGCCGAGGAGGCGGTCCAGGAGACCTTCGTCCGGGCGCTGCGCGCCAGGCGTGGGTTCGACGCTCGGCTGGGAGCCATGCGCAGCTGGCTTTTCGCCATCGAGCGCCGGGTCATCGTCGACCTGGCCCGGGCCCGGCGCGCCCATCGGGTTGAGCCCTTGAGGGAGGATTCGGCGACCTCATCAGACCAGCTCGAGGGGGCGCTGAACTCCTGGAATGTGGAGGCGGCGCTGCGGAGGCTCGGCCCCCAGCACCAGCAGGTCGTCCTCGAGATCTACTACGGGGGGCGCTCGAGCCGGGATTTAGCTCGGGAGCTGGGGGTGCCCGAGGGCACGGTCAGGAGTCGCCTGTACTACGCCCTGCGGGCCCTGCGGGGAAGCCTGGAAGAGCTGGGCTGGACCGAATGAGTCCGTCCGACTGCGAGCGCCGGCGCGGGGACCTGGCCATGGCGGCCGCGGGCCGGCTCAGCGATTTGGAAGCAGGCCGCCTGGAGACGCACCTCTCCAGCTGCCCTCAGTGCGAGAGGGAGCTGGAGCAGCTGCGGACGGTCGCCCGGGCGCTGGAGCTGGTCCCGCCGGCGGCCCTGGCGGCCGCCTGGCCACCGGGGACGGGGAAGGGATCAGCTCTGGGCGTCCCCCCCCCTCTCCGGGCCGGCTCGCCGCGGTCTCTTCGGCGGCGGCGGGCCGTGGGCGGGATCATGGCCGCCGCCGCCTTTGCGAGTGCCGCTCTCTTCTGGTTCAGTTCTGCCGCCAGACCGGGACTGGCCGTCTCCCTGCACGGCACTCGGAGCGTGCAGGCCAGCGCCGTCCTGACCCGCGAGCAGTGGGGCACCGACCTCGCGCTTCAGGTGGCGGGCCAGCCGCCGGGGCGCCTCTACCAGGTGTCGATGGAGTCCAAGTCCGGAACCTGGTGGCAGGTGGGGAGCTACCGCTCCGAGAGCAGCCCGAGTCATGTTCAGCTGGCCTGCGCGGTGGCGCCCAGCCAGGTCGAGCGGATCTGGGTCGAGAACTCAGCCGGCCGGGTGGTCCTGCGCGCCTACCTAGGCTAGGCCGGTTGCGCCACCCGGGAGTGGGCCGCGCCCACTCCCGGGCGGGGCGGGCGCGCCCGCCGGACTCGGTTCCGTCCCGCCCTTTTGGCGAGATACATGGCCGCGTCCGCGGCGGCCAGGAAGGAGGCGCCGTCGAAGGCCGCCTGGGCTGAGCCGGCGACTCCGATCGAGATCGTGACCGGGCGCGGGGCGGGAGCCGCCGCGATCCGCAGGCGCAGGTCGTCGGCCACCTTGAGGGCGGCCCCGATCTCGGTGTCAGGCAGGAGCAGCACGAACTCGTCGCCGCCGTAGCGGGCGGCCAGGTCGCCGCGACGGAGCCGCTGCCGGATCAGGGCGGCCACCTGCTGGAGGATCTGATCGCCGGTGGCGTGGTCCCAGCGGTCGTTGATCTGTTTGAAGCGGTCGAGATCACAGAAGAGGAGGGCGCATGGTCGGCCGCCCCGCTCGGCGCGGAGCAGCTCGCGGGCCAGGGCGTCCTCGAGTACGTGACGGTTGTGCAGACCGGTCAGGGAGTCCGTCATGGCCAGCTGTTCCAAGCGCTCGTGGAGCTGGACCCGGGAGATCGCGGCCACGCACTGGTCGGCGAACAGCTCGAGCGCCTGGACGGTGGCCAGGGCGGGGTATTCCTGGTCAATCGGCTCGTCCAAGGAGAGCAGTCCGAGCCGGGTATGGCCGTCGTCGAGGGGGATGGTCAAGGAGTCGAGCGGGTGCCAGAGCCCCGGGCGCCAGTCGGGGGCCAGTTCGGGAACGCTCAAGGCGGTATCGAGGATGGAATTCTCGGGCATCTGGTCGCGGCGGTGGTCGAAGAGGAAGGAGCGGCTGATCCGCATCTCGTCCCGCATCAGGGGCAGCATCCCATCGATCGGGAAGGGGTTGGCCCGCATCCGGGCGACGTCCTCGTCGCTGACGCCGACCGTGGCTCTCGGGTGGAGCATCCCGGTGCTCTGGTCGAGCAGATAGACGGCAACCCCGGCGAAACCCCCGGCGGCGGCCAAGATGGTGGCGATCCGGCCCAGAACCTCATCCAGGCCGAGCGTCTCGTGCATGCTGGCACTGGCCTCCAGCAGCCCCCGCAGAAGCCGCCTTTCGCGCTCCGCGGCCGCCGGCTCCGGACCGCCCACGGGGCTCGATTTCCCTGCTGCGTCCGGAATCGCCGACCTCCTCGTGCTCAGCACCGCCGGGCACTCGGGAGCGATCCCCGACGGCGCTGGACCTGGACAGGGTGGCGAGGTGATCGCTGCCCCCCTGCTCTGCGGGCGCAGAGGTACCGCTTGCTCACGGCTCGACCTTAGGACCTGGAGCTCGGGGCCCACCGGCGGGCCATCAACCTGGTGCGGACGAGTTACCCGGGCGTGACGCCCCTTGGCGCCCGGTCCACGGAGGCGACCGCCGACTTCGGCCCCTACTCAGCCGGGAGTTACCCAGCCTGAGCCCGCCCGAGCGCCCGACGGCTCGGGACCACTGCGGTCGGATCAGAGGCGGCGCCGACAGGCTCGAGGGTGAGCGCGATCCACTTCTGGGACCACGCCCCGATGGCGTGCAGGACGGGCTCCAGATCGCGGCCCATCTCGGTGAGTCGGTAGTCCGCCCGGACTGGGTGCCCGGTGGTGATCCAGCGCTGCAGCAGCCCCCGCTCCTCGAGCTCCCGGAGCCGCTGGGCCAGCATGGTGTCGCTGATCCCGGGCACGGCGGCGCGGATGTCGCCGTAACGCTGGTGACCCTGGAAGAGAGCGCGCAGGATGGCGCCGCTCCAGCGGGCGCCGATCAACTCAACCGCGCTGTGGAACTGGTCGCCCACGGGGTGAGGCACGACCTCATGTTACTACGCATTGCTAAGTTACTCAAGATAGCTTAGTATGATGAAAGAGTCGAGTGAGGTTTCCCCGGCGGGTCGGGGCACTGCCGCCTTCCCGAAGGCCCCGGCGTATTGAGGACCGCCCAGATGACCGTTTCGCCCGATCGCGAAGAAAACCTGGCCAGCTCGGAGCCCGCTGACGCGGCGCCCCCAGGGCCGGGCTGGTGGCGCGCTGCCATGACGGCCACGCCCCTGCGCCACTCCGTCGACGCCGTCCAGTACGGGGTGGCCCTGGTGCTGCTGCTGATCGCGGTAGTGGTGCTGATCCGGACCACCGCCAGCTTCGTCACCGCCCAGTCGAGCTACCCCCAGAGCCTGATCAGCGCGATCGACGGCGTCCTGATCGTGATCATCGTGGTCGACGTCCTGCGGACCGTGCTTACCCACTTCGAGGGTTCAGGATTCCCGCTCCGGCCCTTCCTCATCATCGGCATCATCTCGGCGGTCCGGGACATCCTCTCGGTTTCGGCGCGGTTGGCCCTCCAGGGACCGGTCACCAACTCCGGGTTTGCGCGCCTGGCGATCGAGCTGGGAATCAGCAGCGGGGTGGCGCTGGCCCTGGCGCTAGCCCTAGTGCTAACTCGCGAGCGCTCCGGGGACCGCCCTGAGCCGGAGTGATCTCGAGCCGGCTCCAGGTCCGAGTCAGCCCCGAAATGGACTCCGATCCTCGATCTCCCAGGTGTGGTCGAGGACGTGCCAGGCGGCCCGGCGGGCGTAGTAGCGTAGAGGCCAGTTCCCAGCGCTTGCCGTACCCGCCTCGAGCGCCCGAAACACCGCCCGGCGCAGCTCGGCCACGGCCGCGGAGTCGCTGACCGCTGACCGGAGGGTGATCCCCAGCCTGCGCGCATAGGCGAAGTCCCCGCCGAGCACGTGACCGACCACCTGATCCCGGTCCCGGCCACCCCCTCGGGGTCCCTTGCGCAGCTCGGCGGGAGCCTGACCGGCAACCGCGTCCAGAAGCTCCCAGCTGGTGGTCAACAGCTCCCCGAGGCGGCGTCCAGACTCGGCCGGTAGGGGCAGGTGGTCAGCGGCTGCGATCGCCCCCGGGGCACCGCAGTCGGTGGTGGTCGAGCCCGCGAGCCTCTCCTCGACCAGGAATTCGTCGAGCCGCCCGGCGGGGGGCTCGACCCCGGCTGCGATCAC
>Ga0307373_10007235_pt1 | contig 17382 bp, 18 predicted proteins | sample OX2MG_FD_202534 | JGI IMG/M metagenome (GOLD analysis project Ga0307373, IMG submission 202534) | Soil microbial communities from Risofladan, Vaasa, Finland - OX-2 | ecosystem: Environmental > Terrestrial > Soil > Coastal area > Acid sulfate soil | place: Finland: Risofladan, Vaasa | collected... | reverse complement strand
CCGCTCGACAACATCGGCGTACGGCTCGCTCGCTGCGAGCTCGGTGATCGCCTTGTCGAGCGCGTCCCTTCTGGTCTTCGCATCGACCATGCGGGCGTAGCACTCGTCGAACACGATCGCGAGCGGCCCGCTTGGAAACCGCTGCCGGCGAAGCCACTGGTCGTGGGCTCGCGTCCAGGCGGTCGCGTCGTACACCGCCCCGTGGCGGAGCAACAGCTTCGAGAGCCGGTGGCGGGCACGCATCAGATCGCCCCGGGCGTCCTCGCGCGCACGGACGAGATCGCGTGCTGCCTCCTCCTCCGGCCCGGGCACCCGCACGGGGGTGATCTCACCCAGCCGAAGCAGCCGCGCCAGCCGCTCAGCGTCCCGCCGATCAGTCTTAACACGATCGGCCGCCGGCCTGATCTTCGACGGCGCCGCGACGACGCAGCTGATCCCCGCCCCCGTACACGCACGCGCAAGCCGGTACCCGGTCGGTCCTGCCTCGTACACGACCCGAACCGGCGCCGGCAACGTCTTCAACCACGCCACCGTGGCCTCAGCCCCAGGCGGCACCCTCAACGACCGCACCTCACCGCTCCCCACATCGATCACGCCCGCGACCACCGACCGCGCGTGCACATCAAGCCCGACCCAGCTACCTTCGCTCATAACCGGCGCCTCCCGTAATTGCGGCTCTACCGCCAGGCCCATCCCGACGGCAACCCGCGCCTAACTTACGAGCGAGGCGCCGGGCACTCCATACGGTCTGGCCCAGCCCACACGCGCCTCCCGTGACAGTTCATACTGAGCGCGTTCCCGATCGAGGGTGAGGGCTTTGAGACTTCTAATGCGCGTCGGTCTCACGACGGTAGCGGCGCTCGCCGCGATCGTGGTCTACGCGGGGACGATCGGCAACGTTCGCGTCCTTCGCAACGGATGCTTCGCGCCGTATCCCGGCCTTTCACCTGTCGACAGCAACGTTCACTTCAGGTGGCTCCCACCGCGCTTCGTCTGTCTGTACAAGACAAAGGCAGGAAGAGTCGTAGAGCGGTCGGACTGACCGGGCCCGGCTCAGGGACATTCGTGAGCACTGGGGCAAGGGAGTGTGCGACTCGTTCGTTGCGAGTAGCATCTTCTTGTGCCGTTCATCTTTCTCGCCGCGGTCGCTGCGGCTGTGGTGTACGTGGTGCGCATTCGGCGCGCTGAGATCGCAACCCATACGCTCGGCGTTTGCTCACCGACGGCGATCCGCTCCGGAGCCGAGGCTCGGCTGGTGGGAATCCGCGGTTGGCTGCTGGTCTACATGGTGGGCTTAGCGATCGAGTTGGCGCACGGCCTTGCACTGACGATCGGCTCGCTTGTCATTTACGTCGATCCTTCGCTGGCGGGTCTCCATTCGCTCATACCTCTCTGGGGCTTGCTGATCTACGTCGTGAGCAACCTCGGCCTCCTGGCATACGGAGCCGTGCTTTTTGTTTTGATGTCGAGGGGGCGGCGGAGTGCGATCGCGCACAACATCCTCTTCAACGCGCTCTCCATCAGCTTCCTGATCGTCTGGTTCTGCCTGAGCGCGAAGTCTCCAGTTGGCACTGTCGTTGATTCGCTTCCGGGAATCGTGGCGATCGCCTACTTCTTGCGTTCGCGCAGAGTGCGCAACACATTTGTGAGCGCGCCGGCAGCTGACGATCTGCACTGAAGACCGCTCAGGAGACATTCGCGAGCGCGAGCCCACCCGAGAGTTGCGGTCGTCTGATACGCACGGGTTCGCGCCTCCGGAGCCCTAGCGTTCAACCACCACTGATTGCGGCGATCACGTCGAGGCGTGATCCTGCCGCTAGCGGAGCGTCCAAGGCCGAGCGCTCGCCGTCCACGTACGTGTGGATGTGCGGCCGCAGCGTCGGGCCTTCGGCGACGAGACGGTCACGGAGTCCCGGCCACTGCCTCTCGATCTCGTCGATCGCGCCGAGAACCGTCGCCGCCTCGATCTCGAGGCGGCGCGGCAGTCCCGGGAAGAGCGGTGACAGCGTGCCCGGCAGGCGGACGTCGGCCACTACTCAGTCGACGATCGCGACGTCGACGGAGGAGATCGAGGGTAGGTAGCTCGCGATCTCGGTCCAGCTGTCGCCTTCGTCGGCGCTCACGAAGACCTGGCCGGTGCTCGTGCCGAAGTACAGGCCGGGGGTGTCGTGCTTGTCGATCGCCATTCCCTGGCGGAGAACGCCGAGGTGCGCGTCCACCTGCGGCAGGCCGTTGCGCAGCGGCTGCCAGCTCGAGCCGGCGTCGCGCGTGCGATAGACGGTCGCCTTGCCCTCGTGCATCGTCCGGCCGTGGCCGCCGTCGACGGGGATGACGTAGAACGTCTCCGTGTCGTGGGGATGGACGGCCGCGGCGAAGCCGAAGTCGCCGGGCAAGCCTTCCGTGATCTCCGTCCACGACTGGCCGGCGTCGTCGGAGCGGTGCACTCCGACGTGGTTCTGCTGGTACATCCGCTGCGGGTCGGATGAGCGGACGAGCTTGTGGACGCAGAAGCCGACGTCGTCGTAGTTCTCCGGCGGCGGCCAGTCGCGCCGCAGGCCGTTGTTGCGCGGCGTCCACGACGAGGCGCCGTCGGTCGTCTCGAACGCGCCGACGCCCTGCACGATCGTGAAGAAGTTGTCGGAGTCGTCCGGGTCGGTGACGAAGCCCGAGATGCCGAGGTGGCCCGGAGCCTGGTTCGCCGGGTCGTCCCACATTTCACTCCCGTGCTGGCCCGAGAGGGTGGAAAGGAGCGAGAACGTCTCGCCGTTGTCCTTGCTCTCGAAGATGCCGGGCGCCTCGACGCCGACGAGGAGCCGGTCGCCGGCGCGGGCGAGTGTCGAGACCTTGTTCACTTTCCGGCCGTCGTCGTCGGGATAGCTCAAGCCTTCGCTCGACATCTCCCACGTCGCGCCGCGATCGCGGCTGCGGAAGATCCCCGAGCCGTGCCACTCGCTCGCCGCCGCGGCGTAGATCGAATCGGATTTCGCGTCGTAGATCGCGTGGTAGATCGGCCAGCCCTCGCAGAGCGGTTCGCTCATCGTCCACGTCTTCCGGTCCTCGCTCTCGAACAGGAACGCGCCCTTGCGGGTCGCGACGGTCAGCAGTGTCTTCGGCATCTCGGCTCCTCTTTCGGGTCTCGCGGTATTTCTAGCTGAACGGCTTCATCAGCATGTCGGCGACCACGACGAGCAGCACGGCGACGTCGACGCGCGAGATCAGCAGGATCTCCCTGATCGCGGCCTGCGTCTGGGGCGCCGCGGCTCCGGCGGTGTCGAAGAGCTCGACGAGCCGGCGCGCGCGCGGCGCGAGCACGCCGATCCCGGTGATGAAGGAGATCGCCCAACCCGCGAGCCCGATGTCGACCCATGTCGTGCCGAAGCCGACGTGCTGGTTGACCACCATTGCGATCCCCATCGCGAAGACGATGCCGCCCGAAGGAGCGAACAGCTTCTCCCCGACGAACGTCGCCTGGCGCGCGATCGTCGCAAGCTGCTCGGGATCGTCCGCGCGCTCGGCGCGAATGGCGAGTGCGGTGAGAAGCACGCCGCCGCCGACCCAGAAGACGGCGACTGCGACGTGGACAAGCTTGAAGATGCCGAACCACGTGGTGGAGGTGTCGGTCGCCTTGAAGGCGAAGAGCAGGAAGGCGCCGACGAGTGCGAGGCCGATTGCGGGCGTGATCCAACTCCGCCCACGCTCGGCAACTTGGACAGCTGAAGTGGATTCCATGCCGCGGAAGTAAAAGCGATCCGGCGGACGACTACAAGGCCTGTGCGGCTGCGATCAGTTCGTCGAGATCGGGCAGCTCGTCGTTCGCGTAGCCCCACGCGCCGCGGATCACACCTTCGCAGTCGAGGAGGAAGGCGCTCCGCCGCGAGACGTCGCGCATCCCGTTGTGCTCGAAGCCCACGCCGAAGCCGTGTGTCGCCTCCGCGTTCCAGTCGGAGAGGAGCGGGAAGTCGAGGTCGAGCGCCTGCATCCACGCGACGTGGGTGTACGGCGAGTCGCGCGAGATTGCGTACGGCTCGACCCCCGCCGCCTGCAGCTCCTCTCTCCTGTCACGCAGGAGCTCGAGCTCGCTCGTTCAGGTGGAGGACCAGTCGAAGAGATAGAAGAGGAGCAGGACGGGCCGGTCGTGGAGCAGGTCCCCGATCGACGCGCGCTCGCGGGGCGTCGTCCACACGACCACATCGAGCGGCGCCCTTTCTCCGACCTCCAACACGATCCTGATCCTATGCGCCGGTCTCGAGTCGCGTGAAGAAGGCGGTTTTCGCAGCGCCGTAATCGTCCTCGTCGTTCGTCCCCTCGAACCGCTGCTTGAGCGCGTTGTACTCGGCGAGCAGCTCCGGCCGCGTTCGCAACAGCTCCCAGCCGCGCGTGAAGCGGCGGTCGTGCTCGGCGCCGAGCGCGGTCAGCGCGACTCCGGTCGGAAGCCGCCGCTCCTCGGGCACGAGAAACGCCGCGAAGGCGTCGGTCCACATCTCAGGGCGATAGGGCTCGTAGCGTCGCTCGAGCGCGGCGACCGCTTCGGGGAAGTCGCTGGCCGGCACGCGGACGTGGAGGTCGACATCGCCGCGGGTCAGCGCGTCGTCGAGCGACGTTCCGCCGGTGTGAACGATCTCCGCTTCGGGCAGTAGCCGTCCGATCTCGGCCGCCCGGTCGGCGACGACCGCCGAGACGAGCTCGCGCAGCTCCCGCGCGGGTTGGAGCCCGATCACCTACGCGGCCGCGGGTTCCGGCTCAGCGGCCACCTCGGTCGCTTCCGCGATCTCGCGGGTGACCTCGACGATGTCGCGATTGCCGTTGTAGACGTGGAGCTGGCGGTCGGCGCCGTTGCCGCGGCGGAGGATTTCCTCGATCCCGGCGAGCTCCTCCTCGGAGCCGAGCTCGCGCGCATGCCCGCCGAGCGTCTTCAAGGTGCGGCGGATCAGCGCGGCGACGGGTAGCCGGTTCCGCTTGCCGGTGTGGAGATCCATGACCGGCGCGCTGAGCCCATACCGCGCGGCGAGCCACTTGTTCTCGGTCGTGAGGATCCGGTGGAAGGACGGGATCTCCTCGCCCCGGTCGACGAGTTCCGCGTAGTGCTTGACGAGCGCCTGGCAGTACGCGGTGATCGCGATCACGTCGTCGAGCTGCGTCACGGCGTCGCAGATCCGGATCTCGATCGTGCCGAGGCGCGGGTGGAGCCGGATGTCCCACCAGATGTGGGTGTAGTCCTGGATGCAGCCGGTCTTCTCCAGCTGGTTCACGACCTTCGCGTAGTCGGAGTAGTCGCGGAAGCGCGGCGGCGGGCCCGAGCGGGGGAACGCCGCGAAGACCATGTGGCGCGACGAGCGGAGGCCGGTCGGCTCGCCGCGCCAGAACGGCGAGCTCGCCGAGAGCGCGACGAGCTCGGGCAGGTGGGCGATGAGGCCGTTCTGCACCTGAATCGCCTTCTCGGCGTCGTCGACGGCGACGTGGACGTGCATCCCGAAGATGAGCTCGCGCCGCGCGAGGTACTGCATCTGGTCGACGAGCGCGCGGTAGCGATCCTTCGCGGTGATCCGCTGGCGCTCGAAGAGCGCGAACGGGTGTGTGCCCGCCGAGCCGACGCGCAGGCCCTTCTCCCGCGCGACGTCGCACACGTAGGCGCGGATGCGGAGGAGCTGCTGCCGGACGCCGGCCGGCGTGTGGCAGACCGGCGTCGCGACCTCGAGCACCGACTGCATGAGCTCGGAGTTGATGCGCGGCTCGAGCTCGTGGCCGGCGACCGCGGCGAGGACGGTGTCGATGTGCTGGACGAGGTCAAACGACTCGCCGTCGAGGAGCATGTACTCCTCCTCGACGCCGAGCGTGTACGGGTCGCTCTGGCCGAAGGCGTGATCGAGCACGCTGCCGCCCGGCGGGAAGCGGGAGCCTTTCCCGGTGATCGACGGCGGGATGAGCGAGTCCGTCATGGGCTGGACCCTATTCCCTCGCTTTGCAGGAGGAAAGCATCGAGCCCTTCACTCCGGCAGTAGTGCGTCCGCCTCGATCTCGACCTTCCAGGCCGGATCGAGCAGGCCGGCGACCACGAGCATCGCCGAGGCGGGCCGCACGTCGCCGAAGGCCTCGCCGTGCGCGCGCCCGACGGCTTCCCAGTCGTCGGCGTCGGTGATGAAGACCCGCGTGCGGACGACGTCGTCGGGCCGGGCGCCGAGTTCTGCGAGCGCGGCGACGACGATCTCGAGGCACCGTTTCGCCTGCTCGTAGGCATCGGCGGAATCGCATCCGACCGGCGCGGTTCCCGAGACGTACACGTGCCGGCCCACGCCGACCGCCCGCGAGTAGCCGACCGTGTCGGCGAACGCCGAGACCGCCGGAACAAGGCGTCGCTCCACGGGCCAAGTGTGCACAGACATGTCCGTCTTGGCCACGTCCAGGCGTCTGACGCCCGGACGTGGCTGTTGAGGACGTGTCCAGGCTCCCGCGACGGCTTGTACAGACAGCCGACTTGTCCCCGACGGACATGTCCGGTGTCTGACACCGGACATGTCTCGTTGCGCCAATATCGATGTGGTGGAGGCACTGCGGCTCATTGATGGCTGGGATTCTTCCGAGGCGGCAGCGGGAGTGGTCTCGCCCAACGAGGTCGTCGCGACTCGCGGCGCCGTCGACGCCGTCCAGCCGTGGGCGTCGGTGACGAAGCTCCTGACGGGCCTCACGCTCCTCGTTGCGCTCGAGGAGGGGACGGTCGACCTCGACGAGCCCGCCGGGCCGCCGGGCTCGACTCTCCGGCATCTCCTCGCGCATGCCTCCGGATTGCCGCTCGACGGCGCCGAGCCGATGACCGAGCCCGGGCGGCGGCGCATCTACTCGAACACCGGCATCGAGATCGCCGCCGACCTCCTCGCCGAGCGGGCTGAAATGCCGTTCGCGGACTACTTCGCGAACGCGGTCGCCGAGCCGCTCGGGCTTCGCGGCAGCCTCGCCGGCTCCCCGGCGCACGCCTACAGCGGCCCGCTCGCCGACCTCCTCGCGCTCGGGCGCGAGCTCCTGACGCCGACGCTCGTCGCGCCGGAGACGATCGCCGAAGCAGCGACCGTCCAGTTTCCCGGCCTCACCGGGGTTCTGCCCGGGCTCGGCAGCATGGAGCCGAACGACTGGGGGCTGACGTTCGAGTTGCGCGACGGCAAGTCGCCGCACTGGACGGGCTCCCACAACTCGCCGCGCACGTTCGGGCACTTCGGCCGGAGCGGCACCTTCCTGTGGGTGGATCCCGACGCCGGACTCGCGTGCGGCGTCCTCACGGGCCGGCCGTTCGGCGACTGGGCGAAAGACGCGTGGCCCGCGTTCAGTGACGCGGTACTCGATGAGACTCCGGCTATGGGTCCCGGCGGCCGAGAAGTTGAGCCGAACGGCCCATAGGCAGTTCCCGCAATCGCGTCGATTATCCCGCCATGAGCGTAGGCTCGACGGAGCTCAACAAAGAGCGGAGACGCCGGCTTGGCCGGCGGCGGAGCGGAAAATGAGCGAACCCGGCTTCCACCGGATCGAGGACGACATCGCCGACACCTGGCTCGAGGATTGGGCGGGCGCAGGGCTCGCCGAGATCGAGGCGTTCCTCGCCAAGCACGCCGACTTCCTGCGGTTCCTCGCAGCGCGCGAAGCTACTCAAACTGCGGCCGAGTAGCGTCGTCGCTGGGAACGAGGGCGTGCGGAGGGCGACTGGGTCGCGCACTCCGCCGCGTTCTCGTCGCCGCCGTTCTCCTCGCTACGAAGCGAGCCCGAGCTGGCTCTCGAGCATCCCCTTCGGCATCGCGCCGACGGCTGCGGCCTTGGGAGCGCCCGCTTCGAAGAGCATCATGTTCGGGATCGACTGAACCCCGTAGCGCATTGCGAGATCCTGGTTCTCGTCGATGTTGACCTTCACGAGCTTGAGGTTCTTCTCCTCGGCGATCCGCTCGAGCACGGGCGCGACCGCGTGGCACGGGCCGCACCACTCGGCCCAGAAGTCGACGAGCACGGGCTCGGCGGCCTGGAGCACCTCTGTCTCGAAGGTGGCGTCGGTTACGTCTGTTGCCATTCTTTCCTTTCGTCTTCAGGGCTGATTACCCAGCCGCCAATGGTACGAACGCTCCTGCCTAGACTTGACTTCCCGATGGGAAAGCCAATCTTCCAGCCTCTACCGGACAAACCCGACCATCCTCGCCTCGAGGAGGAGGTTCTCGCGCGCTGGGAGAGCGAGGGGACGTTCGCGAAGCTGCGGGAGCAGAACGCCGGCGGGCCGCGGTTCTCGTTCATCGACGGGCCTGTCACCGCGAACAAGCCGCTCGGCATCCACACGACATGGGGGCGGACGCTGAAGGACGTCTTCCAGCGCTACAAGGCGCTCCGCGGCTTCGACCAGCGCTACCAGAACGGCTTCGACTGCCAGGGGCTCTGGATCGAGGTCGGCGTCGAGCGCGAGCTCGGGCTCAACTCGAAGCACGAGATCGAGGAGTACGGCCTCGAGAAATTCGCGGCGAAGTGCCGGGAGGCGGTCGTCAAGTACTCCGAGCAGCTCTGGGAAGGCTCGAAGCGGCTCGGCCAGTGGATGGACTGGGGCAAGGACTACTTCACCTTCAGCGACACGAACATCGAGTACGTGTGGCGGATGCTGAAGACCGTCCACGGCCGCGACTGGCTCTACCTCGGCCACCGCTCGACCGAGTGGTGCCCGCGCTGCGGCACGTCGATCTCGCAGCACGAGCTGATCGGCTCGTACGTCGACCGCGCCGACCCGTCCCTCTTCGTCCGCTTCCCGCTGACCGACCGGCCCGGCGAGTTCCTCGTGATCTGGACGACGACGCCGTGGACGCTGCCGGCGAACGTCGCCGCGGCGGTCAACCCCGAGGCGGAGTACGGGCGACGCGCGAACGGCGAGTGGGTCGCAGCCGCGCGCTATCCCGACGAGGAGCTCGCGGACAAGCGTGCGGGCTCGGAGCTCGTCGGCTGGAGCTACCGCGGCCCGTTCGACGAGATCGTCGACGTCGAGCACCGCGTCGTCCCGTGGGACGACGTCTCGATGGACGACGGCACAGGCATCGTCCACATCGCCCCCGGCTGCGGCACCGAGGACTTCGAGCTAGCCGGCGCGAACGGCCTGCCGGTCATCCAGCCGGTCGACGAGTCGGGCCGCTTCTACGACAGCTTCGGTTGGCTCCACGGGCTCTCGACGACCGAGGCGGCGGAGCAGATCATCGGCAACCTCGAGGAGAAGGGGATCCTCGTCGAGGCGGGGCTGCACGAGCATCGCTACCCGGAGTGCTGGCGCTGCCACACGCCGCTCATCTTCCGCATCGCCGACGACTGGTTCATCTCCGTCCGCGACCTGCGGCAGCAGATGCTCGACGCGAACGCGACGGTCGAATGGACGCCCGAGTACATGGGCAAGCGCATGGACGACTGGCTCCGCAACATGGGCGACTGGAACATCTCCCGCCGCCGCTACTACGGCCTGCCGCTGCCGTTCTATCCGTGCGCGTGCGGGCACCTGAACGTGATCGGGTCGAGGGCGGAGCTCGCGGAGCGCGCGGTCGCGGGCCTCGACCAGCTCGAGGAACTGCGGCGCCCGTGGATCGACCGCGTCCCCATCCGGTGCGCCGAGTGCGGCGAGCCCGTCGAGCGGGTCAAGGAGGTCGGCGACGTCTGGCTCGACGCGGGCATCGTCCCGTTCTCGACGCTCGGCTGGCAGAACGACGAGTGGGTGCCGGAGGGCTACGGAACGGGCGCGGCGAAGGGGCTGACGACCGCTGACCTGCCCGACCATGCGTACTGGGAGAAGTGGTTCCCGGCCGACTGGGTGAGCGAGATGCGCGAGCAGATCCGGCTCTGGTTCTACTCGCAGCTCTTCATGTCGGTCGTGCTGACCGGGAAGGCGCCGTTCAAGCGCGTGCTCGGCTACGAGAAGATGCTCGACGAGAACGGCCGCGAGATGCACGGCTCGTGGGGGAACACGATCGAGGCGAACGACGCCTTCGACCGGATGGGCGCCGACGTGATGCGCTGGCAGTTCGCGGCGCAGCCGCCCGACCGCGACCTCTGGTTCGGCTACGGCCCGGCGGAAGAGGTGAAGCGCAAGCTCCTCACCTTCTGGAACTCGGTCAAGTTCTTCGTCGACTACGCGAACATCGCGGAGTTCCGGCCGGAGTGGATGAACCTCGAGCCCGATAAAGAAGGTCACGGGGACAGGTTCGAGCCTTTTGCGGAACAGCGCGGTGACTCGGAAAGTCGCGAACCTGTCCCCGTGGCTGTTTTCACGCTCGACCGCTGGCTCGTCGAGCGGACGCACGCCTTCGTCGCCGACGCGACCGCCGGCTACGAGAGCTGGCTCGCCACCGACGTCCTCCGCGAGTTCGAGGCGTATCTCGACGATCTCTCGAACTGGTACATCCGCCGCTCGCGACGGCGGTTCTGGGACGAGGACGAGGCCGCGCTCGCCACGCTCTGGTACGCGCTCGTCCAGACGCTGCGCGTGCTCGCACCGATCATGCCGTTCGTAACCGACGACCTCTGGCGGACGCTCGTCCTCGACGGGCCGGAGTCCGTCCACCTCGCCGGCTGGCCGGAGGTGGCCGAGCCCGATCGCGCGCTCCTCGACGAGATCGCCGAAGTGCGGCACGTCGTCGAGCTCGGGAGGCAGGCGCGCTCAAGCTCGGGGATCAAGCTCCGGCAGCCACTGCGGCGCCTCGTGGTCGACGGCGCGCGCGTCGACGGGCATCTCGCGGAGATCGCGAACGAGCTCCGCGTCAAGGAGGTCGAGCTCGGTGAGGTGGACGCGGTCGAGCTCCACGTGAAGCCGCACCTCCCGGCGCTCGGACCGAAGCTCGGCAAGGAGCTCGGCGCCGTGCGAACCGCGCTCGCGGCGGGAGAGTTCGAGGAGCTCGACGGTGGGCGCTTCCGCGTCCTCGGCCACGAGCTCGAGCCGGACGAAGTGCTCGTCGAGCGCGGTGGGCGCGAGGGTTGGGCGGTCGCTTCCGCAGACGGGGTCACCGTGGCGCTCGACCTGTCGCTCGACAACGACCTGCTCGTCCAAGGAGAGGCGTACGACCTCATCCACCGCGTCAACACGCTCCGCAAGGAGCAGGGCTTCGAGATCAGCGACCGGATCGTCCTCACGGTTCCGGAGGAGATGAGCGCACTCGTCCGAGCGCACGGCGATTGGATCAAGGACGACGTGCTCGCGACCGAGATCCGCATCGGCGGCGAGCTTGCCGCCGCGAAAAGCTAAGCCGCAGCCCGCTCGGCGCGGCGCAGCTCGACCGGCAGCTTGAAGCTCACGTCCTCGTGCACGGGCGCGTGCTCGCTCACGACGGCGCCGCGCTCGGTGAACCACGCACAGACCTCCGCGACGAGCCGTTCCGGCGCCGACGCTCCCGACGTGAGCCCGACCGTTTCGCGTCCTTCGAGCCAGCTCTCGTCGATCGCTCCCAGGTCGTCGACGAGATACGCGTCGACTCCGCCGCCGCGTGCGACGTCGACGAGCCGCTTCGAGTTCGAGGAGTTGCGCGAGCCGACGACGAGCAGCAGGTCGATCTTCTCGAGCAGCTCCTTCACGGCCCACTGGCGGTTCGAGGTCGCGTAACAGATGTCCTCGCGCGCAGGCTCCTCGATCCGCGGGAAGCGGTGGCGCAGCACCGCGACGATCTGGCTCGTCTCGTCGACCGAGAGCGTCGTCTGCGTGATGTACGCGAGCGGCCGGTCGGCTGGAAGGGTCACGTGCGCGGCGTCCTCCGCCGACTGGACGAGGACGATCGCCTCGGGCGCCTCGCCGAGCGTTCCCTCGACCTCCTCGTGCCCGGCGTGGCCGATGAGGACGATCGCGTAGCCGGCCTCCGCGTACCGCCGCGCCTGCGTGTGCACCTTCGTCACGAGCGGGCACGTCGCGTCGATCGCCGCGAGTCCGCGCTCGTCCGCCTGGGCCCGCACGGCCGGCGCGATGCCGTGCGCCGAGAAGACGACGGTCGCCCCTTCCGGCACGCTCGTCAGCTCGTCGACGAAGACGGCGCCGCGCGCTTCGAGGCCGCGGACGACGTGCGAGTTGTGGACGATCTGCTTGCGGACGTAGACGGGGCGGCCGTAGAGCGCGAGCGCCCGCTCGACCGTCTCGACCGCCCGCTCGACGCCGGCGCAATAGCCGCGCGGAGAGGCGAGGAGGACACGCTTCACCACTACGGGGCCACGATACCGCCGCCGCGTTAGCAGTCCGTGAGGGAAAGGGGAAAAGCCCGCCGCTCGGGGGGTCGGCGCGGCGGGCTCTTCCTGTTGCTAGCCGCGTAAACGTCGAGGACGCGCCGCGGTTCGCATCGCCCAGTGCAACGGAGGCTACGGCCCGTTTGCCGGGCGGACAATGGGCCATCCGGCCCATCTTTGTAAACAGGAAGCGTCGGAACACGAATCTCCGACGATGGAAGGGCAGCGTAGAATCCCCGTGCCCAGTGAGGATCCCATGGTTTCGCCCGAACCGCCGGGCAGCCGGCGGCGGCAGAGAGTTCGAAAGCGTCAGTCGCGTTGCGAGCGAGCTTGCGCGGACCGCCGACGTGGAGGGCGTCGCACGCACGCTCCTGGACGAGATCGCGGCGACGTTCGGCGTCTCGTTCGCCGGCCTGACGTTCGTCTCCGACGGCGGGCGCGAGGCGGTCGGCTATCTCGCGCGGTCGCACGGGAAGGACGTCGACTGGTGGCGGGACGTACGGGTCGACCTCGAGAACGAGCCGTCGGGTGTCGCGCGCGCCGTCTTCGAGGCGACCGCGTTCGCCGTCTACGACGCGGCCGAGTCGAACGTCGTCAGCCCCAAGCTCGCCGAGGCGACCGGCGCGCGGAGCGCCGCCTTCGTCCCGCTGCTTCTCGAGGAGCGCGTGATCGCCGTGATCTCCATCGCGACCGCCGACGAGCGTCGTGTCTTCTCGGCGGACGACCTCTCGCTCATGCAGACGCTCGCCTCCGAGGCGGCCGTCGCGCTCGAGCGCCTGCGGACCGGCGTCGCGCTCGAGGAGGCGGTCGCGGAGAACGAGGAGCGGCTCTCGCAGCAGGCCGCCCTGCTCCGCGCGGCCCACGCGCTCAGCAGCGAGCTCGACCTTCCGGTCGTCCTGCAGAGGCTCGCGGACGAGCTCGCCGACCTGCTCGCCGCCGACGCCGCCGACTGCTACCTCCTCGACCGCGACCGCTGGGTGTTCCGCTGCGTCGCCGTGCACGGCTTCGACGACTCGCTGCTCGACTTCGAGTTCCCGATGGACAAGGGTCTCGCCGGCGCGGCGATCCGCGAGGGGAGGCCGCTCATCGAGAGCACGTACGGCGGGATCGAGAACCCCGTCCCGCATCCGGCGTACGAGGGCTTCACCGACGTGACGACGGCGCCGATGTCGTGGGGCGGGGAGGTGCGCGGTGTGCTCGGGGCCGGGCGTCGCGGCGGCCACCGGTTCCGCCCGGGCGACGCGAGCGTCCTGGAGGCGTTTGCCGGTCTCGCCTCGCTTGCGGTGCGGAACGCCGAGACGTTCACGCAGAGCGCGCGGCAGGAGCGGATCCAGCGCGGCTTCTACCGGATCGCGGCCGCGCTCGGCCAGTCGCTTTCCCGCGCGGCGACGCTCGAAGCCGTCTCGCAGGCGGCGGCGGAGGCGCTGGGAGGCGCGTCGGCCGCGGTGATCGTTCCTTCCTATGGACGGCTCGAGCCCGTCGGCGGGTACGAGTTGCCGGACGCACTCGCAGAGGCCCTCGAGGAGCACGCGGCCACACGGGACGGACAGCTCTTCCGGGCCGCGACTGAGGGACGGATCGTCGCCTCGCGCTCGATCGCCGACGACGAGCGGCTCCTGCAAGAGCTGCGCGAGACGGCGGTGTCAAGCGGCTACCGCTCGCTTCTCGCAGTCCCCGTCGAGGCGCCGCGCGACGCGGGCCACGGGCTCGTCCTCATCTTCTTCGCCGAGGAGCGCGCCTTCAGCGACGAGGACCTCGAGGTCGCGCGGCATCTCGGCGACGCGACGCGCGGCGCGCTCGAGCGGAGCGAGCTGTTCGAGGCCGAGCGCAGCGCGCGCGCCGTCGCGCAGCAGCTGACGCGCACGGGACGGCTCCTCACGAGCGAGCTCGATCCGGCGGCCGTCCTCGACGAGGTCGTGCAGCAGGCTCCGGCGCTCGTGAATGCGGAGGCTGCGGCGTTCAGGATCGTCGACGGCGACGAGCTCGTAGTCACCGCCGCGGAGGGGAACGGAGCGGACGCGGCGCTCGAGTCGCGGAGCCCGGCGAGCGGTCGGCTCTCCGGCGACGTCGTCCAGTCGGGAGTCGCGGTCGTGCTGCCGGACGCCGGCTCCGACGAACGTCTCCGCGCGCTCGACCCGATGCTCGCCGCGGGGCACTCCGCCTTCCTCGGCGTTCCGGTCGGCTCGGCCGAAGGCGCGGTCGCCGGAGTCCTCGCCGTCTACGCCGAGCAGCCGCGCGAGTGGCGCGAGGAGGAGATCGAGGCGCTGCAGGCCGTCGCAGCGAGCACGTCGGCGGCGCTCTCGAACGCCGAGCTGTACCAGCGCGTCGCGCTCGAGCGGGAGCGGTCGGTCGCGATCCTCGCGAACATCGCCGACGGCATCGTCGCAGTCGACCGCGAGGGGAACGTCGTCCTCTGGAACGCGGCGGCAGAGCGGATCACGGGAGTCCCCGCCGGGGCCGCGCTCGGCCGTGCGCCGGTCGACGTCCTCCAGCGCAGCCTCGAGGCGCCCGACGGAGCGGCGTCCGGCGACCGGCTCGTCCCGGTGATGCGCGGCCGGGAGGAGGTCTGGCTCTCGGTGACGGAGGCCGTGATGCGCGACCCGCTCGGCGTGGTCGCCGGCCGGATCTTCGCCTTCCGCGACATCTCCGGCGACCGGCTCGTCGAGCAGGTCAAGTCCGACTTCGTCAGCACCGTCTCGCACGAGCTGCGCACGCCGCTCACCTCGATCTACGGCTTCGCCGAGACGCTCCTCCGCCAGGACGTCGTGTTCGGGGAGGAGGAGCGGAAGACGTTCCTCCGCTACATCTCGTCCGAGTCGCAGCGCCTCACGACGATCGTCGACACGCTCCTCGCCGTCGCGCGGCTCGACACCGGCGACCTCCAGGTCAACCTCGCCGAGACCGACGTCCGCGAGGTTGTCGGGCAGGTGCTCGACACGGTGCGCCTCGACAACGGCCACAAGGTCGTCGTCGATCTGCCCGACGCGCCGCTGCCCGCGCGCGCCGACGCCGAAAAGCTCCGCCAGGTCTTCTCGATCCTCGTCGACAATGCGCTCCGCTACTCGCCCGACGGCGGCACGATCACGGTCGGCGCCTCCGTGCGCGACGACACGGTCGAGGTCACGGTCTCGGACGAGGGGATCGGGATCCCGCAGGCTGATCAGGAGCAGATCTTCCGCAAGTTCTACCGCGGCTCCGACGCCGAGCTACGCGTGGGCGCAGACGGCACAGGCCTCGGCCTCTTCATCGCGCGCGGCCTGGTGACGGCGATGGGCGGACGGATCTGGGTCGCGTCGCGCGAGGGCGAAGGGTCGCGGTTCTCCTTCGAGCTGCCCGCTCCATCCGAAGGATCCGGAGAATGAGTACCGAGCTGGACGGGTATACGAAGCACATGGGCGGCGGCGGCGGCGAGGGCGGCGAGAAGGTACTCGTGATCGACGACGAGGCGCCGATACGGCTCCTCTGCCGCGTCAATCTCGAGGCCGAGGGGATGCATGTGACCGAGGCGGCCGACGGCACGACCGGTCTCGAGCTCGCGCGGAACGATCCCCCCGACGTCGTCCTCCTCGACGTGATGATGCCCGGCCTCGACGGCTGGCGCGTCGCCGAGGAACTGCTCGAGGACGCGCGCACGAACCGCATCCCGATCATCTTCCTCACGGCGCGGGCCGAATTCCGCGACCGCGCGCGCGGCCTCGACATCGGCGGCGTCGACTACGTGACGAAGCCGTTCAACCCGCTCGAGCTCGCGTCGCTCGTGCGTGACCTACTCTCGCGGATCGACCGCGGCGAGCTCGACGAGCTCCGCGGCGAGAAGCTCGAGGAACTGCGCGCGCTTATGGAAACGGAATAGCCGCGCCGAGCTTCTCCTCGATCGCCTCGCGGATGATCGTCGGGAAGTCGTAGCGGATAGAGAGCCGCCAGTCGGGCTCGACCAGGCCGCCGTAGCTCTCGAGCTCGAAGTCGGTTCCCGCGACGACATACGTTCGTGCGGGATCGAGGTCGCTCGCGTCGCCGGCGACGTGCAGCGGGCCGCGGGGCTCGCCGCGCAGCGAGCCGGTCGTCGTCTCCTGGAACTCGGGGTCGTTCCCCTTCTCGATCATGCGTGCGAGCTGCGCGCCCGTGAGCTCGGTCACGGCGGGGTTGGCAGTCGAGTGGCAAGCCTCCCACAGGTCGCCGCGGCGCAGCGGGCCGGCGGGGAGCGGGTAGTCGAGCATGGCCTGAGAGGTGGCGAGCGCGATCTCCGCTCCCATGCGTTCGCGCAGCATCTCGGCGACCCACTGCCCCTCGAGCGGCTCGTCGAGGTCGGCGACGATCTCGTCGAGCGAGGTGTCGAGGTCGGCCTCGGCTGCCGCTGCCGCGGCGAGAACGGCGGGATGCCTCGGGACGTCCTCGCCGACCGGGATCAGGGACGCCGTCATCTCCTCGCCGTCGATCTCGATCCGGCCGAGGTGCTCGGCGAAAGAGCCCGCCTGGGCGATCAGGACGGAGCCGATGCGCTCTCCCTCCGGCAGGACGTCGTGCGAGTGGGCGCCGACGATCACGTCCACCTCTCCCTGCACGAGCTCCGCAAGCTCGGGATCGATCACCGCGATTTCGCGTACCTCGGCGAATGGCCTCCGGTAGCCGAGGTGAGACAGGCAGACGACGATCTCGGCACCCTGCTGACGAAGCGCGCGGGCGCCGGCGCGCACCGCCTCGAGCGCGTCCGTCGCGTAGATGCCGAAGAGGCCGGTGCCGAGGAAGTCGGGGAACGGATCCGTGACGCCGACGAAGCCGACGCCGTCGATCAGCGCAGTCGGCTGGACTCCCTCGACCGGCTCGAGGTTCGCGAGCAGGAGCGGATAGCGCGCCACAGCTGCCTGGGCCGGGATCACCTGCGGGCCGTAACGCAGCCAAACGGCGTTTCCGACGACCGAGACCTCGCAGCCGGCGGCCGACAGGAGCCTGTGCATCGCCACGCCCTTCGTCAAGTTGGAGAGCCGGGTCGTCGTCTCCTCGACGTCCCCGGCGTCGACGTAGATCACGCGGTGTGGCGTCTCGGCCTTGATCCGCTCGACGAACGTCGCGACGCGCGCCAGCCCGTCGACGCGTCCGTGGATGTCGTTCGTGTGGAGAATCGTCAGGCGCATCGGCTCCCGAGACTACGCGACCGTGCTCACGGAGAGCGAGTAGCCCTCGCCTGCGCCG
>Ga0307373_10007232_pt1 | contig 17391 bp, 14 predicted proteins | sample OX2MG_FD_202534 | JGI IMG/M metagenome (GOLD analysis project Ga0307373, IMG submission 202534) | Soil microbial communities from Risofladan, Vaasa, Finland - OX-2 | ecosystem: Environmental > Terrestrial > Soil > Coastal area > Acid sulfate soil | place: Finland: Risofladan, Vaasa | collected... | reverse complement strand
TCGCGCCAGCCTTGGCAAACAGGGACCGATCGATGACCCCGGCCTTCTCCCACTCCTGCTGGTGGGGGACAGCCTCCTTCTCGAAGAACGCGCGGATCGCCGCGCGGAACTGCTCGTGCTCCTCCTCGAAGATCGTCCTCTCCACGTACTGGACCCTACAGCGTCAGGCGAAGACGACCTTCCCGAAGAGGTCTCCGCCGATCATCCGCTCGAAGCCTTTTCGGGCTTCCGCCAGCGGCAGCACGGTGTCGATCACGGGGCGCAGCCCCGTGGCGACGAGCATCGACACGAGCCCTTCCAGCTCGATCCGGTTCCCCATGGTCGACCCGACCACCTCGACCTGTTGGAAGAAGACCCGTGCCAGCTCGACCGGCACCGTCATCCCCGAAGTCGCTCCGCACACGACGATCCTGCCCCCCGGGCGCACCGACCGCAGCGAGTGTCCGAGGGTCGCCTCCCCGACGCTCTCCATCACGGCGTCCACCCTGGCGGGCAGGCGCGCCCCCGACTCGAACACCTCGTGAGCGCCCAGCTCGAGGGCCTTGGTTCGTTTCGCCTCGCTGCGGCTCGTGGTCCACACCCTGTACCCGGCCGCCCTGGCCAGAGCGATCGCGGCCGTCGCCACGCCGCCGCCGGCACCCTGCACGAGGACGGTGTCACCGGGGCGGAGGCCCGAGCGGCTGAAGAGCATCTTGTATGCGGTCAGCCAGGCGGTCGGAAGGCACGCCGCCTCCTCGAAGGACAACTCCGCGGGCTTGGCGACGAGGTTGCGCTTGGGGACGGTGACCTTCTCCGCGATCGTCCCCTGGTGCTTCTCCGACAGCAACGACCGCTTCGGGTCGAATGTCTCGTCCCCCCTCCCTGCGCTGGGGTCGCCGATCACGGCGTGAACGATCACCTCGTTGCCCTCGGGGTCTACGCCGGCGGCGTCGCAGCCGAGGATCATCGGGGTCTGCTCGGCGGTGAGGCCGACGCCGCGCAGCGACCAGACGTCGTGGTGGTTCAGCGAGCTTGCGCGCACGTCGACGGTCACCCAGCCGTCGGGCGCCTCGGGATCGGGGCGTTCGCCGACCTCGAGAGCCGAGATCGGATCGTCGGGCGAGACGCGGGCGGCGTAGGCGGCGAGCATGCGGCCGAAGTTAGCGGCCCGGGAGTGGACTGGCGTAGGGTGGCCAACCGCGCGCCCGTGCGCCGCCGAAACGCCTCATAAGGAGGGGAGATGGGCCAGCAGGTCCCGTTGGTCGACTACCTGGTGCTCGGGGACCACCCCCACCTGGTGACGAAGGAGTGCAAGTCCTGCGGGGCCCGGTTCTTCGACCGGAGAAACGCCTGTGCGTCCTGCGGGAAGGCCGAAGGTTTCAAGCAGGTCGACGTCCCGACAGAGGGCGAGCTTCGTGCGTACACGATCGTCGCCTACGCGGCGCCCGGCATTCCCGTCCCGTTCGTGGCCGGCGTGGTGGACTGCGACGGCACAAGTGTCAGGGGGAACGTGATCAACACTTCGCCCGACCCCGAGCATGTGCGCACCGGAATGAAAGTGCGTCTCGCCACTTACGTGGTCGGGACCGACGACGAGGGAACCGAAGCGATCGGCTTCGGCTTCGAGCCCGTGGAGGGGAACTGACATGGCAAGCGACGACATCTGGATCCTGGGAATCCACATGACGAGGTTCGGCAAGCACCCCGAGCTCGACACGGTGGACCTGGCGGCGGAGGCTGCGATGGCGGCGCTCGCCGACGCCGACGTGACAGTCAAAGACGTAGGTGTCCTGGCTGCCGGCAACCTGATGGGCGCCGGCGCTCCGATCGGCCAGCAGGTCCAGAAGCAGATCGGCCAGACTGGGATACCGGTCTACAACGTCGCCAACGCCTGCGCGACAGGCGCGACAGCGCTGCGGACGGCGATCATGGCGGTCAAGGCCGGCGAATGCGACATGGGCCTCGCAGTCGGTGTGGAGAAGCTCGCAGGTGCCGGACTTCTCGGTGGTGGTGGGCAGGCAAAGAAGGACTCCAACAAGTACGAGCCGAGGGGTCGCTACGGTGCTGTCGTCCCGGTCGATGGGCGAATCGGCACGGAAACCATGCCCGGCGTCTTCGCCCAGATCGGCATGGAGTACGGGCACAAGTACGGCGGCACCTCGTTTGAGCTCTTCGCGCGGATCAGCGAGAAGAACCACGCCCACTCCACCCTGAACCCCCTGGCCGCCTACCAGAAGAAGTTCACGCTCGACGAGATCATGAACGACGTCATGATCGCCTACCCGAACACCCGCCCGATGTGCTCGGCCAACTGTGACGGTGCCGCCGCGGCGGTCGTGGTGTCCGGGTCGAAGCTCAAGACCCTCGATCCCGACCAGCAGCGGCGGGCGGTGAAGGTGTCTGCATCGATCCTGACGACGGACCCGTGGCAGGAGGCCTGCCAGGTGCTGCCCGACGTCAACACCCTCACCCGGAACGCCGCGCAGCAGGCGTACACACAGTCCGGCGTCGCCCCGGAGGATCTCGACCTCGTCGAGCTGCACGACTGCTTCGCAACAGCGGAGCTCGTGCACTACGACAACCTGATGCTCTGCAAGCCAGGTGAGGCCGTCCCGTTCTTCGAGTCGGGTGCCACGTGGCGCGACGGGAAGACCCCGGTGAACGTGTCCGGTGGCCTCGAGTCGAAGGGCCACCCGATAGCAGCGACCGGTATCGCCAACATCTGGGAGGTCTGCCAGCACCTCCGCGGTGAGGCCAAGGACCGCCAGATCGACAACGCCAAGGTCGGCCTCGCCCACGTGATCGGGCTCGGCTCCGCCTGCGGGGTTCACATCCTCGAACGCGCCGCGTAATCGGGTAATCAGGCCGAGGGGTGGGGTCCCAATTCCAGGGTCGGCCCCGCCGGAGAGGTCGTTTAGTATCGGTTCACATGGAAGAGCCGCAGGAGACCTCGACTACATCCGACGACACGGCCGCCTTCCAGCGTTTCTACGCGGAAGGGCCGGCGGCGGAGCAGCCGGAGCGCGGAATCCTCTACCGCATGTTCGTGGGTTGGTGGCGCGACCGGTCCTGACCGGGTACGTCTCGTAGCCAACGAAACAGTGCAGCCAGAACCACAAGTCGACCCCGAGCAGCGGATAGAGCAGGCCCTCGAGGCGTTCGCCGAGGGCGCGATACCTCACAAGCGCAAGTTCACCGCGGACGAACTGGCGGAGGAAGCGGGTGTGGACGGGGAGCTGGCGCGGCGGCTCCGAAGAGCGATGGGCCTACCGGACGTGCCCCACGACGAGGCCGCCTTCTTCGAGGAGGACCTGCACGCCCTGGAGAAGGCCAAGGCGCTCATGGACGAGGACGGGCTCAGCCCGGCCGAGATACTCCACCTCACGCGCACGCTCGGGCTCGCGGCATCGAGGATGGCGGACGCCGTCGTCGGGTTCTGGGTCGACCGTGTTACCAGCGATGTTGCAACCGGCCGGGAGGGGGCGTTGTCCACCCCGCCCGAGCAGCGAGTCGACGACCTGGAATCGGTCGTCGGATACCTGCTCCGGCGCCACCTGCTCGACTCGGTCTCGCGCAAGCTGGCCGAGACGGCGGCCAGCGAGGGCAGCGGCCGGGCCGTCGCCGTAGGTTTCGCAGACCTTGTCGGGTTCACGTCCCTCAGCGAGCAGTTGAGCGACACCGAGACCGCCGAGCTGATCGAGCGTTTCGAGGTTCTCGCCCTCGACATCGTGGTCGGCGGTGGGGGGCGCGTGGTCAAGATGATCGGCGACGAGGTCATGTTCGCGTCCGACCCTGCTCTCGTCGCCGAGATCGCGGTCTCCCTGGCGGAGTCTTTTGACTCGCCCGACCTTCCTTCTGTGCGGGTCGGCGTGGCTGTGGGCAGCGTGCTGGCGCAATCGGGAGATCTCTACGGTCCGGTGGTCAACCTCGCGTCGCGCGCCACCATGGCGGCCCGCCCCGGTACCGTCCTCGTGTCGGCGGCCCTGGCTGAGACCATCTCCCGCGACGAGAGGTACACCGTCAGGCCTATCCGTCCCCACAAGCTCAAAGGGATCGGAACCGTGGAGCTCAGCGTCCTTCGCCGCGCGAACGAGAAGGAAAAGGTGGGCGGCGGGCACAAATAGATAGGTCATGCCCGACGGTGACGAACGCTTCACCGCCCTTGCCGACCAAGCGGAACTGCTGGCCAACCGAGACGTCAGCTCGGTCGAGCTGGTCGAACGCGCCATCGCAGCGGCGGAAGATGTGCAGCCGGTCCTGAATCCCTTCCGCGTACTGCGCGCTGATGCGGCGATCGAAGAGGCGAGGGCGGCAGACAAACGCCTGGCGGAGGGAGAGCGGCTCCCGTTGCTCGGGGTGCCGATCGCGATCAAGGACGACAGCGACATAGCGGGAGAGACGACTCCTTTCGGCTGTGCGGGAGACTTCGAGCCAAAGGCGGACGACGGCGAGGCGGTTCGCCGCCTGCGAGCGGCCGGAGCCATAGTGATCGGCAAGACGAACAGCCCTGAGTTCGGGCAGTGGCCATGGACCGAGAGCAGCGCGTTCGGGGCGACTCGCAACCCGTGGAACACCGGCTACTCCCCGGGCGGGTCGTCGGGTGGATCGGCTGTGGCCGTAGCTACCGGGGTGGTCGCGGCCGCTGTCGGGTCGGACGGGGCTGGATCCGTACGAATTCCCGCCTCTTGGACGAACCTCGTCGGTATCAAACCTCAGCGGGGGAGGATCTCCACCTGGCCCGACCCGGAGGCGTTCAACGGGATCACTGTGTACGGCCCCCTGGCGCGCACCGTAGGCGACGCCGCGCTGCTGCTCGACGTGCTCACTGGGAACCACCGGTTGGACCTTCACAAGCCCCCGGCGCCGGCGGAGCCGTTCGCGGCCTCGGCGACGAGATCGCCGCGGCGGTTGCGCATCGCGCTCTCCACCCGGATCCCCTTCAGCCTCGTGAGGACATCACTCGACGGCGAGGTGAGCGCGGCGGTCGAGTCGGTCGCGCAGGACCTCGCCGGGCTTGGCCACGACGTGGAGGAGGAGGATCCCGCTTACGGGCTGATCGGGCTGTCCTTCGTCCCGCGCTCCACAGCGGGGGTGGCGGACTGGTGCAACCGCGTGCCCGACGAAGACCTGCTCGACCCCAGGACTCGCGCCAACGGTCGCCTCGGCCGCATCCTGAGCGGGCCCCCGCTTCGTTTGGCGCGACGCCTCGAGCCGTTCTTCGCGGCAAGGGTGGGGCGCATATTCGAACGCTTCGACGTCATCCTGGCGCCGACGACCGCCAAGCCGCCCATCCCCATAGGAGCGTTCGAGGGGCTCGGGGGCTGGGCCACCGACCAGTTGATGGCCGGCGCCTGCCCGTACGCCTGGCCGTGGAACGTGCTGGGGTGGCCGGGGGTGAGCGTCCCGGCCGGATTCACCAGGAAGGGACTGCCCGTGGGAGCCCAGCTCATCGGTCCCGCTTGCAGCGAGAGCCTCCTGATCAGCCTGGCGGCCCAACTCGAACCGGTCAGGGGCTGGGCGGGGCGCCACCCAGAGTGGCGCAAATGAAGTTCCGGGCTGTGCCTGCCGAATCATTCATCCGGACAAGGGTTAGGGTCCCGGGTGTACCGTTTCGGCGTATTCGGGGGGATATGAACGTGTTGTCCTGTGACGTGCCCGGCCTATGGCAGAAGGACAGAGTAAGGCTGCCGTCGAATAGTCCCTCAATACATCCCGCGGCCGCTGCGGCTGCGGACAGTCATTGGATCCGGGGGATGGCTAAGTGAGCGCTCGAAGAAGTGGTCTCTGGCGTTACGGTCGCTGGGCAGCCGCGGCCACAGCCGGCGGCATGATCGCCGCAGGCGCCTTGGGTCTGGCGACGGGCGGGACGGCGGTCGCGGACGGCGACCCGGGCGTCGGTTCCTCTTATGCCCAGGGCTTCCAGGTGACACCCCACGAAGGCTCATTGGCTGTCGGGGCGGTCTTCGACGAGGCTCTTGCCGGGCACACCGACAAGATCGCGCGCGCCCAGTCCCAGGGCCTCGATCTCGGTGCGGTCGGAACGTCGATCAAGGGCTACAACTGCGGCCAGCAGCCGACTGCGCTGGCGAACTACGTGCCGGACCCAATACAGGCGGAGACGCCGTCCACGGGCGGCACCGACCAGTCGTCCGCAGGGCCCAGCCCGAGCGACCATAACTCTGACGGCAGCGTCGAGCACGTGCTCGCTTCGGACACCCCCTACGGCGAAGCGGATACCACCTTCGCCGGCCCAGTCAACGCGGCCAACAACTTCATCGGCATATCGGGTGTTGCCAGCAAGGCGTGGTCCGGTCTGGTCAACGGAGCCCGAGACGCGGCCGCGACCGCCGACATCGGTCAGGTCACTATCGCCGGCCTGGTGACACTGAGCCATCTCCACTGGCAAGTTGACTATCCGGCGAACGGGAAGGCCACCAGCACCTTCACGATCGGGCAGGCCACGATCAACGGAACGGCCGTCCCGACGGCCGACCCGTCGCAGGTGCTGAACGCCGCCAACCAGGTTCTCAGCAACATCGGGGTGACGATCAGCGGCCCGAGCCCGACCTTTGCCCCGCCGACCGGGTACAACCCGTCGGGCATCCAGTTCGAGTCGCCGCTCCAGATCGCGGTCGTCCCCAACAGCAACCGCAACGGGGTCACCGACCCGGTGATCTCCGGCGTGGTGGAGCCGAACTACTACCCGCTGGCCAACGGTCTGGAGAACGGCTTCGCCAACACGTCAGCCCCGTGGAACTCGCTGGCCCCGGTGGAGCAGAACGACCCGACCGGCCAGCTCGAGCAAGCGCTCTGCCAGACCGACACGCCGATCACCGTCGCCGACATCACGGTCGCTTCCTTCACCGCCGCCGGCTACTTCAACATCGCACTCGGCGGTGTCAACGCTTCCAGCGGCCCGCTCCCAACCAACAGCTTCAACCTGGCCGAATTCAGCTTCGGCAGCCTTTCGAGCGGGTCGAGCTCGCTCCTGCCCGGCAGCAGCGGTTTGGACGCGACCGCGGGAACACCAGCAATCGCCGGGGTTCCCGGGCAGGCAGTATCGGGACCGTCCTCCACGGGCTCCAACAACCAGCAACGAGTCGTACCGGCAGCATCAGTGACAACTGAGGCAGCAGGACCGCTGCTCGGGATCGGCTTGGGCGTGCTCGGTTTACTCGGGCTACTGGCCGAAGCAGACCGGCGGATGATCCGACGCACCCTCAACACCGCAAGCTTCGAGGAGTAACAACTCATGGCAGTTTCCCCCAATGGGACCGCGCCCGGTGTTCGAAACCGGTTGATGCGTGGCTACGGCCCGGCAGCTGCATTAGCGGCGCTTGTCGTGATCGTCGCCCTCCTGGTGCCCTCGAGGATCCCGAAGACGACCAACGTCGTCTCGGCGGGCACTGGCACCCAGGCCGGCGCAGTGCAGTCCGGATCGAGCGGCCCAGCTGTCACCACGGGTGGCACGGCGGGCTCGGCTGGGTCAGCCGGCAGTGCTGGATCGGCCGCCTCGGCCGGGGCCACCAAGTCGGCCAGCGGCACGGTGGCAGCGTGCAACGGCCAGTCCCTGCAGGTGCCGGGTGACCCGTACTCGCCGCCGTGCGAGACGTTCTCGGGCAGCAACGGCGGCGCCACCTGGCAGGGGGTCACTGCGAACACCATCGACGTATCGGTGCGCCTAACGACGGACCAGAGCTTCCAGAACACCCTCGCCCAACTCGCCGGAGCCCAGCTGCGTGACAGCAATGCCGACAACCAGCGCACCCTGACGGCGCTGGCGAACTACTTCAACACCCACTTCCAGTTCTACGGCCGCAAGATCGTCCTCCACTTCTTCACCGGCCAGGGATCGCTCTCCAACGAGCTGCAAGGGTACGGCGAGGCGGCCGCCGAGGCGGATGCCGAGACGGCGAGGGGCATGCACGTCTTCGCCGACCTGACCGCCGAATCCGAGCCGTACGCGACCGCGCTCTGGAAGCAGGGCGGCCAGGGAGCCATCCTGGGCTTCGGCGATCCCTACATGCCGAACTTCTGGCACACTCAGCACGCCCCATACGACTGGTCCATCGCGACCGACGGCACCAAGGTGGCCACTGCCGCCGCCAACTATGCCGTGGCCAAGCTCTGCTCACCCAACGGCGGGACACAACCACCCGCTGTCTACGCGGGCGCGGGTCTGAACACGAAGCCCCGCGTGTTTGGAGGCATCGCCCCGGAGAACGAGCTCTACAAGGTCTCGGCCGACGTGTTCAAGCAAATAATGGGTGCCCACGGGTGCACGCCGAAGCAGTACTACTACCCGCTCGACCTCGGTCGTGAGTCGCAATATGCGGACAACCTCGTCGCTCAGATGAAATCCGACGGCGTCACCACTATCATCTGCGGCTGCGATCCCATCTTCCCGGTGTACCTATCCGGTGCCGCCGCTCAGCAGGGTTGGTTCCCGGAGTTCATCGATATCGGTACGGCCCTCACCGACCAGGACTACGTGGGCCAGCTGTACAACCCGAAGTTCATGGCACACGCCTTCGGCATCAGCCCGAACGCGCCGAGCATCCCGTACACGCAGACGATCGGCTACGCGGCCTACAAGACCCAGCGCAGCGACGAACCGTCGTTCTTCGTGAACCTCATCTACCTGCAGATGGACATGCTGGCTATCGGGATCCAGTTGGCCGGCCCGAATCTCACACCGACGTCTTTCCAGGCGGGAATGTTCAAGTTCACCCCGCGGGTGGGCCCGGCCGGTCTTTGGGGATGGAACCCGCAGCAGTACACAACGCCCAACGACGTGCGTGAGATCTGCTGGAGCAACACGACCATCTCCCCTTACAACAGCAAGCAGGGGGCGTTCGTGAACTACACGAACAATGCCCGCTGGGACCTGAACAACATCCCCGCGGGTAAGCCCGCCTGCCCGATCCCGCAGTCATGAGTGCCGCTGCCATCGCCCTGCGACGCTGGCGGGGTCTATCGGGCCGGGCGCGGGTCGCCTCGGTGATCGCAGCGGTGGTTGTCGCCTATTTCGTCGCTCTCCTCACCACCGGACCGCACGGGTACGTCCACCAGAAATCCCCCATCGGGATCATCCTTCTTGGCCTTGTGTATGGCTCTGTCAATGCCCTGGGCGCTATGGGCCTCATCCTTGTGTACCGTGCCAACCGGTTCATCAACTTCGCACACGGCGCAATGGGGAGCATCATCGGCGTCCTCGCGATCGGCCTGGTGAAGGTTCACGGGCTCAACTACTGGATCGCGCTGCCCGTCGCGGTCATCGCCGGCGGTGCACTCGGCGCGCTGATCGAGGTGTCGACAATCCGGCGGTTTGCGAACGCTCCCCGTCTGATCCTGCTCGTCGCCAGCATCGGCCTCGCCCAGGTGCTCGGCGGGCTCGAGTTGCTCGGGTCCAAGCAGGAGGGGTTCACATCATTAACCGGCGCATTCACGCCACCATTCAGTGTGGCAGTGCACGTCGACGTCTATACGTTCCACAGCGCCGAGATTCTCGCGGTCGCCGTCGTGCCAGCCGTGCTCGCCTTCCTCGGCTGGTTCCTCTTACGGACAGACGCCGGCATAGCCATCAGGGCGGCAGCCGAGAACAGCGACCGCGCCCTACTGCTGGGTGTCCCAGTCCGGCGGCTCGCCACGATCGTGTGGACCCTCGCCGGAGCTCTCGCGGTCCTCACTTACATGCTGTCCGCGCCCTTCGAGGGGGTCAAGCCCGGGGTTGCTTCGAACGGCCCCACCGTCCTGGTGCCCATGCTCGCAGTGGCGATCGTCGCGCGCATGGAGTCGATGCCCACCGCCTTTGGGGCCGGCATCGCCCTAGGAATTATGGACTCTCTCGTTCGATGGAACACGACTGGAAGTCCTGCCCTGGTGTGGCCCATCTATTTGGGGGTCATAATCGTCGCCCTTCTCGCCCAGTCGGGGAAGTTGTCGAGAGCCCAGGAATCCGGCACGTCCTCGTGGTCCGCCGTAAGCGTGCTGAAGCCCATACCGGACGAGTTGAAGAAGCTCCCCGAGGTGATCTGGTTCCGCCGGGCGCTCCTCGCTGCGGTGATCGCAGCGTTCATCGTCATCCCACACACATGGGGATCGAGCAACCAGCTTTTGGCCGGATTCGCGATCGTCTGGGCAATGGTCGGCGTGTCGCTGGTGGTGCTGACCGGTTGGGGCGGCCAGATAAGTCTCGGACAGTTCGGCATAGCCGGTGTGGCGGGTGTCGTTGGCGGCAACATGGTCGCCCACTGGAACGCGGACTTCTTCTTCGTGATCCTCGCGGCGGGTGCCGTCGGCGCGCTGGTAGCGTTGCTCGTCGGGCTTCCTGCTCTAAGGATCAAGGGACTGTTCCTGGCCGTGACGACGCTTGCGGTCGCGGTCGCACTCGACCAGTACTTCCTCAACCAGTCGACTCTCCCCCAGTTGATCCCTCTCCAGGGAGTCCGGCGTCCACTGCTGCTGCAGCGATTCAACCTGGACAACAACTACGAGCTCTACCTCACCTGCCTCGCATTCCTGGCTCTGACCATCCTCGCCACCATGGGCATGCGAAAAGCAAGAGCGGGTCGTGTGCTCATAGGCGTGCGTGACAACGAGCGGGCGGCTGCATCGGTATCGGTGCCGACCACCAACGTGAAGCTGGCGGGGTTCGCGGTGGCCGGCGTGATCGCGGGCGTGGCCGGCGCACTCGACGTCTACCTCCTTCAGGCGCTCAACCCGGGCAGTTTCGCACCCGTGGACAGCATGACCGTCTTCGGGTACTCGGTGATCGGCGGTCTCGGTTCGGTTACGGGCGTGCTCCTCGGGGTGCTCATCTTCAAGTACCTGGAGTCGATCACGGCGTTCGGACAGTTCCACCTCGCGGTCAGCGGCGCGGCATTGCTGTGGGTCCTTCAGGTCATCCCGGGTGGTTTCGGCCAGGTGGTATATGACGTGAGGGACCGCTTGCTGAGGGTCGTCGCCAGCCGGCGGGGGATCCTCGTGCCGAGCCTCGTCGCCGACAAGCGTGCTGCCGACGGAGGCGGCCGCCAGGACGACCTTCTCACGGCCATCGCCTCGGGTCAGGCCGCGACATCCAACGGCCACGGGAACGGCAATGGTTCCGCCCATTCCGTCAAGGCGGCGGAGACAGCTCCCCTGGAGGTGAAGTCTTGACGCCCCGCCGATCGACTCCCAACCAGGACGTCGTCGACGTGACGACCGAGATCGAACCGATCACGGACCCTCTGCTGGCATGCCGCGGCATCGACATGGCCTACGGCCCCGTCCAGATTCTCTTCGGGGTCGACTTCGACGTGTGGCCTGACGAGATCGTCGCCCTCCTCGGCACCAACGGTGCCGGTAAGTCGACGTTGTTGAAGGGCATCTGCGGTCTGGTGCGGCCCAAGGCCGGCAAGGTGACGTTCAAGGACGAGGACATCACGAAGCTGTCAGCGGACGTCACCGCAAAGCGTGGGATCTCGCTGATGCCCGGCGGCAAGGGAGTCTTCCCGACGTTGACGGTGGCCGAGAACCTGCGGATGGCTGCGTGGCTCATACGCGACGACCAAGAGCGGATCGAGATCGCACGCGACGAGGTGCTGGACCTGTTCCCGGTCCTGGCACAGCGCCACAACCAGATGGCCGGGAACCTGTCCGGGGGAGAGCAGCAGATGCTCGCGCTCGGTTCCGCGCTGATGACCCAGCCCGAGCTACTCATGATCGACGAGCTGTCCCTTGGCCTGGCGCCGACCATCGTCGGCCAGCTCCTCGAGGTCGTGAAGGAGGTGCACAGCCGCGGGACCACGATCGTGATCGTCGAGCAGTCCATCAACGTGGCGCTCAACCTCGCCAAGCGCGCGGTGTTCATGGAGAAGGGTGAAGTCCGTTTCGAGGGGCCCGCTGCAGAGCTACTCGAGCGACCCGACATCCTGCGGTCCGTGTTCATCGCCGGTGCCGGCGCCCAGGACGCGGCCGAGTCCGCGCTCGACGTCGAAGGGCAGAAGAAGCCCGCGAGGACCCGCTCCACCAAGAGCCGGGCGAAGGCAGAGGCGCCGCGCGTCCCGCCCGATGCGAAAGTGGTGCTTCAGTGCCGCGACCTGGTGAAACGCTTCGGTGGCATCACCGCGGTGGACCACGTCGACCTGGATGTCCGCCAGGGGGAGATCGTCGGTCTGATCGGCCACAACGGGGCCGGCAAGACCACCCTCATGGACTGCGTCTCGGGATTCCTGGAGGCCGACGGCGGGCGGATCATCCTCCGCGGCGTCGACGTCACCGACTGGCCCCCGCACCAACGCGCGAGGGGCGCGATGGGGAGATCGTTCCAGGACGCGCTGCTCTTCCCGTCCTTGACGGTCGCGGAGACGATCGCGGTGGCATGCGAGCGGCACCTCGCCAGCCGTGACATGTTCGCGGCGGCCCTGCAGCTTCCCGCGTCCTACGAGTCCGAACTGGCGATGTCCTACGTGGTCGAGGAGATGATCGACCTGATGGGCCTGGGTGCCTACCGGCAGAAGCTCACGGGAGAGCTCTCGACCGGAACCCGCCGCATCGTGGACCTGGCGTGCATCGTGGCCCAGGATCCGAAGGTGCTGCTACTGGACGAGCCGTCCGGAGGTGTGGCGCAGAAGGAGACCGAGGCTCTCGGGCCCCTGCTTCGGCGCATCCGGGAACGCACCGGCTGCTCGATCCTCATCATCGAGCACGACATGCCGCTGCTCAGCGGCCTCTGCGACCGGCTGATCGCCCTGGAGCTCGGCTCTGTCATAGCCGAGGGGACCCCTACCGAGGTCCTCAACCACCCTGCTGTCATCGCCTCCTATCTCGGCACGGACGAGAAGGCGATCGCCCGCTCGGGCTCGCTCGCCTAAAGAGCCTCTTTAGACCGTCAGGCTCACGCGGTCGCCGGCGCGGCCGCCGTCTGCTGCCCCCCGGCCGTCGCGCGTGCGCTGCCACGGCGGACCATGGTGTGCGCTGCGTCGGAGTCGTTGACCGTCAGAGCGGCTACCGCTGCGAGGACCGCAACGCCGGCCGCCACCATGAACGCCGTGTGATACGAGGAGAGGTTGGGCAGGACCCGGTGCGAGACGATGCGAACCGGACCGACCGCCGCGATGACACTGCTCAGCATCGCCACACCGACGGCGCCGCCGAGCTGGCGTTGGGCGTTGAAGACCGTGGACGCCCTCCCGGTGTCCGCAGCCGAGATCGTCGCGAAGCCTGCCGCCTGTGCCGGCACGAAGACGTGAGACATCCCGTACCCGCTCACGAAGAGCAGGAGTCGCATCCACCAGAGGTTGGTGTCGCTGCCGATCAGCGTCATGAGCCCGAGAGTCACGGCGAGGATGAGAAGGCCGCCGATCATGACGCGACGTGGGCCGAGCACGGGGTAGAGCAGGCGTGTCACCACCTGCGCGCCGAGCATCACGCCCAACGCCTCGGGAAACGTGCTCAGACCCGACTGGAGGGCGGACAGACCGAGCCCGTCCTGGAAGAACAGTGCGACGAGGAACAGGAGCCCCAGGAAAGCGGCCGACCCGAGCGCCAGCACCACGCAGGAGCTGCGAAACAGCCGGTCTTTGAACAACCTGATGTCGATCATCGGTTGCGGCGTGCGCAGCTCTATCAACACGAGTACGACCAGCAGGAGCGCCCCCGCGCAGATGGTGCCGAGGATCATCGGGTCGGCCCAGCCGCGGAACGGCCCCTCCGACACCCCGTACATGGCCAGACCGAGGCCCGCTGCGGAAAGCACGAACCCGGCGACATCGAAGGCCCCGGCCGCGTGCTCGCGCCGTTCCTCCAGGAAGTAGAACCCGAACATGAACGCGGCTATGCCGATCGGAAGGTTCACGTAGAACACCCAACGCCACGAGACCTCGGTGACGAACAGGCCACCGAGGACCGGGCCGAGCGCGGGGGCCATCGCCGTCGGCACGACCAGGATGCTCGACGCCCGCACCCGCTCCGCCGGCGGGAAGGTGCGGTAGAGGAGGGCCATCCCGACCGGCACCATGAGGCCGCCACCGACTCCTTGCAGGATCCGGAACACGACCAGTTCGGGCAGGCTTGTCGCGGCGCCGCACAGCGCCGATGCAGCCGTAAAGATGACGACCGAGGTGAGCATCACCTTCTTGCTGCCGAAACGGTCGCCGAGCCACCCGGATGCGGGGATGAACACCGCGAGGCTGACCAGGTATCCGATCGCCACGGTGTCGACCGAGTCCGGCCGGACGTGGAATTCGCGGCCCAGGGTCGGAAGGGCGACGTTGACGATCGTGGCATCCATGATGTTCATGAACATCGCCGCGACGAACACGACGCTGACCGCGATCTTCTGGTTCATCGGGCGGGCGAACACGTTCCGTCGAGGCTACCGAAGGGGCCCCGAGAAGCGGCGGGGGTTTAAGGAGGTACTGCGACCCTCTTTACGCGACGCTCGCCCAGTCCTTGAACCCCGTCGGGTCGTGCCTTCCGATCGAAGCGTGCTCGAACAGGCCCCAACCCTCCTGGCCCTCGCACATCGCTCGTGCCGCGTGGTCGACGACCCCGAACGGGACACGCGCCGCAACCGTCGGGTCAGCGAGGTCGTAGACGGCGGAGTCGATCCAGTTCCGACCACGCCACTGGCCGTGCGACCATTCGGGGTCGCCTCCGTAACCTGCGCCTACGTGCAGAGCGACCGATGTGAGTGTTTCTACTTCGACGTCGATCGAGCGGCGATCCGGCGTACGCATCCGGAGCGTGGCCCGCTCCGGATGGCGCGAACCGGGGCGGTACGTGATGTCGACCTCTGGCCACCCGAGCTGCTCGTGGCGACCGTCGGCCCACATCCGGCTGGCGGCGTTGAGAGTTCGCGTGCCGTCGGGGTCCTCCTGCATGATGACGATCAGGGCGAAGTCCTCGAACCGCACCGGTACGTACAGCCACCAGAAGCCCTCACGGGCGTCGTCGGCCGAGCGCCCCGGGGGTTCGGATTCTCCCACCGGCCGGATTCCCCAGGAGCGGTCACGGCTGCCCAGCCAAACGTCCGGGATCACCGCGTGGTCGGTGCCACCGGCGTGCAGCGTCCCGGACCAGGTGCCGACCTGCGCGAAGCGGCAACCCTCGACGATGACCCTGCTTCCCGAGTGCAGGAGGTGGCGCGGCTCGTCGACGCACGCGAAGGACCCGTCCCACGTCAGATCGAAAGCCACGCCCCGCTCAGGTGTGTCGCACACCAGCCGCACCTTCGAGAGCGGTTCGAGCACTTCCACGCGGTAGGGACCGACCGCCGCGTTCAGTCCGCGCTCGCCCAGGGCGTCGGACATCCTGACCGTCCACTGCTTCTCGGCCGCGCGGACCGTCGCGTAGGCGTCGGTCACGCCGAGGTTGGGGTACACGCCGAGACCGGTCACGAGGAACACGTCGCTCGTGCGGTTGGTCGCGTTGAAGTAGCAGCGGTCGTAGAAGTTGCGGTCGCTGCTGCCCACCTCCCGCATCGACAGCGGAAGCTGGTGGATCGGGTATTCGTCGAGGGGCGAAGGCAAGCGGGGCTCCTCGCGTCCTAACGTTCGGGTAGGAGCGAGTAGCTGGGGAAATTGCCGTACAGCTGCTCGTCGGCGCCTTCGAGAAGTGCGAGCAGATCGCGGTGCTCGGTCATCGAGTCGACCGCCTCGGGGGCGACGGAGACGCACCGGCCGTAGGTCTCCCACCACGACGTGCCGGGCTTGAGCATCAGTGCCATGCGGTGACGTTAGTGGGTCGTGCTGTCAGGCCTCCCCGCCCGGCGCCTACGGTGTGTCGCCATGGAGATGGCCGCGTAGTCGCCATGGAAAAAGTAGTGGTACTGCTGGCCGGCGACGGGACCGTCGGGTGGCCCGACTTGCTGGATGACCTGGCAGGGGCTTCCTCGGGACAGCTGCGCCATCGCGGCGCGTCGTGCATCCAGGTGAACGTTCTCGACGAGTCGCTCGGGCCTCCGCACGGGATACCGCCGGCGGCGGGTTCGTTGCAGGTGGGCGCGATGGTTTCGTACTGGGTCTCCGCCGCCGGCGAGCACGGCATACACGCGGACATCCTGCCTCCGCTCGAGGAGGGAAGGTGGTACGGGTACCTAGTGGCCGAGGCACTTCAACTCACTGGCCCGCCGGCACCCGGCGACGGGAGCAGGAGCACCGGGTTCACGCAGATCGTCCCGCTGAGCGTGCCCGCCGGCCTCAGCTGGGCGGAGTGGCGCAGGCGGTGGCAGGCCGGCCACACCGCGGTCGCGATGGAGACCCAGTCGAGCTTCCGCTACGTGCAGAACGTCGTCGTGAGGCCGCTCGACGAGGGCGCGCCGGCGTTCGCCGCGGTAGTGGAGGAGTCGTTTCCTTTGGCGGCCGCGTCGGACACGGCCGTGTTCTATGACGCTGACGGCGACCCGGAATGCCTTGCCGAGAACACCCGGCGGATGATGGAGAGCTGCGCCAACTTCATAGACGCGCCTGTGCCCATCGCGTGGACGGCGGAGTACCGGCTGCCGGACTAGAGAGGTTCAGCGAACCTCTCTAAACGCGTGCGGCCGCGGCCCGCCCTGCGCGACGGCCGAAGAACGTGCCGTCCCCCAACGAGGTGCCGCTGGAGTATCCCCACGACGGTATGCCCGACGTCGCGCGGCCCGCCGCGAAGAGCCCCGGGATCGGGTCTCCACCGGGACCGACCACCTCGCCGCGCACTGTCGTGACGAGCCCGCCGAGGGTGAACACGCTGTAGGGGAGGCCGGTGAGCTTGATGGCGCCGAACGGAGCCTTGAGCGGCCTCAGGAACTCCGCTCGCTTGTGGAACAGGAGGTCCTCGCCGCGCTCGGCGTGCTTGTTGTACAGCTCTACCGTCGCCTGCAGGGAACCTTCCGGCAGCTCCATCTCCTTCTCGAGCTCGGCGACCGTCTCGCACACCCACGTCGGTCGTGCTCCCCAACGTTCGGCCTCGGGAACCGACTCGAAGATCTCCTCGTCGAGCACGAGCGAGCACATCGCCTGCTGGTGGAAGATCGCGGCCTGCCCCACCCGACCGCAGTACGTGTCCTCGTTGATGAACCGCTGGCCGAACCGGTTGACGAGCATGGACGGGTACACCAGGGGCGGGTTGCTCGGCAGCGCCGTCTGTGCAGCGTCCATGTGCGCGATCGCAGCTCCGAGACCCTGGCCGAGGCGAATGGACGTGCCATCGTCGCCATCGGTTCCGAGCACCGCCTGATCGGCGATCAAAGGCGCGTGGAGAGCCGTCATGTCGCGGTTCGCAACGAAACCACCGCTGGCGAGGACGACCCCGCGGTTGGCGCGGATCGCCTTATCCTCGCCGAAGCTCCGGGCGATCACACCTACGACCTCGCCGGCTGCGCCGACCACGAGCTGGGTGACCTTCGAGTCGGGCATCACCTTTGCGCCGGACTTCTCAGCGGTCGCT
>Ga0307373_10007229_pt1 | contig 17396 bp, 33 predicted proteins | sample OX2MG_FD_202534 | JGI IMG/M metagenome (GOLD analysis project Ga0307373, IMG submission 202534) | Soil microbial communities from Risofladan, Vaasa, Finland - OX-2 | ecosystem: Environmental > Terrestrial > Soil > Coastal area > Acid sulfate soil | place: Finland: Risofladan, Vaasa | collected... | reverse complement strand
TTTTGTTAGATGGCGCATAACGTTCCTTATATGCTCCACCTAACTACTCGTCACGGAACGTGACTATATCAACACGCTAAAACTCCGGGCAAAATTGCCCGGAGTTTTAGTATAAGAATTTTGATTAAGGATGAATTCCCACCAGGTATATAGTTCCTGTGGTATAGCCAACTTTTTCGCAATAATCTTGAACTGCTATATCAGCTTTATTGATATCATCAGTTCTTATTGAATAGGGTTCTATTCTATCTGGTAATTGTATTTCGTATTCAAATTCATTTTCTATTGGTCCCACCTCCTTATGCGGTTGATGAGATAATTCTCTCATCGGCCGAACTAATTGTCAACCCTATCGGTATGTTTATCATATCAAGCCTTTATACGCTTTAAAGGCCTTTTCTTCGATATCATACAACCGATCGAATTCCGGACATATCCAATCGATTTTTCCATCTAGGCATGGCCGGCAGAAGTCTATGTGACGATTTGTGGCAAGGAATGCCGCAACAAACTCTCTACGCAATTGGTTAGTCTTGATACTCATAAGCAGGGATCACCTACATTACGAAAGCCTGCACCTACTACATAGCGACCAATGAAACAGGCTGTTGCGACAGTTTCACCCATGTCTAGTAGATGATCCATACAGTCACTAGCACAACAATCACATGTGTCGAATACGGCTATACGGAATGTTGCGTAGTGGTTGCATCCGATTCGACCACACTTTACCATAGTCAAATATTGGAATGCGGGATTAACAACTGGTATCCAACCGAGTAAGTTCATATCGATCCTCCTTTCACTACATATACTACACCCCCGGTATCAGAATGCAATACCGGGGGAGTATAAGTTTAGACCGATTATTCGGCCTGATCTTTGGTGTAGGGGGTGATAACGAACTTCATCTGTCCATCGGGCAGGTTCTGCCGGCGGACTTCACGCAAGTTGAGAGCACCTTCCGGACGGTTGCGAAGGTAGCTGTTTGCACGGGCCTTGTACTGTGCTACGGCCGCCTTGGCGGGGGTTTCATTGACGTAGTGAGCCATGTTGGATTCTCCAACGGGCTGACTGAACAGTTCGGTCCAGAGCCGTTCGAGTTCTGCAATCTCTTCGGCTGTGGCTGAGATGCTTGACGGAACTCCGGCAACGGCACGGGGAACAACGGTGATGGTGTGAGCCATGTCTACCTTTCTGTGCGCCAGTTTGGCGATAGAAGAAAGATAGCATGGCTCATACCATGGTGTCTACTATCCGAACGTCCAAGTTTGACCGTTGTCTTTGGTGGTGATCTGAACTGATGTTGTGTAACCGTCAGCACCAGTGATCTCTAGTGCGGCGGTAGTGGACCGCACTACAGGAGGTGCCGGCGTAGTGACCGGGGGGGCCACTACAGGGGGCGGTGTAGGCACTTCTACGGGCGTACCTGAGAACCATTCGGGTAGTGTGGTAGAGAGGTCTAGGTTTGCTTCACGTAGAGTTTGAGTCCCACCAGGAACGATTGTGTCTGGGTTGCTAGTGGGGCTTGCCCACTGGACCGCAACGATTTCGTATCCACCCACGGTTTGGCCCAGTTGTGAAGAAGCCTGTTCTAGGTTGAGTTCCCAGTCGCCAATCCAGAGCTGAATCTTTGTGAGCTTAGCTTCATTGCACGCCTTGACGAGTGAGGCCACATTGTCCTTGTCGACATACGCAACCGTGTTCCATCCGATAGCTTGACGCTTAAGTGCGCCGGCCACGAATCCCGCTACAGTCATTGCACCAGGTTCTACGTCTCCACCATCCGCAGTGTGCCAAGTGGAGTAGTTTGCATCCTGACACATGATGACTTTTCCAGCTTTGGGGAAGCGGTTCCAATCGGCTTCGGACCAAGCGACTCCGTTGGTTCCGGTATTGTAGCCGGCTACCTTGGATGCGTTGGATGGGATGTTACCAGCGGTAGTACCAATGGTATCAAACATAACTTCCGGAGTATCAACCATGATATATCTTTCTAATCGTCGGAAAGTCTATCGCCCCAGTATAGACTCTTTTTCTTGGGTTCAACAGGGGGGACTACAGGCGGTTTAGCGGGGGGTGGGACAGGTGGCGTAGGAGCATTAGGGTCAGTCGATACAGGGGTTTGGGTACCCCGAATGTGCCGTAGGACTCTACTGCTTGCCACGATACGGACGGCTTCATCTAGTTCGGCCTTTGCTTCTGGTGATAGATTACTCATCTTTATCCCAACTTTCGCTGCCTTCTACGTCATGCAATAGTTTTACTTGACGTTCGGCCTTTTCTTTAGCATCTGGTGGTTCGTGAGTGGCTACTACTTCACCGGTATCTTCTTCGATAACGTCATAGTTTTCGCCGTTCTCTGCGATTTTGTAAGGCATTGGAACCACGCCTTTCTACATATATCAATCTATCTTTTATATCGGTTATATCATCTTTCAAAGCTTTAACATCAGCCTTTAAGGTAGACCACCCTAGAGTACCTTTAATAACTAATGTAATGATAGTAACTAGCAATCCGATAATACCGGTTAGAATACCAATCAATACTTGAAACTGATCGGTAGTCATTATACACACCTTAATCTAATGGAAATACAATACCGTCTAAAAATAATCGTTGTCCAGCTGCTACATATGTTTGACCATTTTGTATTGATCCAGAAGGGCCTATTACATTAACAGTATCTGCACCAGCCGCTACGGCAATATCAGATCTTGTAATAAATGGATGAGACAATAGGTTGCGATAACCTATAGGCAATGTTGCTATTGTTGCATTGGCCGGCCATGGGCCTACTCCGACAGTTAATATCTCACCATCCAATCTCACACATAATCCAGTACCTTGGGGCTCTGCCCTATATCTAGCAGGATTAGAAGCACCTGTTGTAGTCCAAAGTGCACTAAGTAACGGAGTAAGTGAATGCCATGATTCGGGATTTACTACTGCACTACCGGGCTGCATAGCATTGCAAGAGCCAATCATAGTAAAACCATTAGGTGTTAATTGAGCTTCTACAAATGATGCAGAACCATTATAATATGTAAATTTTACAACGGTTGTACTTTGTGAAGAAAACCTAATTTCATCACTATTTGCTAAATATATATAACCAGTTTTAGTACCATCACTAGATTCGCTGACTAGTGTCACGAGTGGGGGACCATTAATGGCGGATGTTGGTGGTGAGATATTAATCATACCTTGCTGGGTTGTACCAGCATTAGCACTGCTTACATTTATATCTCCATTAGAGGTCAAACCTACAAGATGTAGTGTCCATCCAACATTTGCACCAAATGTTTCTTCTATATAATCACCACCAGAATCATATACTGTTACCCCAGATACAAAATTATTACCATATATATCAGTGCCAGCAACAGCACTTATACTCATAATAAGATTGCCAGCACCAGGTATAGGACTATAGAAAAGATTTGTCCCTTGTACTATAGACCCACCAGTAATAGTAAGCTGATTGAATTGTGCATTACCATTACGTTGCACACGCCAACCACTTACGCCAGGAATAAAATTCACTGATTCCATTGCCTGGCGTATAAGTACACTAGCTCCACCTATAATAGGATCAGAAAATCCTTCTGACATTATAGTTGGGTATTACGATAGATTTTGCCAGTAGTCATCATAGCTTTTTTCCATGATTCGACCTGAAAATCACAGAATCGAAATGCACTTTGTGCAACTCGTAACTTGATAGCTTGTCTAAGGGCCGGCTTATGCATTAGAAGAATTATTATAACTGGTGCGAATGATATAGCTATAGAAACAATACCATTAACACCTTTAGGTTTTCTAGGCCTATCAACAATTATATGAACCGGTTCGGTAGGAATCATATTGCTTTAGTTCCTGTCACTAAAAGAGTGGCTGTAGATAAGGCATCTCCACCAGTCCAAACAGCCCATATATATTGACCCGATTTAACTATACTGTTAGCAACTGCTGAAGATCTATCACCAGATGATCCCGAAAATGTTCCATCCACAAAATTTCTTTGTAGTGGAGTGTCACCAACATATATTTTACATTGAGCTTCTAATGTATTTGATGATACTGATACTGACGTATTCTGTGGGGACCATACTTCTCTAGCACTAAGAGGACCCATTTGAACCTGTCCATTACCAGATGCATTAAGAATTACTGATATAGACTGGGATAATGGGGCAGTAGTACTCATGATTCATATTCTGCAATCACACCAACAATTACGCCGGCCGCTGAACTAACTAACCAGAATTCGCCAGTTCCTACAAGCTCGAATGTACCGGGCCCCACAATGGCACCAGCATTATATATAGTTGTGACATTCAATGCTTGTGCTTGACTAGTACATATATAAGCAGTGCCTACACCTGTTACAGATATAATGGCATGAATACGCTTGTTACTAAGCGGCAATATACAAACAGGTTGGCCGGTACCAGCAACAGGCGGAACATAACTAATTACTGTGGTTCTACGTTCTCGTTGTGCAGTTTCTGTAGCCACAATTTGTACTTGAATAGGCTTTACGGCTTCTTCCGCATTAACTGTACTCATGCTAATACCGCCGCTGCTTTAGTTGCCAAAGGTATGGCATTTGTGAGTTTTGCAAGTCCTACAGCTAGAAACAAAAGACCTAACACAACTTCCGCAACTCTAATCCAAGTAGAAGCTTGTGTAAGACGTTGAATCAAATCGGCCGTACTACCGAGTGCACCAGTTACGGTATTACCAGCTTGCTGTAATGGTGAAGTTCCCGTAATACCATTAGTTTTACTTTGTGCATCGGCTTGTGTAGGATAAATTGTTATTTCATTTAGTACAGTAGAAGCCAATTGACTCTGATGTAATTGACTTACTGTACCATTAACATTTATCCAATAAGGAATAAGGGGGTCCATAATTCACCTTAATACCAATTATTAGCTAGATGGAATTTCTCTGCTGCAATAGGATCTCCATAACGAGATTTTATGTAATTTAACATCCACAAAGCTTGTGGGGCTGGTTGTCCTAATGATGCTTGTTCGGACTGGCTAGCAGTAAGGCCATATCCACCATATTCGTTAATGCCATTGCTAGCCGGACCCCCACTATAATGATGTCCAAGAGATTGAGCTAATCCATAAGCACCAGAACTTGGATTCTTTGCAGTAGGATTGAAGCCAGCCTCCTGGTTTTCTACAGCAACTAATGCAGTCCATTCCGCACCAGTTCCCCAACCAAACTGAGCTGCTGTTTGTTGCATTGCAGCCATGGCCGATGACGAATTGACGACAGTACCGGTTGAACTATTAGAACCGCCTATAGCAGTAGATGCCATATCTTGGGCTATTGCACCAATACTATTGGCGCTAGTAGCTAAAGTAGGCGATTTACCTTGTACAGTTTGAGATATGGCACTGAGTATAGATTTGCCAGTAATACCAGAATAAACAAATAGTCCACCTAGCGCTACGGCTCCCAGAGCTACACCATTAACTGCCATATCCATAACCATATTCAACGTCGTTAGGTTGGACAGTTGAGATAGGAGTGACATTACTCATGTCTTCTCCGGCCGGCTGGTAAGCAGCTGCACTAGGTGCTTGAATCTTATTGGTTTGGGGATTGGTCATAATAGCAGTCTTATAATGAAGTTCCATAGCGATGATAGATGCAAATCCCAAAGCTAGAATATTGACATCTTTCGTCATCAGACCAATTGCAGACACAAACAAGAAAGAAGTGTAGCCAGCCTTCTTACGAGATGTTTCCAATGCAGAATGATTGGCATCGGATGCATGTGCAGCTGATACACTGCCAACATCCAAGTTATAAATGGTGAATACTGCACCAGCAACAGCAACGCCAGACAATACAGAATTCTCAGGCTTTAGAATAGATTTAAAAGTAACCATGTAAATTAATCCTTTGACTAGTACTACCAAGGTATTGCGGTAGTGCCACCATTAGAAAGATAATTAGGACCCTTAGCATGTAATTCTGCTATGGCCGCTGCACTTCGATTAGCTTGCGGAGTAAACTGGTAATTCCAAAGTTGTTCGCCATCTCCACTAAATACGCCCCATTTCTGGGCCATAGCAGTATAGGAACCACTATTAGGTACATACATGTGGAATGTAACATCATGTACCGGACTAGGTGTAGGTGTTGGCGTAGGTGTTGGCGTCGGTGTAGGCGTCGGAGTAGGTGTAGGCGTCGGAGTAGGTGTAGGCGTCGGAGTAGGCGTTGGCGTAGGTGCTGGTGGCACCAAATTTATATTAGGCGGATATCCATTGGTGCCAGCTTGTGGGGGTTGTCCAGCAAATGCAATAGCCTGATTAACGATATTTGCCATATCACTAGTGAGTTGTCCACCAGTGAGATACTTTCCTAATGCATTTCCTACATCAGCGGCAACTCCACCAGTATTATTTACTAGATACTGTTCAGCATATTGAGCCCATGCGGAGTTACTAGTAAACCCAGTACCGGTAGTGACATTAGTATTAGTATCCACACTGCCACTGCCATAATCGTATCCGGATTGGTTTAAGCCGGCCTGTTGTTGTGCGAGTGCAGCTATATCTTCGGGACTGCCAGAAGGAAATCCTGTAGCCTGGTCTATATTAGAAGTATCAGCTGTTGCAGTGGTAGCGGCTGTTGCAGCCGCTGCATTAGCAGTTGATTTAGAACGGAAATATACAACTCCGATGACCACTACTAGTAGACCGCCAGCAATATATACATATTCCTTTTTGGCATTACCTATACCGGGAACTTTAATATCATCGGCCATTACCACCAGCCCCAACCAGAAGTGCCAGCTTGAGTGGTTGTATTAGTTCCGGAATTAGGGTCCCATGAAGCAGGTACTGTCAATGGTTCAGGAGGTGCCATATATTCAGTTGGTGTAGCTTGTAGAATAGCACCATCAATTCCAAATACTGAGCTAGGATCATCGCCATAAAAAGGCGTATCCGGTCCGATTGGGAAATTCCTGATGCCTGTTGCAGTATGTACCATAGGACGTGAGCCTGGTTGCATCCAATTAAAGTTGCCAGGAATTGCACCAGTAGCATAACGTCTATGCATATGCGCAGAGTCATAACCGTAACTATTCTGAACGGCATGAGATTGAATACGGTCTCGACTCCCGAATCCGCCTACATTCATACCAATTTGCTGAGGTACATTAGGTGTTTGCAATGTACCAGTACCAGGACTAACAGACCAGACTTCGGTCCATTGGTCATTTTGGGGTACCGCAGAGTTCTTATAAATATGCTTTAGCGATGAACCTAGGTTACTCGCATGAATATGCATATTTTGAATAAGTTGGCGCGATATATTTTCGGGACTGGCAGATTGATCGCCGATAGGATCTTTGGGCCATGGTGCGGCATGAGTATACGGAGTTCTATCGGCCGTAGGGTCGTCTGTTAGTACTCCACCAGCAAAGATTGGAATTTGTTCGCCGATTACCTGATCATTAGGTCCGATAGGACCATAAGGACCGGAACCATACTGATTCATTTGCCATGAATATGGTAGTGCGGCTTCTCCGTAAGATGCATGAGCAGGATTAGCAGGGCTACCATGAATCTCTTCGGGGGTGGCTTCTGGTTGTTGCAGTACATAGCCCACAAGGGGCTGTAGGCCTTGTGGGCCGGCCATTACTTGGTTCCGCCTGTAGTAATATCCGACACACTACCGGCTGTCAATCCTCGAATAGAAGATGTAGCAGTAGCGAACCCATTAGGATTGGTGAGAACGAGATATCCTGCACCAAGTGCCAATAGACCAGAGAACCATTTAGCAACTATAGACATTAGAGTAGAGTCCCTTTTTTAAGAGTTTTATTTGAATAACCCAATAGAGAGCTCAGATTTTCTAGTGGCGATGGTGCATTACCAGTTCTGATTACCAATACACTGAGTAATACCAAAGCACCTAGGCCAGCTCCAAATTTTGGAGCCAACTTTTCGAACCCGGCTAGGACAAGCGCCAGAACTCCCGTAGCGGGAACTATTTTCCAGTTAAGGGATTTCCATGGCGCTTGTCCTGTAAGGAGTGGCGAAAAGAGGGCTTCATTAGCAGCGGCTAGACCACCAGCCGCTAATACATAACCAGTTGACGCCAACATTAGTATATCCTTAAAGAGTAGGCAGCTTATTGACACCCGGCAGGCTCTTAAGCTTGTTGGCAAAAACCAGAGTGCCAACAACAATAGCCAGGTACATCCAATATTCCTTCTTCATCTCAGTAACCTTATCTATTAAGCGTTGGGGTCAACGGGCTTTGCAGGAATGTATGCAGGGTTCGGGTAAGTACCGATTACCGGAACACCCTTATCCTTAGAGTCTACAGAATCAAACCAGTGAGTCATAAGACCTACCGATTCAATGACACGTCCATCGGCGAGATGGATCCAGTGGGAAAAATCGGTCTTGATACGCGCGATTACTGGTGCGGCGGCTTCTTCGATGATTGGCGCTGCATCTTCGATTGCGGTAACCGCATAGCGCGCTGCATCGGTATTCATAGGGGACATATTAAGCTCCGGGGATCAGGGCATAACGGTTACGGGAGGGCGTAGCCAACCAGTTAACCATGGCATAAAGCGTAAGTGATACACCCATAGATCCTGTAATACGAACTAGAGAGTTCACCTGAGTATCAATATACTTAAAGCGCAGTTCCGCACCAGGCTCCAAGCTCATATCCTTGGTAAGCCAAACGGGATACACACCATTCTCACGACCATTAGCCGAATCAGCGGTCGGCGTAGTCGCACCATAAGAACCAAAACCAAAGTCCTTACTCACCTTGGTAATCCAAAGCTGCTTGGACCGCGTGAAATAGTTCACATTACCAATCAGAAGGTTTGCAGGGTCCCACCATTGCGCATCCGCAGTAGCGCGCGTTCCGTCAGCTGCACGCGCATAATACAAAATATTCCGAATCGGGAAACCGATACCATTCACAAGATCATACTTGGTAGCACCAGAAGGCAGTACCAGGTTTTCCGACTTCCAATACTGCAACGAACCGGGGAGCGGGGGAGTCTGCGAATACGCGCGACCATTGGGAGCGGCATTAGCAGGTTCCGTATAAGCATCCAGATATCCCTTAATATGAAGGGAGATCGTTGCAGTGCCAGTGGGAAGTGACGCAGTTAGCCCATAAGTATTCTGAGCCGTATCGATATAGATTTCAAACTTCCAACCAGGCTTCGACTCGTTCTGGACAACTCCCAGAGAATCACGCGCAACAACTTCAAAGGGTGCGTAAAGGTTGAAGTTGAAGTTACCAGTATTGGCAGTCGAATAGGACAAGTCCGCGCGAGGATCGCCCATCGCGAAATATCCACCGAACTTATTAAGAATCATCCATTCATAACCAGTAACCTGCAATACAACTTCGTTACCCAGATCATAAATGGTAAACTTCTGAACAAGTCCAAACGGTCCATCATTAGCATAGGTGGCAGTCGTACCCCCACCAGTAATGACCATATTGAAGTTGAACCACGCACCGCGCAACCAACCCGACGGACTTGCATTCCACAAAGGAGCCTGAACCGGTGCGGTCCAAGCAGCTACAGTGGCACCAGGAACTACAAAGTTGTCATAGTCAGCCACAAGGCTTTCATAGACGCCAACAGGGAACGGATACGGACGGGGCGGGGGGGCGGCCGGCGCTTTAGTACTACCGGGTGCAGCTGTACCCATATTAGAACTCTCCTGGTAGAATTAGATTCGAAGGTCGAGTACGTCCACCATTTCTAATGGAACGCATTTGAGACCGTTGATCTTCTTGTGTCAGGCGTGGAATCACAGAACGGCCACCATTCCTATGTTCAGGATCGGTAAGCCTTACACCATTTGCATACATTCGACGGTGCATTTTCAAAAATGCTTCCGCCGCACACATATCCATAGAAGCCGGCGCGATTTGAACATACGCATAATACTGTTCATTATGGTGCTGATGAGTGACGCACTCTCGTCTTGTGTCGTATAGTACCCCATCGGAATGACCATCCTCCAAAGCGACTGCCAACCAATGGCCAATGGCATTAATGGGATCTGCCATAAGATGCAACGCGTAGATATCAACAACACGCTTAGCGGCGTCACTATGGTCGAATGCAGCCATAGGACAACCTTGAGAATGTCTAATCATATCGTTCGCTCCGATGCGTCAACAATACAACACCATCCTTCATCACTTTGCACATAAAATTGCTGAAATTTAGCTAGTGAATTAGTCGCTTCCATAACAAACTTTGGATCCATACCACTAATTTCACCATACTTCTTTTGCGTAGTACTAACAGGATCTCTACGCATGAACTTATGTACACATGCACTTTGCGCCCAAATATTGGTACGCCCCGAATCAGTAGGCTTCTGAATCTCTAGCCATTCGCCTAATCCCATAGCACCAGCCATGGCCAATAGATTTACCATGGGCGCATCATTGCCCATAATTTTAGATTGCACCATGGTATCTTGCATTACAATAATGCCTTGCTTACCTCTAGCACCTTGTGCATATCGATCCGAAAGCAATTTACGTGATACATCTGCACACGCGATTACATCAGTATCCAAATTCCCATATTTAGGCCAGATTATATAACCGGGGGGAGGGCCATTAAACAATTCCCCCACCTTCTTTGCAGCCGGCCACTCATCTACTTCACGAAAACCTAATTCTGGCCCACGTGTCGAAGTCACTTTATCAGAAGGTTTAACAACACATACATATGCAGGCAACTTTGGAGTTGCACAGAATTCCAACAAATCAAAATAGAGAGAAGTCTTACCCATCTGAGTAGGACCTACAGCAACAACATGTTGGCCAGGCTTATAATGAAAGTAACTTTCCGCAAATCGACGCCGTGGAATAACCAGCAGACCATTATATCCACGTTGAAATTCTGATTCGGGAATATCAGTTACTTTCATCACTCGTAACCTGCAATTCGTCTATATACTGATTTACCTCAGCACGTAGATCATGCAAACGCTTTTGCGATTGAGCACGTTCACGAATAATAGCGGCTTCACGTTCGGCAAGCTGAATTTCAATAATATCTTCCAACGATTGCTTAGAATGCACACCCGCATTCTGCAAACGCTTTTCGGGAATCAAACCATGATTAACAGCAAGCTGCATACCAAGAGGCATCAATGCAGCCGCAAGCCCCAACCAAATAGAACCCTTTGCCAAATAATCAACCGCATTACCAACTTGTTCATACTCGTCAGCAACTGATGCAATTTCTTCAGAACAATGAGAACCATAGACAGCAAATGCGCCAGCGTCAGCTTTCCAACCAATCATGACAGAAGCCATGGAAAGAACACCAAAGACTTCATCAATGGCATCTTTATAATGAGCATGTTTGCCAGAATCTACATGCTTTATTGGGGCTGGTGCCTTCTTAGCGGGGGGTGGCTTTAGAGTAGCCGGTGACATATTAAGCACCATGATTGCGACTCATCACCATAATAATAGCAATCATTGAAAAAATGAGAGCGAAGATAGAAATAGTTACAGCCTGTTTTGGTGCTTCTACCAGAGCTTCTAGCTTCTTTGGGAATTTCATTTGTACTCCACTTTCAATGGATTTAGGATAGAAGTCGGCCGGTGCGAAAGCCCCAACGTGTAACAGACCATTACGCATATACGACGCAATAGAATCCACTTTGGGTGAAAGTGGCCGGCCGACCTCTACCGAGTGATTCCATCACCTAAACACCATGATACACCCTTTGTCGGGTTCCCACAAGGTTTTCATGATCATTTTGTAGGATTCCCACAAGTGGATCATGCATATCAGTGCCCTGTTGTAGATATCCCACAAAAACGATCTTGAAATCTTGTAGGGCCTGACCAGCTGATTCGTGAGACAATGAGACCAGCCCCGATCATCGCTCTGCGGCGTCAGAGAAGGTCATATAAAGGTTCTGATGATCGGGGTGTTCATATACACACCTTACAGCGAAAGGGCCGGCCATGGTCGCTCCCCCTAAAGGCAAAATCGAACCGCAGATCGATACAGCCCTCGAAACCAAACTTCGCATCCGAGCAGCTAAAGCATGGCGCCCGGATGAAGGAGACATGATTACCGGTCGGGTAGTCAAGCTTCTCCTTCGTCAAAGCGAAGAATTCGAGCCGTACCCCGTAGTCATCTTGGACACTGGAGACCACGCTTACACCGCACTCCATGCATTCCACCAGATTCTGTTTGCACAATTGAAGGCTGTTAAGGCTTCACCAGGTGACGAGTTCACTATCGTGTATGAAGGCCGGCAGATCAGCCGTAAGGTTGACGCCAAGGGTGAGCCTCGCACCTACCATAGCTATATCCTTGTAGCCAATGGAGAAACCGCAGACGTCGAATTCAATTGGGATTCTGACGACATTGACGAACTACCGGCCTAAGTACGCCAGAATCATAAGAGTGCCCCCTCTAGAACATGAGGGGGCACTCAGAGTGCATTTAACACTCTTTCATAGATTAGCTGTAGATACGCCACTCAGTACCATAGAATTCTGTTTAGATGCACACGAATACATTCATGGTAATCCCGATAGCCTTTATTGGGGAAACCACGAACATATAGAACCCAATGGCGACCCAGAGGACGAATGGACATGGTAGTTAATCCTCCATCGGCGCAATTCAACATTCTTAATAAGTAATGGCCAAATCATGGGACAATCTATCCGCTGATTACAGGGATAGATTGTCCCGTAAAGGCATAACCAAAGCCGGCTATGAATCAGGATCACAAAGCGTAACCGCCGCTAGAGGGCACGCGAATACTCCTGAACACCCTAAAGAAGCTTTGAAGAATAAAGAAAAATATGACAAGTATCTAAAAAAGAAGCAATCGGAGCATAATCGAAAGAAAACTATATTATCAGCTGAGGAAAGAGCAAAAGCCTATTATGACAAGCCAGAACAAAGACGAACCAAACCATATTGGCCAGAACACGAGGAAACTGCATTCTGGAATGAATACCGTAAGCTAGGTGGATTGTCGATATCATCACATGCGTAAAACCGAACAGTGTCCTACAGGAAAGATAATATATCCATCTAAAGGAGCTGCATTAAGAGCTGCAATACATATCAAGAAAACTAAAACAGGATTCCTAAATACATATCATTGTCCTACATGTAAGCAATATCATATTACCTCTGTAAATCGATATCGCAAAAGGAAGTCTTAATGTTCAAAGCTACAGACTTTTTTAGTGGCGTTGGCGGAATATCTTATGGATTGCAAATTGCCGGATTCGAAGTTACTGGTATTGATATAGAATTTCAACCCGATTATATTGGTGATTATTTTGTTCAATCGGATGCTATTAAATATGCATATGATCACGATTGTGATTGTATCGTGCATCTAGGATCTCCACCATGCCAACATGATTGTATGCTAACGGCCGGCACCAATGCTGGATTATATGAATATCCAGATTTACTAGAGCCTACATTAAAGGCATTCCAGTCTAGCAATAAACCTTGGATTATAGAACAACCACCAGGAAAAGCCACCAGTCGTATGCGTGAATTGCTAAGAAGTCCAGATCTTACATTGTGTGGCGAAATGTTTGGTCTAGGTGTAATCCGGCATCGTAATTTTTGGATTGAAGGATTTGACATACCAAAAATAGACCATATTCCACATCGTGGCAGAGTTTCCGGAATGCGTCACGGACAATGGTATGAAGGCCCTTACTTTGCTGTATATGGGGAAGGGGGTGGAAAAGGGACTGTAGCTCAATGGCAAGTGGCTATGGATATCGATTGGACTGAAAATAGAAAGTCTATAGCGGAAGCCATTCCGCCGGCATATAGCCAATACATTGGTGAAGAAATTATGGGGCAATTATGAAACCAGGCGTACTCAATGGTGCTCTGTGTTCATGTGGCAAGCCACTTACCGGCAAGCAACGAACACGATGCACTCTGTGCGCCAAAAGAGATCCCCATAGGCACGGAAACCGCAGTGCCCCCGAAATGATAGTGAGTGTGGATTGTGAAGGATTGCAGGATGCAAATGGCATCATGCATAAAATATCCGTTAGTTATGGTCGGGAGGATGGCAGCTCTAATTCTCTGGTTGGCAACTCTACATATACTACTGGATATCTCACCGGTCAGGCCATTACGGAATGGCTCATTGACGAATTAGCTGGACACTATACCGACAATAACGGAAAAGAATGGCGACAAGCCCTAGTCTCATTCCACTTCAATTGGGATATGGCAGTAATTACCAAAGACTTTACCACAGATCTTACATTAGTGCATTCAGCTAAAGCACGTGTAAGAGGCCAACTATGCAATACAGAACACGACCATGAATACGCTCAATGCAACAAGATTGGACGAAACGATTATGCAGCTATTCAAGACGTTATCTCGGAAGGAGGGGAAGGCGGATTACTCGCATTGCATATACCATCAAATATTGGTATTGCTACCACGCCTAAAAGACGGTTCTATGCAGAATACAGACCAAATCATGACTTGTATCAAGACAATAGACGAATTGACATCCACGATACAGGATCTTCCTTTACGGGCACATTACTTGACGTCATATCGCACTGGCAACCAGAACTATCCGATAGACAACAAGCAAGTATCGAATGGGGAAAGCAGTCCCGCAAAGGGGGATTTCTCCATGGAACTATGTATGAAATTGCTGAATATAGCGAATCAGAATGCATTGCCCATGCCAGATGCGTTCGATTGTTACTTAATACAATTCGAGACGCAGCTAATATTATCATCAAACCTGGCCAGCTATATGGTTCTGGCAGTATTGCATCATCCGCATTTAAATACCATGGTCTTACTACTAGACTAGAAACACACGTCAATACCACCCACTTCGAAGGGCTATTAGTAGATGACATTGCAAGACTCACATATTTTGGTGGACTCATTGAGGCCCCTACACTCGGATGGGTCACCGGCCCAATTGACGAATCGGATCTCCAATCCGCCTACCCTTCAAAGGCTATTCACCTTCCTTGTATGCGACAAGGCCACGGAAAATGGAAACGTAAGCGAATTCGACATGCATCGGACATTACTTGCAATGACAAGACGATTGGACATGTCCTAGCATCCTGGTCAGTACAAACCCCTAGTACTCCCCCATTCGTCGTAAGAACCATTGACGGGCTTGTACGACAGCCCCTAGTAGGCTCCAACGTATGGGTCACCATGCCAGAATACTTGGCAGCATATGAAGAGTTTGGTGATAGCGTAGTAGCAACCAGCGCCATATGGTGGGAACAGAAATGCGAGTGCCCTAATCCATTGGCATGGCTCGAACAATTCTATAATAAACGTCTTATCATGAAGGAACGCATGGCAACATGCGAATACGGGTCATTGGAATGGCAATTACTAAATGTCCAACAAGCACTTTTCAAACTCATCATCAATACAGCATATGGAAAACTCGCACAACAAAGGCCCACACTTGGAAAATATACCAATCTCCATTACGCCGGCTTCATTACAGGCTCTACTAGAGCTACCGTACGCAAAGAATCTTGGTTACAAGAACGAAATGGCGGTACGATCCTATATACTCACACTGATAGCGTGCTGTCCAGAAATGGACACCCTATTGATGGAGGGACAACACTAGGCGCATGGGCACTATCGAAACCGACTGGGGACCTACTTCTTATACAACCTGGCTTAGTAATCTCATTCAGCGGCGGCAAGACGGCTACACGAGGGTGCAGCAAGAGCGATTTTGTCTATGCAGCAAGAGAATGGGCCTGCACTACAGACATGACCCTACATCCGTCTCTATGGCCTCCTATGCTTATCCCCCGAACTATGATGATATCTCGGCGGATGGCACTGCACAGAAACAAGCCCGAAATAGCTGGCTCGTTCTTATCACAACCATTGACAGTACACTTTCACAGTGGGAAGAGGGATTTAGATTCCGCTTATCAAATGCCGGACAACCCGACAGCATGGATTGTACCTCCATTAGAGATAGAACCCTATGTAGCCAGTCTAAAGGACCTAAAAGAGTTTTCTACAAGACTAGAATTGCGGTTAAAAAGCGGTGAATTCGACGCACAGCCGGGAGAATTCTCCTTCGACGAACTAGACGACAAACCACTAGACGAAAATGCGGTATTCACATGGTAACATTAGAATTATGTATAACATGCATAGCTGCACCATTTCAGGTACAAGGTCGCTTTTGTGGGCTGGATTTCTATTATCGTGCTAGGCACGGTAGATGGACCATGACTACTAAACCAGGCGAGATTGCAGGTGGAATTAGTGGCATTGGTGACAATCATGAGCTAGAATATGTAATAGAGTTATTACGCACGTCAGACCCATGGATGACAGCATACTGTGAGAGGATATAATCATGACTGCAATTTCTATAGCCCTATGGCTTTACGCACTCATCGGTATCGGTATGATCGTAGGCAACTACAAGCCGGCCATCATAGCCATTGACAGACTAGTCCAATACTGTCATACTCAAGAGGTAAGGTTCACCGCATATGCAGAAAGGAATCAAGAAAATGTCTGGGAATATCAAGGCAACCACCGCAAAGATCGCAATCGCCATCTTGGATTCGACCATACTGCGAAAGTCCAACGAATCGGAAAAGGTGTTCACAGAGCACTGCCAGAAGCGGCCGGCCAAATAGAATGGTCAAAGCCAGAGTCCGAAAAGATCATAACACGGGTAAATGGCTTGCGGCGATTCCTGACACCAATATCAATTATGGTTGGTGGATTGCGGAATTGGATTGTTGGCAAGATGCGTTCAATTATGCATTTGGTGTTGTAAAGAATAGATCGTTTGTGAATAAACAATACGAAAACAACCATTACTATCACCTGTAAGAAAGGAGTTGCAATGCATTTGTATGAAAGCATAGAACGCATTACAGAATGGCTCGATTCCAACAATGTTGACATGAATCGTAATAGTGACGAAGCTATGCGAATCATGAAAATCGGCGAAGAGTTCGGCGAAGTTGTACAAGCATACATTGGTATGACAGGGCAAAATCCTAGCAAGGGGATCACGCACACGGTGTATGATGTAGCTAATGAACTGGCAGATGTTGTAGTGACTGCCATGTGTGCTATGCAATATTTGATTAACAAGGGTGTTATGCCTAATTGGAATGTTGAATTCATTCTCATGGATAAGATCCGAACTATTCGCGAACGTAGCGAAATCTGATATACCCTAAGCCGGCCATTTCTCGCGTTAACCGTGAGTAGTGGCCGGCTTTACTGTGCGTGTTGAGTAGTTAGGTGGAGCATATAAGGAACGTTATGCGCCATCTAACA
>Ga0307373_10007226_pt1 | contig 17401 bp, 12 predicted proteins | sample OX2MG_FD_202534 | JGI IMG/M metagenome (GOLD analysis project Ga0307373, IMG submission 202534) | Soil microbial communities from Risofladan, Vaasa, Finland - OX-2 | ecosystem: Environmental > Terrestrial > Soil > Coastal area > Acid sulfate soil | place: Finland: Risofladan, Vaasa | collected... | reverse complement strand
GCCCGGCGCCCGCGGGGCGCGGCACCACGGGAGGGATGGCGGGCTTTGCAGGTCGCCGTGTTAGCCTGGAAAACTGCTTCACCTGCCAGGCAAGCTGGCGAGGGGTCGCTGCAAAAGATTTGTAGAACAACGAGGGTCGGTACGTGGGCGACCGTTTGCCTGCCTGGTTAGAACAACTTCTTCAGCCATTGCCGCGCGCCGCCAAACGGCCTCTGGGCGGTGGCGGAGGGCGGGGCGGAAACGGGCCGCGACGGCGCGGCGATGGGTGCGGTGAGCCGAGGTTCGTTGAGGACCATCGACGCGACCAGCGCCTTTCCGCCGCGCTCGACGACGATGGGCAGCTCGGCACTCGGCGTGGAGAGCAAGCGCTTGATGGCGAACAAGCCGTGGCGCCGCGCGTCGAGGTTGCCGACCCGCACGACGGCGTCGCCGCGCGCCAATCCGGCGCGCTGGGCAGGGCTGCCGGGGAGCACCTGGAACACGCGCAGTTTGCCCATCGACGATATCAGCGTCATGCCGCTCAGGTCGTGCATGGCACGATGGTCGAAGCCGCGGCCCGCGCGGAGGTACATTACGTCGTGGGTGAAGTCGAACGTGACCACGAAACGCGACCAGTAATCGAGCCCAAGCTTGTTGTCCTTGCTTTGCGAGAACGTCAGATTACGGTGCCAATAGCCCCCGAGCGTGACCTGCGTCAAGCGGCCGATCTTGTTCTGCGAACTGCCTGAGAGCGATTCGCTCATGGTGCTGCCCAGCACTTGCAGTTTCGTCTCGCGCGCCAACTGGCTGAAAAGCGCCGCATCGAGCGTACCGGGATTTCCCACGGCCCCCGTGTCGATCAGGAACGACGCGCCAGCCGGACCTCCCACGTCGGCTTTGACGTACGCCAGCGGCGAGGCGCCGGCTAAGAACCGGCGCCGCCGGATGAGCGGCACGGCAACGCCTGAGTCCGGCGGCACCGAGTCGTGGAATTCGAGCACGCGACGGTCAGGATCGTACCGTACCACGTAGCGCCGCAAGACGTCCATGCCGACGAGGCCGTAAATGTCCTGTCCGCTCACTTGACGAACCATCTCCAAGTCGGCGCAGACCACGGGCTCCTTGCCGCGCAGGCTGAGACGGCCGATCCGGGCGTCGGGCGAGTCATAGAGCTCGACCTGGGCCGTGCCGCCCGCCGTCTGGACCTTGGTCGACTTGGTCCGCAGTTTGCCCAGCCAGGGGCGCAGCGCTGTGTCGTAAACGCAATGCGTCGCGCCGGTATCGACCGCGAACGGGTACGTCTCGCCGCCCAGAGTCACCGGCACGACCAGGAAATAACCCTCCGTTCGCAGCTCGAATCGCTCGATCAGGCTGCCTTCGGCGGCGAAGTGCGAAGTGTCGTCGGCCCGGCACCAGTCGGCTCGGCACACGTCGGCCAAGGACAATGCGACCGCGAGAAGCGAGACCATCGCAAGCGGTCGGTGACGGCCGTTGAGCACGACTTCGAACTCCCTAAACGTACCAAGCCGCTGTGTGTAACAGCGGCTTGTACGGTACGGCGGGCTGTCTCAATAGTCGCTTTAGGACACGGTCCCTCACGTGCCCGGCGACGTCCCGTCATTCCATCGTCCTAATCGGCACACGTCGCGTCGTCGAACCATCAAATTCGGCAAACTACCGTTGAACCGGCCGGCAAAGTCGACGCAGACTACCCACGTCGCCCCGCTTGGTTTTCGGATCAGCCAGGTTCAGCGGTTAAACGGTTCAGGGGACCGTCGCCGCGAAAGTCGGGATTGCCGAACTGCTTGACCTCGCGCCCGAAGCCGATGGCAATCGGCAGGAGCTATCGCCCCTCGATGCGCTCGGGATAGACGACAAGCTCGACGCGGCGGTTGCGCTCCTTGCCGGCGGCAGTGCCGTTGGAGACCGCGGGATGGTTCGAGCCGTGCCCGACGACGAAGAGCTGGCCGGGCTGGAAACGCGTGCGGGCGGTCAGATAATCGTAGACGGCCATGGCGCGCGCGGCGGAGAGATGATGGTTGTTCGACCATTTGTTCGAGCGGATCGGATCGCTGTCGGTGTACCCCTCGACGCCGATGATCTGGTCGGGGTAGGTTTTGGCCAGCTCGGCGGCGACCCGATCGATCAACGCCGGCGCTTGCGGCAGCAACCGCGCACCGCCCGACTCGAACAGTTGACTGCCGGCCAACTCGATGCGGATCACATCGCCGTCGGGCCGGACTTCGACGCCGGGGATGTCAACCGCCGGAAGTCGCTCTTGCAAGCTGTTGTTGGCGGTGATCGTCGCCCCGACGCGGCGCTTGACCGAGGCCGCCAGGGTTGCGGCCTTCTTCTCGACGAGCTGGTGCTCGTCCCTGGCCTTGGCCAATTGCGACGTGACCGTGGTCAATTGCTCACGCAGCGCCGCGACCTGTTCTTCCAGGACCCGCCGTTGCTGCTGCGACTGCGCCAGCAAGGTTGCCTGCTCGGAGTTGTCCTGATCGAGCGGCGTCATCCGGCTTTGCAGCTCGGCGTAGCGTTGCGTCAGCTCCGCGTGCTGCTGCTGGAGCGATTGCAACTGCCCTTGCACGACGTAAGGGTTTTGCGCGCAGCCCGCCACCACCACCAGCGCGGCCACGCACAGCCAAGGCGCGCGTGCGACGAGTCGCATGGCGACCTTCTCCCTCTTCCAACGAAAAGAACAAGGGCCGTCACCGGACGGTCCCGACAGGAAAGCGTGCGGGCACGTTCGTTCCGCCATCGGACCAAGAGCGCGGAAGCCCGCGCTCGACGATCCCGCACTTTGCGGGCGGGATGGTAGCGAGGGGAGGGAATTGGGACAAGGCCAGATTGGACACGGAGTAACAGGGAACAGGTTACAGTCTTTCCTGTCTCCTGTTTCCTATCCCCTGTAACCAGTCCCCTGTAACCTGTCCCCTGTAACCTTTCCCCTCACCTGGGTAGACGCCGTAAAACCGCTTGACGTAGTTGCGGTGCCAGCGTTGGGGTTTGTGAGGCTCCCAGCCATGGCGGGCCATGATCCGGTCGGAAATCCGCAGGTTGGTTACGTCGCAGAGCAAGGCGTCGGTACGCTTCAGCCTGGCGATATCGTCGAGCGCCGCCAACGCCGTGTGGATCGTGGCCAATGTGGTCCGGCGGGTCGAGACCAGGTACTTCAGGGCCAGGAAATTCGGAAACGACCGCGGCTGATTGTAATAGAGCCAGCAACGATCACCCGGCCGGCCGCGATGGAACCAGCGGCCCCATAGGAGAACGTCGATGAGAGTGCTGAGCCTTGGCAGCGGCCGGAGCCGCAGTCGGCGGAAGCGGCCGTCGGCGACTTCAATCACGCCGTACCGCCGCCGGCGAACAGCCTCGGCATCGGCCGCCAAATCGCTCACGGTTTTGAACCAGCGGTGCATGGACAAGTGTAGCTTGGATTATTCGGGACGAGTTCCGAAGGGAACGCCCTCTCCCGGCGCGCCGGGATTCCGCGACCGAGCGAGCTGCCCAGGAATCTGCTCAATAATATGATCCTGGCACGCCTGACCAGGTTACCCCATGTAGGTTCGGCAACTGGCTCGCCGGAATCGTCTCCAAGGTCGAGATCGGCAGGGTCGGCAGCTCGACCGGCTGCGAGACCAGGCGGGGCGAGCCGGCTGCCTGCCGGGCTTGTGGATGCTGATTCCGGCCGACGAGCAGCAACCCATGCCCTTGATGGATGGCAGGGCCCTGCCGGTCATTGGTCCGGCACAACGGGCCAGGGTTCCCGAGAGTTGGGTTCGGAACGAGCATCGCGGGAGCGGGCGCAAGCGGGTGAAAAGTTCCCAGCGCGGATGATTCAGGGTGCCATCCTAATCCAAAGATGAACCAACCGAATCACGCCGGGCTTGGTCGCGCCCGGTCGGATATGGCGAGATTCGCACCGCGAGGAATTCTCGCCGCCATCGAGCATCACCTGCAATTGATCGTCCGTGCTCCACACGCAGGTTAGGTCTTCGCTCGAATGCGCCAGCTCTACGATCCATCGATTCATCGTCTCCCACCAGAAAGCCGGTTGGTTCGATTGCACGTAGCCAATCATCACCGCGCTGTCATGATCCGCTCCGTGCAGGCTCAATTTGAAGCGCTGAATGCCGCCGGATCGCTTGGCGAAACCCGTCACGTACTCCCGCTCACGAACGGCGGAGGGCGCCGGAATTCGCTTTCCCTCCAGGACGAGGAATGGTTCGTAGATCGATTCGAGGTACGTCATGGCTGCAATGGCACGGAGCGTTGGTCCGGCCGATATATCGACACTCCGCCGTGTTCCTTGACGTTCCTCATGGTGAAATGAGGCCATCGGAAAGTTCAAGCTCGCATGCGCATTGAGAAACTTGCAGAGCTGGCTGTTGAGTTGTTCCTCGGCTTCCGCCGAGGGACGTCCGGGATTGACACGCCAATACGGCAACTGCTTTTCAATGAAATCAATCAGTCGTTCGACGAGCGTGTGGCGATCGACCTCCCTGGTGATCTCGCCTGCCTCCGCGCGATGCGACGGTCCTGCCATTGTCAATAACCTTGGCGGTACAAGTCGACGAGCGTCTCGTCCGCGTCCTGGATCGCCGTCGAACGAATCCAGAAGCGCAAGCGGTCGGGCTTGACGATGAGCACGACGTTTTCAGTGTAAAGCCGCAGCATGCGAATGGTCTGCAGCGATTCGTACTGTTGGTGATAGATCAATCGTCGAAGCGACTCATGATCGGCGTCGGCGGACCACGAGACGTGCGGAAATTCGCCGAAGAAAAAGGGCTGGCAGATTAGCCCGTCCAGAAAGACGGGCTCGCCGGCCCGCAAGTTCTCGTAAACGCTTCCCAGCATCCGGCAAAACATCTCGGCATACGATTTCAGGTCGTCTTTACTTGCCGAGTCCCTCAGAAGCTGCGAATTCTGTCCCAGGCGGACGAAGTCGCACATGTAATCCAGCACGTCATCGCGAAGCGCTTCCTCCCAAAATGACAACTGTAATTCTCCCTCGTCCTCCGGAAATGGCAGCGCATCGATGTCCTGTTTCGTAATCGACGTCGCCTTCGCCACGAACACCTCCGACCCGTGCAACACGCAACAGAGACGGTACGTGTAGTGCCGCTGCTGAAACTGGGTGAAGATCCGCCTCACTGCTGAATCACTTGACCGCCCCGCGCCAATTCCCACGATCCTGCTCGAGAATGCGATCGGTCCACGGTCCCAGAAAGCGGTTGGGAGGCGTTCGTTCTTCCGCAAGAGAATCAATGGCGCCGAATACCTCTCTTCCGTCCGTGGTCGTTCGAAACATGTCTCAGTCAGCGTCCCAACTTTGGCAGGGTCAATCCCATCGTCGGTCAATCCTTCGGCGGGCAGAAAATCCATTCCGGTCAGAAAAGGCGCCTCGTGTTCCTTGTTCCCGACGATGAAGCCTTCGCCGTAATTCAATCCCTGCTTCTCAGCGAATTTGGCCAGCGACTGCAACTCTCTAAATCGCCGCGACAATGCCGAAAGCCGCCCGCCGCCGAGAAGATTGATCCGCCACGCGAATTCATCTTCAACAGCAGCCTGCTGGCGAACGCTCTGCCAATCGTAATGGTCGATCTCGAAGTTGATGCGTTGGCGAGTGCTGAACGTGCGGCGAAACGTCAGGTGGGCGACCTGGTGGTCGCTTGTGGGCAAATCGTGGCGAACCAGGATCGCCACGGCCTTGGTATCGGCCGCGAGAAAAAGGCCTCGGATCGACGTGAAATCCAAGACGGACTCCACCGTCGTCTCACGAAAGATCCTGGAGCGGAATTTTGCCGCCTTCCGGTTGTACAAAACCCCCGATGGCTGAAGGAGGCAAAGCCGACCGCCGGGCTTCAGTTGCTCGACCGCCTGCTCCAGAAACAGGTAGGCGGCCTGCAGGTCGGGCAAATCGCCGCGGATCGCCTCTCGTTCGCGGTTCAACACACTGCCAGGGTCGGTGAGCGCCGATTCGAAGGGTGGGTTGCCCAGGATGACGTCGAAAGGCGTCCTGCAGATGATTGCTTTCCCATGGCGCGCTTCTCGCACCTCGTCGAAGAAATCGCCTTCGAGAAGATTGGCGTTCCGGAAAGGTTCGAAATTCAGCTCTTTCCAGATCACCTCCGGCTTCAGGGCGTCGCAGACGGCCAGGGCCAGGCTGAATGCCGCCAGCTCGGTCGCCCCCGTTTCAAGCTCGATTCCGAAGATGCTCTGCCTCAGGATGGTCTTGAGCGCGGCGACGTTGGGCCGTTCCCAGCCGTGTTGCGAGCGCCAAACGTGTACCAGGCGCCGGAACGCGCCCACGAGAAAAACCGCCGACCCACAGGCGGGATCCAGGATCCGTTCATTGCCCGTCAGTTCGTCGTACGGCATCGCGTGGTCGAGCAGCAGCGTAGCCAGGAACGGCGGGGTGTAGACGGTCCCATGGCCGCCTTTGACGAACCGCTGGTAGAGGTGGCTGACGATTTCGACCGGGATGTGCTCGAATGAAAACTGCTCCCAAAGGTACCGTTGCCGCCGGATGGTCCTGGCTTCGACGAGCTTGGCAAATTGCCGCAAGTCGCCTGGCGTCATCGCCGTGCCGGTGCTCTCGGGCAGGACGAAGATGTCGCCGTTGAAGCGGCGTTCAAGGTTTTTCAGCAGTCGCTCGACCTCACTCGGCTGGCCGTCACGAAGCACCTCGAAAAACGACTTCGCTCCCCGACAGAAACCCCCGAACCATCCCGAAGGAAACACGCGTCGATCTTCGAGGTACTTGATCAGCACGGTCAAGAGCAATAGCCTTCGTAGGAGCGGCCGCTGCTCGCCGTCGAGCTCCTGATCGGTTTCGACGACGGCTTGAATCAGCGCCTCGTGCGCCCGTTGGTCGCTGCTTGCCAAGTCGGCGTTTCGAGGGTCGTCCCAAAACGTGCCGTCGGCAAGTCGCCACGCGGAAAAACGATGGAGCTGTTTCCGAAGCGCGGCGTCCACATCCGCCGCCTGCTCCACCAACGATCGAATCTCGGCGGCTGGGTTGTACCGACAGCGGTCGTTGTGCCAGAAATCGGGACCTCGTGCACAGCTCAGCACATCGACCTTGGTCGCTCCCGCCACGTAGATCAGCGGGACTCCGCCGTGGAGCCAGACCCGCTTGTGCAGTTGGGCCAAATCCGCCTCGGATGAATGCCCTCTGGCGTTATCGACGACATAGGCCACGACTTGCGACGATCGCCCGTCGTTGAATCTGCGGAAAAATACGTAATCGACCTTGCCGATCGCCTGATCGTCCTGGTTGATCGCGTCGGCCTCCTGCAACGCCATACGCTCATCGAGGCGATTGACGGAGGCGAGGCCGCTCTTGACGGCCACCAATCCAGGAATTGGCTCTCCGTTCTCGGCGATGAAGTCCAACGGCCGCAGCGCGGGGGCCAGCATGTGCGAGGGTTCCTGGCTCATCTATTTTGGCAAGTTGCGACGCTGGGCAGCTCGGATCGCTCACCCGCGGGACCATCATCGTCGCTATCATACCGGACGCTTGGATCGGGAAAGTATACAAAAGAACATGCCATACGGTCAAGGGGTGCGGGGATACCCGGAAACCGCGTGATACACGCTCGCGACACGATACTGTACTTCGGGAAGAAGCCGCCAGGCCGCCCTGTTCGACGCCAGCTAACCTACGACGCTGACGCTAGGCAGCGGTCATGCTGACGCTGACCGTTCGATCGCGCCGCGATCGCGACGACGTTCACAAGCCCATTAGCAGCAGGATGTTGCGCCCGGCGAGCAGGTTCGTGCTGACGCTGCTGACACTGCTGACGCTGCTTTTCCTATCTTCACGGCAGGGGGGGCCCCGTGACGATGCGTGACGATGGTGAGGATGAAAAACACGCAAAGTCTTTCTGTCTTCTTCGTGACGGGGTCACTTAGGGGGTATAGGCGACGGCAGGAAGGGAAACCGGGGGGTTCACAGCCCCCCGCTCGCCAACGCGACTACTACGGGTTACGGCACACGGCGTGCACGGCGTGTGCCAACTACCTTTTGCGCATTCTTCCGGCAACGAGGTCTGAAGCGAGTTGATGTTACTCATTGAGGCTTGCTTCGGTTATGACACTAGGACCGGTGGCCAGCCGCCCGCGAGCTGGCTAGAATGGAGGTCTCGCCGGCGCCTGCCTCACGGAAACGTCACTTGACCACCCCACCATGATCCCTCGACCCACGCTTCGCCTCGGAGCGGTCAATTACCTGAACACCAAGCCGCTCATCCACGGCCTGGCGGAATTGGCGCCGTGGGCGAAACTCATGCTCGACCTGCCCAGCCGACTGGCCGACGGGCTGGCGGCGGGACGGCTCGACGTGGCGCTGATCCCCTCGATCGAGTTCTTCCAGGATCCGGCCTACGCGATCGTCTCCGACGCCTGCATCGCCTGCCGCGGTCCGGTGATGTCGGTCAAGCTGTTCAGCCGCGTGCCGGTCGAGCGCATCGGCACGCTGGCGCTCGACGAAGGCTCGCGCACCAGCGCGGCCCTGGTCCGCATCTTGCTCAAGGAACGGTTCGAATTGGAACCGCGATTTGAAGCGTTGCCGATCGGCGCCGGAATTAACGACACGCGCGCCGACGCCGTCCTCTTGATCGGCGACCGTGCGATGCGTTCCGCCGGCGGACCGTTTGCCGAGGTCTGGGACCTGGGCGACGAATGGTGCCGCTGGGCGAAGCTGCCCTTCGTGTTCGCCATGTGGGTTGCCCGGCCCGGTGTCGAATTCGACCAATTGGATGCGGCGCTCTCGGCCGCCCGCGACTCGGGCCTGGCGCACCTCGACGAGATCGCACGGGCCGAAGCCGCCCCCTTGGGCCTGTCGCGGCCGGAGTGTGTGGCCTACTTGCGTGACAATTTGCATTTTCGTCTCGGCCCGCGCGAGTTGTGCGGGCTCGACCTCTTTTACCGCCTGGCCCGCGCGCTGGACCTGGCGCCCGCAGGAGTCGAACTTGGTTGCCTCGATTGCTAAGACGTCCCTTTCGAAAACGCTTGAAAAGGCGGTCGCCGGCGAGCGGCTTTCGCCCGAAGACGGCTTGCGGCTCCTTGAATCGCACGACCTGGTCGCGCTGGGACGGGCCGCCGACGCCGTCACGCGCCGGCTGCACCCCGAACCCTACCGCACGTACAACATCGACCGCAACATCAACTACACCAACATCTGCTCGGCGGTCTGCGATTTCTGCGCCTTCTTCCGCCGGCCCAAAGACCCGGAAGGTTACGTGCTCGATCGCGACGTTCTGTTGCGGAAAATCCAGGAGACGGTTGACCTCGGCGGCGACCAAATCCTGATGCAAGGCGGCATGCACCCGGAGCTGAAGCTCGATTGGTACGAGGAGCTGCTGCGCGACATCAAGGGCCACTTCCCCCAGGTGAACATCCACGGCTTCAGTCCGCCGGAGATCTACGCCTTTACCAAGGTCAATAAGCTGTCGCTACGAACGGTGCTCGAGCGGCTCAAGGCGGCCGGATTGGGTAGCCTGCCCGGCGGCGGCGCCGAGATTCTGGTCGACCGCGTGCGTAAGGAAATCACCCGTGGGAAAGTGCTCACCGACGACTGGCTCGACGTGTGCCGCACCTGGCACGAGCTGGGGGGCAAAGGCTCTGCCACGATGATGTTCGCCCACGTCGAGACGCCGGCCGAGCGGATCGAGCACCTCGAGCGGTTGCGGCAATTGCAAGACGAGACGGGCGGGTTCACCGCTTTCATCTGCTGGACGTTCCAGCCCGAACACACCGACCTGGCCCACATTCCCAAGGCCGGCGCGGTCGAGTACCTCAAGACTCAGGCCGTCAGTCGGCTCTACCTCGATAATTTCCCCAACATCCAGTCGAGCTGGGTCACGCAGGGATTGAAGGTCGGACAGATCTCGCTTTTGTACGGAGCCAACGACATGGGGAGCTTGATGATCGAGGAAAACGTCGTCGCCTCGGCAGGCACGGTTCACTATTTGAGTTTGCAGCAGATCCGCGGCGCGATCAGCGAGCTGAGGTACGTTCCGCGGCAGCGAAACGTGTTCTACCAGTTGATCGACGAGGCCCCGGCTGTATGAAGTATATATTGATTCGGTACCCGCCCCCATGACGCGATCGCAGATGCATACTCCTAAACGAATGGCTGGTGCGGCATCGCTCGTGCTGGGCTGTTGCTGCGCCTTTGTCGTGCCGGCTGGGGCGGCCGACGAGACACCCTCGTTCGAGCGCGAGATCGCTCCGATTCTGCATGCCCGCTGCGTCAAGTGCCACGGTGGCGAGAAACTCGAGGCGGGCCTCGACGTGCGCCGCCGCTCGAAACTGCTGGCCGGGGGCGACAGCGGTCCGGCAATGGTGCTTGGCAAGCCGGACGATAGCCTGCTGGCGCAGCGGATCGTCGCGGAAGAAATGCCGCCCAAAGACGAAGGCCGGCTCGACGACAAGCAGCGCGAGTTGATCCTTCGCTGGATCGCCGCGGGAGCACCCTTGGCCGGCAAGGAAGAAGAACCGCTCGATGCGGCCGACGCGCCGGCGCGGCTTACCGACGAAGACCGCGATTTCTGGGCCTTCCGGCCACCGACGCGACCACCGCTGCCGGCGATCCAAGGCCACGACCGCGTTCGCACTCCGGTTGATGCCTTCTTGCTGGCGAAGTTGGAAGAGAAGGGTCTCACGTTCAATCCCGACGCGCCACCGTTGGTGCTGCTGCGGCGGCTTTGCTTCGACCTGCACGGCCTGGCCCCCTCGCCCGAGCAAATCGACGAATTCCTGGCCGACACCGAAACGGGCGCTTACGAGCGGTTGGTCGATCGGCTGCTGGCTTCGCCCCGCTACGGCGAGCGCTGGGGACGGCATTGGCTCGACGTCGCCGGCTATGCCGACTCCGACGGGTACCTCGCGGCCGACCGGCTGCGGCCCGAAGCCTGGCGCTATCGCGACTACGTGGTTCGCGCCCACAATGCCGACCTTCCCTACGACCGCTTCATCCAACAGCAACTGGCCGGCGACGAGCTGGTCGATTGGCGGCGGGCGGAGGAGCTGACGCCGGAGATGGTCGATTGCCTGGTGGCGACCGGTTTTTTGCGCACCGCCAGTGATCCGACCTACCCCACCTACACCGAGCCGAACGAAATCCACCAGGTACTGGCCGACACGCTCCAGATCGTCGGCACGTCGCTGATGGGGCTCACGGTGCAATGCGCCCGTTGCCACAGCCACAAGTTCGACCCGATCGCGCAGCGCGACTACTACGCTTTGCAAGCCGTGTTCCTGGGCGCGCTCGATCCGGCACGCTGGCAGCCTTCGGAAACCCGCGGCATTCCGTTGGCCACTGAATTGCAGCAAGCCAATATCGGCGAGCAGAACCAGAAGGCCGACGAACGGCTCGCCTACCTCAATGCCTCGTTGGCCGATCTGACCGCGCGCTACCGCAAGAAGCTCGTCAGTGAGAAGCTCGCCGCGCTGCCGGCCGATCAGGCGGCCGGCGTCACGCCGCAACTTTTCGATCAACTTCTCGCGGCACTCGTGTTGGATGAAGCTAAACGAAGTGACGAGCAGAAGAGACTCGTGGCCCAGTACGCGGCCGGCGTATCGCTGGCCGAGACCGCATTGGCCGGGCGCTACGCCGAATACAAGGACACAACCGCGCGGCTGCAAGCGGCGATCGCGGCCGAGTTGGCGCTCAAGCAATCGGTTCCACTGGTTCGGGGCCTCGCCGATCTCGACGACTCGCCGGCCCAGGGGCGTGTGCTGCGCCGGGGCGATTACAACCAGCCCGGCGCCGTGGTCGAGCCGGACGTGCTGGCCGTGCTGGCCCCTTCCGATTTCAAGCTAACGCCGCGGGCCGGATACAAGACCAGCGGCCGACGCGAGGCTTTCGCCCGTTGGCTGACCGATCCCGACCATCCGCTGACCGCCCGGACGCACGTGAACCGGATCTGGGCGCGTCATTTCGGCCGCGGGCTGGTGCCGACGTTGGCCAACTTTGGACGATCGGGGGCCAGGCCGTCGCACGCCGAGCTGCTTGACTGGCTGGCCACCGAGTTCGTGCGGCAGGGTTGGAGCATGAAGGGCATGCACAGGCTCTTGGTCACTTCGACCGCGTTCCGCCAATCGTCGGCCGCCGACGCGGCGAAGGCGGCCGTTGATCCCGACAATGTGCTCGTTGGATCTTGGCAGCCGCGGCGGCACGAAGGGGAGGTACTGCGCGACACGGTGTTGCAGGTCTCCGGCCGGCTCAACCTGCAAATGCTCGGCCCGCCAGTTCCGGTGGCGCCGCAGCCCGATGGTTCGGTGGCCACCGCCGACGACGAAGCGGGGCGGCGGCGGAGCATCTACCTGATCGTGCGCCGCAGCCAGCACCTGACGATGCTCGACTTGTTCGACACGCCGATGATGGAGATCAACTGTCCCGAACGGACCGAGTCGATCGTGCCATTGCAAGCGCTGGCCATGCTCCACGGTCCGTTTGCCCAGCGCGGCTCCGCGGCGCTGGCCGAGCGGATCGTGAATGCCGCGGCCGACGACGGCGCGCGAGTCGAGTTGGCGTACAAGTTGCTCTATGCCCGCGCACCCAGTTCCAGCGAGCGCCAGGCGCTCGTCGCCTTCCTCGACGCGGTCGCGCGCGAAACGCTGGGCGAGAAACAGGCCACTGCCGGCGACGTCGAGAAAGGGGCCGCGGTCCGCGCCGCGTGGACCCAGGCGGCGCTGGTGCTTTTGAACAGCAATGAGTTCATATTCGTCCATTGACGTGGGGCAGGTTTCCAACCTGCCAAAAAGAAAATGAAACGAAATATGGCAGGTTGCAGTCTGCTAGCACCGCTCCGAACCGATTGCCCGAACTCCAATTGACTCGTCCACGGCAAACAGATGACAATCAGGCGCATCGTACGGCGGTTTTGCCGTGCATAGTCAGATCGACCCAGGAAGGAGCCTGAGTATGAAACGGCGATGGATCGGCGGCGGCGTGATTACGTGCATCGCGTTGGGCATCTGCGCCTTCGGCGCGGCACCGGCGCAGGAGCAAGGTGGTAAGACTCGCTTGGCGCGCGAATCTCGCCCCAGCGACACAACTCGTGCGCGAACGAACAACCCAAGGGCCCAATCGACCGCACCCGACAGCGCCGCGGGCCGTGCGTTTGACGGCAAGCTGGTCGCCCTCACTTTGCACGGGGCGACACAACCAAAGCTATTGGACCACACACGCTTCGAGGAGATCCACGGCCGCGCGTTCCTTGTCGGCAAAGAGGCAAAGGCCACGTTCAGCTTTCCGCTCGGCGACGAGGCCCACGTCGCTTGGGACGCCGTCGAGGCGTTCTACTTATTCGACGACGTCGAGCAATACGAGAGTGCTGTTCGGAACGCTCTTGAATCCGTTCAAGGCACGGTGAACGGCGTGATCGGCGAGTTCTTTCCTGGCGCCAAGGTCTCGGGAGTAAATATCGGGCCGACGGAGGGCTATCCATCTGGGAATTTTCCACTCCCCCGTCTAGAGCCTTGCGCTCAACCCGATTATGGCCCGCCGGATTATAACGCACCGAGTGAACCGCAGTTCGATCCGGGTGACCCCACAGATTCCCGTCCGACCAACCCACGCCCCGTACCTGACGACCAAGATTCGAGCGCTATGCCTGAAATCGTTCCAGGGGAAGACACCTTCGTTGACGACCAGGTTATTGAGAGAGGTGAAACCAGGCTGATGCGCCTAGAGAGAGTTCGACGTCGCGTGACGGACGAGGATGGTCACGAGCGGGTCGTGATTGAGGAGCGTCTCGTACCCGTCGCGGGAGATGAGGCGATGGAAAACGCTCGGACTCGCGCACCAACGAAAAGGTCGACACGTTGGACGTCTCCATCTGCGTCGCCGCGATAATTGCTTCGCCGCGGCAACTTCCAGGCCGTCGCGGTCCGTTTGGTCCCGTAGCCGAACGATGGCGTACGTCGTCTTTTGGCTCGAGCAACCACGATAAGGGCGAGGGATTGCTTGACGCACGGTCGGGCGTTCACTAGGCTTGTAGAGATGGTGACATTGCACCAAAGTCCAGTGCGATCGGACCCTGCCGTGATGGGGGGCACGCTCGTTTTCCGCGCAAGTCGCGTGCCCGCGCAAACATTACTCGACTACCTCGACGACGGGTACACCCTCGACGACTTCTTGCGGATGTTTCCCTCGGTCGACCATGAGGACGCCGCGGAGTTCCTCCGCCTCGCACGGGGTGCGGCCGATGCGGATCGCGCTCGATGAGAACTTGCCGCGGCCACTCGTTGGGTTCTTTCATTCCGCCGATCCTCGTGTCCCTACTCCCGACGGTGGCATCGGCCCAGGATTCTCGTCCGAAGCAGGCCGAGGTCGATGCCACGATTGATCGTGGGCTTGGTTTTCTGGTCAAGGATGCGCTGGCGTGGAAAACGGAACACGACTGCGCTTCGTGTCACCACGCCGGCCTCGTGATCTGTTCGATGCGCGAGGCCAAGCAGTTCGGCCGCGCCGTCGACGAACCGGTCCTGGCCGAACTGACGAAATGGGTCGCCGAGTCGGGCGACGGCAAGTTCGGTATGGCGCGGCCCGCCAGCGCGCCCAAGGCGGCGAGCCCCAAGGCAATCTACTTCGCAATCGCACTCGGCACCGATCCCAAGCCGGACGCGGCGACTCAACAGGGGCTGAACCTTCTGTTGAAGACGGTGGAAGCCGAGCAGACCGAGAACGGATCGTGGTCCACGTGGCCGGAGACTCGGCCGCCGATTTTCGGCAACTCCGATGAGAGCCTGACGGCGCTCGCGACCCTGGCTTTCCTGCCCGCGGCGGCAAGCGGCGACGTGGAGGCGAAGGCCGCTCTCGACAAGGGGGTCAAGTGGCTCGCCGAAACGCCGACGGACGACGACCCGCAGTCGATCGCGCTGCGTCTGGTACTTTGGAGCAAACTCGGCCGCCCGGCCTACGAATGGGAGCCCCTGGTCGGGCGCATCAAGGCTCGCCAGAACGCCGACGGTGGATGGAGCCAGACCAATGACCTGGCGAGCGACGCCTGGGCGACCGGCCAGGCGCTGTACGCGCTGGCTCACGCGGGCACCAAGTCCAACGACGCGGCCATCGCGCGAGGACGCGCCTTTCTGATCGAGACGCAACGCGAAGAAGGATCTTGGCCGATGACTTCTCGGCCAACGGTGCCCGGAGGCAATGGATCAACGAGCTTGATTCCAATCACCGGCGCCGGGAGCGCATGGGCAGTCCTGGGACTGGTGCGAAGCACCGATCAGGCTGAACCAGGCGCTGCACGCGGCGGAGAGTAGCGTTTTCGGGCTTCAGCTTCAAACACCGGCTGGTGCATCGCTTTGGTCGTCGTGAAGCCGGACTCATCGGCTGGACGGATTCGCCAAGTTTCGTCAAAGAATCCGGAGTCGAGCACCGTTTCCATGACGGTCGTGACAGGCGCGCCCGGGGGAAGGTCGCCCACTTTCACGATCGCCCAATCGCCCAGGCGCGGGAAGACCATGTAACTAAAACGCAGTTCCGCGTCGTGATAAGTGTGTCCACTGTTGAGGACGACGTAGCGGCCGGCGGCACCGGGCAAGGGATTGGGGCAGATCAGTTGCACGCCGTGATCGGCGGCGGCGTGCCGATCTTTGCCGAGTTGCAGCGTGTCGCGGGTCCACTGGATCGGGAGCTGGGGCAGGATCTTGCTGATCCAGCGATTGCTTCCCGGATCGCCGAAGAGAATTAGGTTCGCGCGGCGCACGTCGTCGTCCGTCACCTCGGTGTCGTTCTTGGTCGGCAGGTAGCCGCGGTAGTGACGTCGCCATTCGTCGGCAAAGCGTTTCAGATTGGCGTCAGCCCAGGCACCAACCGCCGGGTTCCATGCCTTGCCCGTGCCACGGACGCAAACGAATGGGCGCGCGAACGCGTCGTCGATCGGACCCTGAAGGCCCAGTCGCTTGCCGGTCAGGGCCGCCGCGTCGAGAGTGCCTTGGTATTGCCATTTTCCGTCGTGTCGCTCGATGACGACCGGGAGGGAGTTTCCGGTTGATTGCGCGGGCAGGTCAATTTTCGTTCCGCCGACGGTAACAAATGCGCCGGGGTCCTGGATCGCGGGGGGATGAATTGCGAAGCGCGTGATGTTCCGCGGTTCAGCCACGGTGATCGAACCATCGGCGGCGATACGGGCCTCGATCTCGGCGCGCTGGTAGTGCGCCTCAAGACCGAGCACCTCGAGCCAGTCGCAGCGGCTGTACTTGAGAGTCCACGTTACGAAGTGGACGAGTTTTGGGAACGGGTCGCGGCCCTTGGCGGCGTGTTCCCCCAGAAGGCGGAGTTGCTCTTGCATCACTTGGGTGGTGATGCCGTGACCCGCGCCGCGATCGACGAGGCCGACGAAGGGAATGCCTTCCTGCGCGAAGGCATTCTCGATGAGAAGTTGCGACGTAAAGTAAGGATCCTTGTCACCCATGGCCGCGACCACGGGCACCATGGCGGCGTTGGCGGTGTAATCGATGGCGTCGACCATGTGGAGCATCGTCTTCTGCCACGGGGTTAGCGGATCGAGGCGCACGAAGTGCTCCCACGGCGAGTTGGCGAACACGTAGGTGTCCACCGGTCCCGCGGCCGGACCGAGGACCACAAAACGATCGGGTCGCTTCAAGCCGAGCTGCCACGTGCCCACGCCACCGAGCGAACTGCCGCGCAGCACGATCCGCGAGCGGTCAATCCGGTAGTCGCGGCAGACCGCCTCAATCACCTCGTCCACGTCGGTCTCGCCTTCGAAGCGATAGGCATTCTCGCCGAGCCGCCCCATGGGACGGGCCTCGATGAAATTGTTCGTGGAGGTTGCTGATTCGGCGTCGTCGCCCGGATCGAAGGCGTTGATGAACAGCAATTCGCCAATGCCCGTCGCAGAGGTGCTGCCGTGGAGAACGACATCCAGCCGCATGGGTTGAGCGGGATCATAGCCCGCGGGCACGACGAGACCGTAGGGTTGCACCGAGCCATCCACGGCGGAAATGAAGCCGCGCACGCTGCTCCCGCATCTTTCCGCCCAGGGCTGCCGTCCCGCGGCGAGGGCGTCCATTCGCTCGCGCGCCCGGCGCAGCCCCTTCCGCACCAGTTCGCGACTCGTGGCGTCGGCGACGGGTCCGAAGTCGAGAGCCCAGACGACGCCTTTGACAAAGATCTGGGCGTCGGCCCAACGATCCGGCTTCACGCTCGGCGCATTGCGCAGTGCGGCGAGTTGGTCCTGGAGCGGCTGAAGCTCGGCGAGGAGTGCTTTCCGCTCGGCCTCAGTGAGCGGACCGACGGCGGGGAGCTCAACGTCCGGCGCCGGTTCGGCGGCGGGAGCGATCGAGAGTCGTGACGCCAGCGTCAACGCAACGGCGAACAGAGCGACAGCCTTTTGCCAGGCGCGCCGAGTCGTTTGGGTTTTGTTCAGCAAAA
>Ga0307373_10007225_pt1 | contig 17401 bp, 16 predicted proteins | sample OX2MG_FD_202534 | JGI IMG/M metagenome (GOLD analysis project Ga0307373, IMG submission 202534) | Soil microbial communities from Risofladan, Vaasa, Finland - OX-2 | ecosystem: Environmental > Terrestrial > Soil > Coastal area > Acid sulfate soil | place: Finland: Risofladan, Vaasa | collected... | reverse complement strand
AGGTGGCCGGTTACCCGCTCTCTGGCATTGATGTAGGCGGTGTAGCGCCGATGCGCCTCGCCCACCGCTCGGGATAATCCTTCGGTAGTGGTCGGCACCATGATCAGATGAACGTGATTGGGCATCAGACAGTACGACCAGACACTCACCCCATTGTGTTTGCAGCGCTCGGCCAGCAGGTCAAGGTACAGAACATAGTCGTCATCGCAGTGAAAAATCTGCTGCCGGCGGTTGCCACGTTGGGTCACATGATGCGGGGTGCCGGGGACTACGATGCGGGGGAGACGGGACATGGCGATCATCAATCAGCGTGGCGGTCATAATATCATGTCACCGTAATTCCGCTACCTTGGCCCATTGATGCCGTCGCCGGGCGGTCACATTGTCAAAGCCCCTATTCACCGAGAAGCGAAGGGATACTTGCTCTGGACTTGGCAGGCCATCCTAGCTAAAATTTACGCAAATTCAAAAAGCGTATGTTTACGTATTTTACAGAAAAAGGCGGGTTTTATGCCGGATAGATACAGCGGTTCCGAAAATGATTCGAACAGACGACCCGAAGAGCAGGAAAACGCCACCCAGAATCAGGTTCCAGATCCGACGCCACCGATTCCGAGAGCGTTTGAGACCGCATTTGACCACCAGTTCTTGAAGGCGTATCACGCTGGAACAATGAATTACACTTACAAGGGAATTTCCTGTCTCAAAGATCCGATCGATTTAGCGCTGTATATGAAGCTGATTTGGGAAACAAAGCCTCGGACGATTATCGAAATTGGATCTTTTCACGGCGGCAGCGCAGTATTTTTTGCCGACCTTTGTAAAATGTATGAGCTCGACACCCAAATTGTCACTGTCGATTTCCGCGCCATCCAAGGCCACACGGATCCGCGAATCCGCTTCATTCAGGCGGACGCCCTTAAACTTGATCAGAGCGATCTGCATCGGGCGCTTGACACGCTGCCCCGCCCTTGGCTGATCCTTGAAGATAGCGCACACACTTTTGAAGTCTGCTATGCAGTACTTGAGTATTTTAAGGCCCGTATGGAACGCGGCGAGGTTCTGGTGATGGAGGATGGTGTGGTCGAAGACCAAGGGGCCAACGCCTATTATGGCGGCGGACCGAACCTCGCAATTAGTCGTTTCTTTTCCAAATGGCCGGGGTGTTTTAAAGTTATGGAGGAATACACGGACTTTTTTGGGCAGAATGCGACTTTCAATCCCAATGGATACCTACAGAAGCTTTGATCTTTCGATATATAGAACCCGTGAACCGACATTCCCCCAAGTGGTGTGCCGTGCCAATCAAGATTGCGCTGACAATGCGCCCTGATCAGGCTAATTGTTGCGATCTCGTTGCTCTGTGCCACTCAGGGGAATCGCGTTTGGGTCTGACGGAACTACGGTGACGTGATCCGAAACACACAAACTCCTGAAAGATGCCGGTAGCGACGATGCGGAAGAGACGGGACATCGTCGTGTCATATCACCGTAATTCCAGAGCGACGAATGTGGGTCATTGGCCTTGGTGGCGAGCTGAAGACAACTGTGGGAAGTTTCTATGGAAATAAGCCCCTAGCACAATAATCGCGATAGCAACAACCAACATTAGCCATATATATGTTTCTAAATAAGTGAGCACTATTAAACAAAGAACCTGAAATATGGCCACTACGCAAAACCGCCAATCCCTGTGCACCCCGACCAGGAACGTAGTCTGTGCCAATAACAAGAGGCTCATCGAGCTAACCGCTGTATTATTAATCCGGCCAAAATGGGAAAGCATACTCACCAGCTCAAAGGCGACTAGTAGCGAACCCCAATGGAGAATCTGCATTCGAATAAGGGTTGTCCATTTAACCTCGCCGCTTCTGACCTTGGCCCACTCGACATAGATCGCTGCAGCGCCAATGATCGGAATCATGGCTAACCAATAGGTACGGCCCGTTTCCACGGAAACCTGTGCAATCACAGCGCCTATCAGTGAGAGTATGATCAAACCATAAAAGATCGTTTCAGCCGCGCCGGAGAGCCTCCAGAGAGTGCCTGTTTCTGCTCTTGCCATCTCGGCACTCCCTTCTGCTTCCTGCCCAGATACGGTTCCCTTTGACGCTTCTTTAGTTTCAGAGTCCAAATTTTGCTGCGATTCCATTAATCTTCTCCGCTCTTATCATGCGATTGATTCTAGCAGAAAGGGGAATTACAGTGACATGACACGAAACACACAAATCTTGCAGGGTGTCGGCCATGATGATGCAGGGTAACCGAACATGACAAGCACCCATCAGTACAGTGTGCAGAGTTTCATGTCCTCGTAACCCTCAGGAGTTCCCGCCTCGCTTCTGGTCTGAAGACCCAATGCATCAAGTTTGACGCTTGAACATCTCCCTACGAACCTGCTGCCACGGAATACTGCTCGATGGGTCAGCCTGATGAGCGGATAAACGCCGCTGCAACTCTGCACGTCCGTCAGGAGGAAGCTTAGTTACGGTGACATGATACGAAATACACAAACTCTTGAAAGGTGCCGGTAGTGACGATGCGGAAGAGACGGGACATCGTCATCAAGTGTTCAATATAGTCTGCAGAGTATCATGTCACCGTAATTTCCCGTAATTCCAGACGGTTTCCTGTCACAGGGCACCTTGCCTTCATCCGGCGAAAGGCTTTACCGTCTGGCCCTCACCGGCTTTTTCAGTTCCAGCCGTAGGCTGCAGCGGTAGCGTTAAGGATCTCCGGATATAACTGATCGCCCGTGTCCGAATTCGTCATCACTGCGATTCCGGCCTGTCGGTTCGGATAGCCGTAGAAAATGCAGCGGAAACCGTAGTTGATGCCGTTGTGCCAATATTTGAAATTGTTGACAGTCGTCGGATTGTTTGTGAATACGCCGGTGCTTTGAAGCACCATCGTGTCGGCGAGTATTTGATCGAGGACTGTGTGCCCGTCAATCGCGCCGCGCTGGTTGAGCAGGATGATCAGACGGCATAAGTCGCTCGCCGTCGTGTAGAGCCCCGCTGCCGGGGCCTCCGGGTAGCGGTTCCGTTTGCCTTGGATCGCGACGCCCGCGACGGTATGACCTGAGGCAGCCCGCGTTAGGGATGCCGGCAGCGTCATCTCGAACGTACTGTGGACCATGCCCTCGGGCGTCAGGACGCAGTCCTTCAGCCGCGCCCTGAAGTCCTTGCCGGTAAGGTACTCCAGCAACCGCATCATCACGACATATCCCGGGCCCGAGTAGTGCGGTCCGCTTCCCGGCTTGTAGGTAAGCTGGATCGCAGGCGAATTGGCCGGCGCACTTCCGTTCAGAATCTGCGTCAGTGTGGGAACTTGGACGCCGGAAACATCCGGGTAGCCGCCGAACCCCCGAAGTTGTTACAGGCATCGGGATTCTGAACGTCGCCGCTGATTCCTCCATTGTGCTGTAGCAGGAGGCGCAGCGTGACCATGGGCTTCCAGCCTCTGCTCTGCACCAACGAGCATTCCGGCAGCGACCAAGTCAGCTTCTGGGTCACATCGTCGTCGAGACCAATCAGATTGTCCTGCACCAGTTGCAGGAAGCCGACAGCTGCGACCGGCTTGCTCACGGAGCACGCTTGGAACACTGTTTCGGAATGGACGAAGTCGCTGGAACCCGCCTCGATCCGCCCATAGTTGCAGGCCCAGGCAATGCGGTTTTCGAGCACCACTGCGACAGAGACACCGGGTACCTTGTAGTACGCCATGCGGTCCCAGATCGAATGCCAATGCCCTCCGATCTGAATCATCTGTGATTCGATTGTCCGGATCGTGTCTGGGGCGCGCCGTGGAATGGCTTGGTCGGCGATGATGGACCAGCCCCCGGTGGCAGAGAACGCGAGATGGTCGACGATTGCGTTCCCGCTGTGGAAGTCGTTCAGCTTCTGGAAGCACTCGTCCGGGATATTCCGTGCCCAGTAATAGTCTTCGGCCAATACGGCCCATCCACCTGAAGGCGTGAACACAACCTGCTTCGCGGTCCGGGTGCTGGACAAACAGTTACAGAGATACTGGTAGCACTCGTCGTTGATGTCATGTGCGTAGAGCGTGCTGCCTGCAAGAATCACCCAGCCATCGCTGTGCGGGGGGAACGCGACGCAGGAGATCGGGATCCCGGCTTTGAAATATTCACCGAGTTTGGCAAAGCAGGCGTCCGGAATTCCCTGCGCGAAATAGTTGCGGTTGGTAACGATCACCCAACCGCCATGCGGCGTGAAAGCGATTGATCGGACTTGATCGCCGCTGCTGATGAATGTGCCGAGCTTCTGGAAGCATTCATCCGGAATCCCGCGGGCAAAGTATCCGTTGTTACGGGCGACTAGCACCCATCCGCCGCTCGGCGTGAACGCAAATGCGGAGACGCCCCCGCTGCCCATCGAGCTTATCTTCTGGTGCGCCTCGTCTGGGATATTTCCGTTGAAGTAGAGGAACATCAAAGCACCTCCGTGGCGACAAGTCCGATTACCGAAATTATGGTGACATGATACGAAACACGCGAATCTTGAAGGGTGTCAGCCATGCTGACGCAGGGTAACCGAACGTGACAATCATCCATCAGTACAGTGTGCAGAGTATCATGTCCTCGTAACCCTCAGGAGTTCCCGCCCCGCTTCTGGTCTGAAGACCCAATGCATCAAGCTTGACGCTTGAACAGCTCCCCACGAACCTGATCCACGGAATACTGCTCGACGTCAGCCCGATGAGCGGATAAACGACGCTGCAATCCTACACGTCCGTCAAGAGGAAGCTGAACGGGAACGATGGTTTCCGCGGCGCTCGCGGTTGTCTGCAGGGCCAAGAGCAAGGCGGGGCCCATGTAGCACTTACTATTTATGTTTTCGGTTCAATAGCTTGATGCCGCTTCCAGCGGCTGTTGCGCGGCACGTTGCTGCAAGCGCCACAGCGCGGCGTAACTGCCATCACGCGCCAGTAATTCGTGATGCCGACCACGCTCGACGATGCGCCCGTCTTCCAGCACGGCGATCTCGTCGGCGTCGGTGACGGTGGACAGGCGATGTGCGATCACCAGCGTGGTGCGATGCTCGGTGGCTTGTTTGAGCGCATCGAGGATGGCGTTCTCGGCGCCTGAGTCCAGCGATGAGGTGGCTTCATCGAGAATCAGGATCGGCGGATTTTTCAGCAGCGCACGGGCGATGGCGATGCGCTGCTTTTCGCCGCCGGAGAGCTTGAGGCCGCGTTCGCCCACGGGCGTCTCGTAGCCCTGCGGCAGACTGGCGATGAAGTCGGCTAGATGGGCCATCCGTGCGGCGTGCTCGATCTCGGCACGGCTGGCATCGGGACGGCCATAGGCGATGTTGTAATAGATGCTGTCGTTGAACAGCACTGTGTCCTGTGGCACCACGCCGATGTGTCCGCGCAGGCTGGCCTGGGTCAGTTCACGCACGTCGTGGCCTGCCACGCGCACCTGCCCACCCTGCGCGTCGTAGAAGCGGAACAGCAGCCGCGCCAGCGTCGACTTGCCGGCGCCGCTGGCGCCCACCACCGCCAGTTTGCGGCCGGCCGGGATCACCAGCGAGACATCGTGCAGGATTTCGCGGTCCGGACCATAGCCGAAGCGCACATGCTCGAAGCGCACTTCCGCCTGCGACACCGCCAACGTGTGCGCGTCGGGCGCGTCGGCGACCTGCGTGCCCGCGTCCAGCAGGCCGAACATCTTCTGCATGTCGGTGACGGCGCGCCGGACTTCACGGTAGACGAAGCCGAGAAAGTTGAGCGGCATGAACAGCTGCACCATGAAGGCGTTGACGGCGACAAAATCGCCCACCGTCATGCTGCCGGCGCTGACCCGTTGCGCCGCCAGCCACATCATCAGGGTGATGGCGCTGGCGACGATCATCGCCTGCACCACGTTGAGCACCGACAAGGACATGCGGTTGCGGATCGAGGCGTTCTCCCAGTCCACCAGACTGGCGTCGTAGCGCTGTGCCTCGAAATCTTCGTTGCCGAAGTACTTGACCGTCTCGTAGTTGATCAGCGCGTCGACGGCACGCGCATTGGCGTTGGAGTCGAGCTGGTTGAGCTTGCGCACGTATTGTGTGCGCCACTCTGTCACCACCACCGAGCAGACGATGTAAACCACCACCGCGACGAAGGCGATGGCGGCGAAGCGCCATCCGTACTTGTGCCACAGGATGCCGGCCACCATGCCGATCTCCAGCAGCGTCGGCAGGATATTGAACAACAGGAAGCGCAGCAGAAAGCGGATCCCCTCGACGCCGCGCTCGATGTCCCGCGACAGCGCACCGGTGCGACGCGACAGGTGAAAATCCAGATCCAGCCGGTGCAGGTGGCGGAACACCCGCAACGCCGACCGCCGCATCGAGCGCTCGGTAACACGGCCGAACGAGACGTCGCGCAGTTCACCGGCCAGCACGTTGAAGAAACGCACGCCGCCGTAGGCTAGCAACAACAGCAACGGCTGTGCCACCGTTTCCGGCGAGGGATGCGACAACGTATCGACCAGACGCTTGAGCAGCAGTGGCAGCACCACTCCGGCCAGCTTGGCGCCGATCAGGAACGACAGCGCCAGAACGACGCGGCCCGGAAATTCCGCCAGATGCGGGATCAGGATGGTCAGCGCGCGCCAGCGCGACACCCGCGGTGCGCGCGGCGGATCAGCAATGGGTTCGGAAGGGTTCAGGCGGCGCATGGGCTTTTTTACAAGAGGTGCGCGCAGTGTGCGCCGCATTAGCCGGGAATTTGCAGGGACGCTCGCTCAACCGGCTTCGAGCACGATGCGCCAGCGACCGTTGCTGTCACAGTGCCAGTACTGCTGCTTGCGTGTGACCTGATGGTAGTTGTTGCTGCTGTAGTCCTGGGTAAACTCGGCCAGCACCAGATCGCTGTCGCCGGGATAGCGGAACAGATCGAGATCGCTGATATCAACCTTGATGTAGTGCTTGCTGGCGTTAACGCGGGTCTTGTAGGCGGTGACATGATAGATGCTGACCGGCGTGCGCTGATCGACGCTGCTGACCTTGCCGAAGTCGCCCTCTGCGATCGAGGTATAGTAGCGCTGCAGAGCGTGCAGCCCGCCTCGCGGGTTTCCAGCACGGACAGGCGGGCATGGCGCAAATCGACGACGTAGCGGGTATTGCACGACAATCGCAGTACATCGTCGGGCATCAGCCCAGACCCGGGGAGCCGCGGCATTATGCAGCCGCAGCCGGTATTCATTCAACAAACCCTGAATGCGTAGGTCGGCGATGTAGCGCCCTTCATCCCGGAGCGCACCGCCAGCAATTCGCTGTAGATCAGCTGCGCGAGGCGGAAATTCGACTCGTGTCGTACTAGCCCCTGAATACCGTTGAGGCCGGCATAGAAGTCGCCGGGACGCAGCGCATTGACCGCTTTCAACAGCGCCGTCGGGCGGTGGCAGGACTTCGGTGATCGCCATCGGCGCCAAGATCACCGACGTGAACCGGCAGCGCATGCGGAATCGCACTACAAACCCTGTCTCAATTAGACTCGCGCAGAATCTTCCAGCTGCCGCCAGTCTCGACCCGTTCCAGCGCTTTATCGAAGGTGTTGGACCGGTGGTTGGAACGGTTCGCTCTTAAGGCCAAGGCGTTACTATCTGGTTCGGATTGCGGGCGCGGGTTCGGTTCCGCGTCTCACCGCCAAATACCGTTTTCTCGCGATAAGTTAGAGAAAAGAATCGTGGTGTACCGCCATAGCGTTAACAGGCCCTGATGCGCCTCAGTCATATCGCATCGACATTGTAATCCGGCGTACGCCGCACCTTTAATCCGCCGTTATCCCAATGATGCAGCGACTGCAGCAACGTGCGCTGCTCTGTCGTCGGCTCAGATAGCGTCCGCAATCCGGCAAGCATGATGCGAAGATCCTCGTAAGTATCGACATCACGCAAGACGGCCAGCCGCGTCGGCGCCGGCCGTAGCGCATCGCAAAATCGTGCCGCGGTATCCGGCTGCGACCACGGCGTGTCGAGCCAGGCGGCTGCTGGAATCGGGCTGCGCCCGCCGACCAACCAGAAGCCACCGTCCGCAGTCGGCCCCAGCACCCATGGCGCATTGCCCACGCAGGCTGCTGCTGCTGCCTGAACCAAATCAACTGGCTGGACCTGTGGAATGTCGGCGCCGATCAGCAGCACGCTGCCATGACGGGCCAACAACTGGTCATACACCCGCGCCATGCGCACGCCGAGATCACCTTCGCCTTGCGCCAGTCGAGGCAACGACAGCCACTGCGCGTCATGCAAGCCTTCGGCTTCGGCTACCGCCCAGTAGGGCGTGATCGTCTCACCGGCTGCCTGCGCGGTGGCCGCTGCACAAGCCGCAGCCAGACGATGGAACTGCTCGGCACGCAGCCGACCGATGGCTGCGGCCAGACGCGTCTTGATCGGACTCAAGCCCGGCGTTTTGACGAAGATCGCTAATCCAGTACTCATTACAACACCCGCCGCACGGTACCGCCGCAAGTTGCGCAATGCTTCATCGATTGTCCCTATTGTGAAGCGGAGGCCAGCGCCAGCGGATCAGGCGCCAGACTGTCCAGACTGCGGCCGCGCGCTTCCAACCCCTGCCAGCTCCAGACCAGCATCGCCACGAAACCCAGCACCCAGAACCCGGTCAATAGCAGCACTGCGACGGCGACACCGTAGCGCGCGCCAACCCCCGCGACCAGAAACGGCGAGGCCAGCGCACCCAGCCGGCCGACCGCGACGCTGGCGCCGACGCCGGTGGTGCGCAAAGCGGTCGGGAACAGTTCGGTGAACGTCGGGTAGGCACCGACCCAGCTCGCGGTGGCCAGCAGGTTGGCGAGCGTGAACCCGGCGAAAATCCACGGCGTGCCCCAACCGCTCACCGCGGCCAGACCGAGCATCGCCAACGCCGTCAGGCCGTAACAGGCGGTGACCGTTGGCTTGCGACCCCAGCGCTCCAGCAGCCAGGCGACGACCAATCCACCGGCCAGCGCGCCGACGTTCCCCACCAGGTAAAACCACGGCAGGGTGTCGGGCGCCAGTTTCAAGGCCGGCAACACCACCAGCGGCAGGAATGCGAACAGGCCGTAGTAGCCGGCGGCCTCGGCAAAATCCAGGGTGCAGCCCAGGGCCAGACGGCCGGGATACAGCCGCAGCAGTGTGCCGAGGCCGGCCAACGCTCTGGGCCGTGGCATTGCTGCGCCGGTGCGGGGCCTGCTGCGAGGAAATTCGATGCGCCCTTGGGAAATACAATCGACGATGTGTTCGGCCTCGGCCGACCGGCCCTGACTTTCCAGCCAGCGTGGCGATTCCGGCAGATGGCGTCGCAGCACCAGCGTCAGCAACGCAATCACGGCGCCGAAGCCGAACACCGCGCGCCAAGCGTATTGCGGCGGCAGCACCGCCAGTAGTATCAGTGATAACAGCGCGGCGAAAATCGCGCCGATCGACCAGAAGTTCATCACCAGCGCGCCGGCGCGACCGCGCACCGTTGCCGGAATCAGTTCGCTGATCATCGCGTTGATCGCCGCGTACTCGGCACCGACCCCGATTGCGGTCAGCAGACGCAGCGCGAGCAACCAGCCGTAGGACGGCGCCACCGCCGTCAGCGCGGTAAACACGCCGTAGATCAGCAGGCTGGCCAGAAACACCCGCCTGCGGCCGAAGCGATCCGCGACCCAGCCGAAGCCGGCGGCGCCTAGCATCAACCCCACAAACCACACGCCGAAAATCCAGCTCATCTGCAAAGCGCTGAGCTGCCATTGATCCCGCAGCACGCCGAGCACATTGCTGATCAGCGTGACCTCGAACGCATCGAAACCCCAGCCCACCCCCAGCACCAGCAGCGCCACGGTGTGAAAGCGGTTCCAACGCAGGCCATCGAGACGATCTCCGATGCCCGGTTCGCGCCGTCCTGCCCCGCTGCTCACGTCAACGCGCCGCCACAGGAACTACCCGCGCCGGCGGCGCAGCCATAACAATGATCGGTAAACGCGATCGGGTCGCGCTCGACATCGGTAAGTGATGCGATGTCCCAGATGCTGCGCCGATGGCCTCTCTGCGGCAGTTCCAGCGCTTGGTTGAAATCGCAGTCGTAGAGTTGTCCGCGCCAGTCTATCGACAGCAGGTTGCGGCACATCACGCCCAGCGCCGCCTGCGGGTTGAAGGCATCCAGCAGAGTCTGCATGTAGCGGTCGTAACGGCTCTCGCGTTCCAGTAGATGCAGGAAACGCTTGATCGGCATGTTGGTGATGGTAAACAGGCGGTTGAAGACAATGCCGAAGTGCTCGCTCAACTCGCGCCGGTAGGTGGCCTCCAGCGCCGCCTGCGGCGGCGGCAAGGTCGCTCCCATCGGGTTGTAGACCAGATTCAGCTCCAGTCCGCTGTCGGCCTGGCCATAGCCGAGTGCATTGAGCTGGTGCAGTGCGCGCAGGCTGGGATCGAACACGTGCTGGCCGCGTTGCTGTTCGACATTGTCTTTGCTGTAACACGGCAGCGACGCCACTACTTTGACGCCCTGCGCGGCCAGAAATTCGGCAGTGTCTTCCTGCCCGGGGCGGAACAACACGGTGAGGTTGCAGCGGTCGATCACCGTCTTGTCCATGGCCCGCGCTGCACGCACCAGCGTGCGGAAGTGCGGGTTCAACTCGGGCGCGCCGCCAGTGAGATCCAGCGTGTGCACCGTCGGGGCAGCGGCCAGCAATTCGAGAATGCGCTTGACGGTAGCAGCCTGCATGATCTCGGTCCGATTGGGGCCGGCCTCGACATGGCAGTGCTGGCACGCCAGATCGCACAGCTTGCCGACGTTGACCTGCAAAACTTCCAGTGACGTACGCGGCAGCGCCAGTCCGTGCAGGCGCAAGGTGCGCGTGAAGGAAGGCGGCAAGGCAGACAGTACGGCGCTCATCAAACATCACTACTGTTCGAGGTAACGACGGCGGTGTTCATGGCGTGGTCGATCCATTCAGATGCCAGTCGTAGTCGAGATAATTGATGGAAACCTTTTGTGCGCGAATGCGCGTCTGCCCGGCCGCGTCGGCGGTCAGATCGGCAGCATGCGCAGCGAAGAACTGCTTGACTGAAGTGATGCCGTGCCAACCGTGGCTGAAGTCGGCCGCATACCAATCGAAGATCTTTGACACTTCGAGCCGACCCCCGGCATAGCGGTTGCGGCTGTGGTCGGACAGAAAGCGCCGGGTCTGATCATCAAGTTGCGTGTCGAGTTTCTCAGCCGTGTAGGCCTCCGACCGTAACATCGGGCAGCCAATGGAGGCGCAGTTGATGGCGAAGTGGATGCGCGGATCGTCGAAGTTTCCGGGCTTGCGCAGGCGCGCTTCGATGGCGTTGAGATGGGTCTGGTGTCCCAACAAACTGAAGAAGTCGATTTTCCAGGGGCTGGTGAATAAACCGCCGATGTCCTTGATCGAGCCGATGCCCGGATAGTGATCGACGATCAACTTCACAGTAAAGGCGTTGTAGGCGTTGATCAAAAACGCCTCGCGCCGGGCTTGGGTCCAGCCGGCGTACTGCTGCGCAGTCACTCCGCTCAGTTCCCTGGCGATGGCATCGAGCTGGCCGACTTGATGTTTGATCGCGGCGTAGTCCACGCGCGAGGCGTCGCCGTGTTCGACTTCCACTACGTTTGTTCGCAGCAGCGCGGTCCAATCCGTATAACGCTGGTCGAAGGCCAGTGCCGGGGTTGAAACCGCGACGATCAACGACAGCCACAGCCATCGGCTCATCCTCATCGCGTCGCCTCCACCGCGGCGCCGCCGCCACCGCCACGTCGCCAGGCGTGGTAGCGCGCCAGCCAGCGCAGCGCCGCTGCGGGCGCGTGCGCGCGCTTCCATTCGCCGGCGGCGTACTTGTTGGCCTCGGCCCAGGTCGGATAGGCGTGCACTGTGGACAGAATCTTGTTGAGGCCCAGACCGTGGCGCATGGCCAGGGCGAATTCGGCCAGCAGTTCGCCGGCGTGGGCGCCGACGATGGTGACCCCGAGAATACGATCCTTGCCCGGCACAGTCAGCAGTTTGATCCAGCCCTCGGGACGCCGTTCGGCCAGCGCACGATCCAGTTCCTTCAGATCGAAACGGGTCACTTCATAGGGCGTACCGGCTTCTTTCGCTTCGCGCTCGTTGAGGCCCACGCGCGCGACTTCCGGATCGACGAACGTCACCGCCGGCATCACCGTGTAATCGGCACGAAAGCGCTTGAACTGGCCGAACAGCGCATTGACCACCGCGTACCAGGCCTGGTACGCACCGGCGTGGGTGAACTGGTACGGTCCGGCGACATCGCCGCAGGCGTAGATGTTGGGGTACAGCGTCTGCAGATACGCGTCGGTCTCAATCGTGCGGGATGCCGGAATCCCCAGTTCCTCGAGGCCGTAGCCGCTCAGCCGCGCCTTGCGTCCGACCGCCACCAGTATGCGGTCGAAGCCCACGCGCACGCGGTCGTCGCCGTGTTCGCAGACCAGCGTGTGACCCTCCCCGTCTGGCTCGACCGATACGGCCTTGTGGCCGGTGAGTACGCGCACGCCGTCGGCCGTGAGCCGCTCACGCACGAAGGCAGACACCTCGTCGTCCTCCCGCGTCAGCACACGCTCGTGACTCTGGACCTGGGTGGCCTGCGAACCCAGCCGTGCGAAGGCCTGCGCCAGCTCGCAGCCGATCGGCCCGCCGCCAAGCACTAGCAGGCGGGGGGGCTGCTCTCGCAGTTGCCACAGCGTGTCCGAGGTGAGGTAGCCTGAATCGGCCAACCCCGGCAGATCGGGTACGCGTGGCTCGGCGCCACTGGCAATGACGATGGCGCGGGTGGAGATAGGCTTGCCGTCCACCTCCACCACCCACGGCGAGACGATCTGCGCGTGGCCTCGGCGCACGTCTACGCCGAGCTGCGTATAGCGTTCGACCGAGTCGTGCGGCGCCACCGACTCCACGGCCTGCTGCACGTGATCCATGACTTCGGCGAAATCCACCTGCGGCGCATTGAAGTGCACGCCCACGCCGGCAGACGCCCGTCCTTCCGCCACCGCGTGGGCGGCGCGGATCAACGCCTTGGACGGCACGCAACCGTAATTGAGGCAGTCGCCGCCCATCTTGTGGCCTTCCACCAGCGTGACCTTCGCCTTCACTACCGCGGCGATGTAGGCCGACACCAGACCGGCGGCGCCGGCGCCGATCACGACCAGATTGCGGTCGAAGCGCCGCGGTTTGGGCCAGCGCCGATAAACCCGGCGCGCTTGGATGCGCGCCACCACCCAACGTGCGGCAAGCGGAAATACCCCGAGCAGCACGAAAGCCCCGAGCAGGCGCGGCGAGACGATGCCGGACAGTGAGTGCAGGCTGGCGAGTTGCGTACCGGCGTTGACGTACACCAGCGTGCCGGCCAGCATGCCGAGCTGGCTGACCCAGTAGAACGTGCGGGTTCGCAGCGGCGTCAACCCCATCGCCAGGTTGATGAGAAAAAACGGAAAGAGCGGCACCAGGCGCAGCGTGAACAGGTAGAATGCGCCTTGCTTGTCGATCCCGCGGTTGACGGCCGCCAGCCGCTTGCCGAAGCGGCGTTGTACCGTCCCCCGAAACAGGTAACGAGAGGTCAGAAACGCCAGCGTGGCGCCGAGGCTCGAGGCGAACGATGCCAACGCCGTGCCCTCTATCAGACCGAAGGTCGCGCCCACCGCCAGCGTCATCAGCGCCGCGCCGGGCAACGACAAAGCGGTCACCAGCACGTAGACGAAGAAGAAGCTACCGGCCAGCAACAGCGGGTGCGCCGCTCGATAGGCCTCCAGCGCGGCATGCCGGGACTGCAGCGCCTGCAGAGTCAGCTGGTGTTCGAGTCCGGATGCGAAAAAGACGATCACCGCGACCAGCAGAAACGTCAACAGCAGGTAACGCAACATGTGTTTCTGTTTAGGGAGTTTGTGATCCATGAGGATTTGACGCAGGCCGTGATCTGTTGTTACAGCAACCATTCGGCCGGCCGGCCGCATTCAGCGATTTAACTCATTCCGCAAACGCTGCGCCAGTGCGGACACGTCGCGTTCGGGTATCGGTTCTGCGGCGCCCGCCAGCCGCCGCACGGTGCCCAGGGTCAATCGCAACTGACGCAGATAACACCTGCAGTGGTGGCAGATCATCAGGTGCAGCCGCAGCGCCCAGCGCTCGGAGCGCGTCAGTTCGCCGTCCAACAGGGCGCTGGTTTTTTCAGTGGCTTGTCGACAGTTGAGCATGATCGGATCGCTCCAAGACGCTGTTTTCGTGGCCGCCGCTAGCGGCCGCTCTGGAAAGCGTCGATGACTTCGCGCAGCTTCGTCCGTCCTCGATGCAGCAGGACTCGAACATTGGACGCACTGACATCGAGAATGTTACATACCGCCGTCATCTCCAAACCTTCGATGTCACGCAGCAACAGCGCCAGGCGCTGTGTCTCCGGCAGTGCGGACAGGCCGCGCTGGATCGCCTGGCTCAACTGCTCGGAGGACAGCAAGGCCTCGGGCGTGTCCGCGTGCCAAGGTTCGACCCGCTCGCGCCAGTGACCGCGGGCATTGAACAGATCCGGCAGCGGCGCTTCGCGTTCCTGCTGCCTTCGATCATGACGTCGCAGACTGAAAGCCTGGTTCAGGGTGATACGGATCGCCCAGGTCTTGAGCGCCGCGTCCCAGCGGAATTCGGGCAGGCTGCGCAGGATATTGATCCAGGCTTCCTGGGTGACATCTTCCGCGCGGGACTCGTCGACAATCGCACGTGCGGTGCGCAGCAGAGCAGGCTGCAACCGGCGGATGAGGATTTCCAGCGCGCCATCACGACCCTCCAGGACGGCGGCAATCAGCAACCGGTCGTCTTCATCGCACAGCGCCGGCACCTGCGCGGCATCCGTGTCTATGGGCCGCGGCGCTGTGTGTGCATGGTGCTCCGGCGTGGTCATGCCTTTATCGTCGCATGCTGCCGGTATTAGCGCGGAATGGCTTTTATTGAACCGGCACTTGTGAATACATGGGCGCTTTCGGGTCTAGTTAACGTTGGAGTTGAGCGGCGCGCGCCTTTCGCGCGTCAGTTTGGACAAACTGTGAGACGGCTGCGACCTGACGCGCTTGCGCCGTCGCAGAGTAACTAAGCAACCGCCTCACGTCGCAATTAACAGGTGGCATAAAGCCATGTGAGTACTAGCGAACACCGCCTTATGTCGTCCATGTTAAATCGTGTTGTCAGGCTGAGAGTGATCCCCGTGGTTATGCCAACTTTACCAATTCCACAGTGACTGGCACCGGGTTACGGATCATGTCTAGAACCGGTGAGGTTTTCTGGGCATAGGAACACAGTTCTTCCAATTTTTCCTTGGGTGCATCAGCTTTGATCCTGATTTCCATTTTTATATTTTCATATCCGGGGCGGATTGTCTCTGATAGGCCAAGAAAACAATGAAGATCAATGTTACCTTCCAGACTAAAGTCCAAGAACGAAATAGATATTCCTAGAGCTGCGGCGTTGTAAACGAGTCCTACGCATAAGCAAGACGCCATGGCATGCAAGACAGCTTCAACTGCATTCGCTCCATGTCCTTCTCCCAGCAAGACGGAGGGTTCATCCCCTACTATTACCAGCGGTTTGCTTCGGGAAGTGTCTTCTGCCTTGGCTCCGTAAAAACTTTTTATCTTAGTCTCGCAATGCCCTCCATTTATCCATTTAGTTTCCGCCCTGAATTGAAACTTGGCGATAGCCGGATCGCCCTTGATAGCTTCAATTGTGCCGACTAACTGGTCAACATTAACACCATTTACCATGTTGGCTATTTCGTTCATTTAATTCTCCTCTGATTAAAATAGAAGTCAGCTATTGTAGCTTTTATTATCGGATAGCCTGTCACCTTCAAGGTTCAGGCCAATTTACAGAAAGAATGGTGCACTACCCGCATCCGCCCACTCACCGGCCGGAGCTGGGGTGTGTCGATGGCGTATCGGCTGTACAAGCTCGGCGAGTACCTGAGGGGCTGGGCCGGTTATTTCGGCATCTCGCAGTATTCCCGTCCGGTGCCCGTCATCGACGACTGGATCCGCCGCCGTCTCCGCATGTGCTACTGGAAGCAGTGGCGCTATGTGCGGACCAAGGTGCGACACCTGTTGGCGTTGGGCACCTACAAACGTCAGGCGCTCCTCACCGCCATCAGCAGCAAAAGCGACTGGCGGCTGTCGAAGATACTGGCGACCCACAGCGGGATGACCAACGGCGGGTTGAAGCAACAGGGATTGATCAGCTTTCGCGACCTTTGGATAAAGGCGCAGGGCTACGTCTGATCTTCGTGGGCGTCCGTGTCCTGAACCGCCCGGTGCGGACCCGCATGCTGGGTGGTGTGGGGAGGGCTGATTAAACGTCAGCCCTTACCCGATTAGAGGGCGGCCTAGACGGCGATTTTTCTATAGACACTTGGCATCCACTCTAAAAGGTCGGCGCGAGTTTCACGTGCTTCGTTTGTTAGTTCTTCATCGAGAACAATTTTTCCGCTAAAATCTTTGGAAAAGAGCCTTAAAAAAAAGTCATCGCTTACATAAATGAGACCCGAATTCTTGACGATATGCAAAAGCTTGAATATTGCGTCAGGCTTCCCCCCGGCTACCGCTAGATCCAAGGCATTGGAAAGATACACTTTATCGAATTGACCTTGGTGAAGATTGGGGGGTCCGAGATAATCGAAAATGTCACCTTCGCAAAAGTGAAGGTGATGCAGCTTCTGCTGCAATATGCGTAGGCGTTCCTGGTTGAAAAACGCCCTAACGACCCCGTTCCTTTCGTTGCGCGCAATTATGGATTTCCACAAGAACTCGCGAACCGACATCCCCGGATTCCTAAACTGCCAAAACTTGCCATTCCGAAGTTGTTCGACTCGCGCTAGTGCGTAATGCATTTGGTCAGAATCGATGTCAATTGCTACAACGCTTCGTGCCCGTTCGAGCAGCGCGAGCGGTTGATCTCCCGAGCCACAAATCGAAAGGACATTGTCGCTTGCTACTATGCTCAGCCCACGAACGATCGCCTCAAGAGACTCATTCGTTTGAGGATACGTCACTACAAACGGGGGCTTGAATGAGTGCGGCATTTCTGTCTTCGTATGCGCGAGCCGAAAAGGTAACTTTGCCTCTAACGCTGAAGCTCACCTGCCACTATGGAGCGCCAGCGGAATAGCGGTCAGGTGGAGCGCCTTGTTAGCGGTCATACTTTATAGCATCGCCTACACATTTCACTGAAGCCCAACGAATAGACGTTCATCCACCACGCGCGCGTGACGAATCGGCTGCGCGGCAGTGTTGAAGCGTGGTGGATAAACGCCGTTGGACTAAACCGCCGGCACGGACGGTAGGTCCTTTGGGGATTGCTTTGCAGCACTGCGATAGAAGAGCAGATGGCATGCTGTCTTGAGCAGATG
>Ga0307373_10007223_pt1 | contig 17404 bp, 17 predicted proteins | sample OX2MG_FD_202534 | JGI IMG/M metagenome (GOLD analysis project Ga0307373, IMG submission 202534) | Soil microbial communities from Risofladan, Vaasa, Finland - OX-2 | ecosystem: Environmental > Terrestrial > Soil > Coastal area > Acid sulfate soil | place: Finland: Risofladan, Vaasa | collected... | reverse complement strand
GGCGCGGCGTCGATCGCTCTGGGCGTGCGCCTTGCACGCGAGGTTATCCAGTCACGCCGCGCTCTGGCTACAATCGATCTGCTGGTCCGCGCCAGCGGCGGCGAACCGGGGAAGAAGCGGCGATGAGTTCGATACTTGATAAAATCTTTGCGGCCAAGCGAGAGGAACTCGCCGAGGTTCGCGAGCGCGCGCCGCTCGAGACCGTGCGCAAGGCCGCCGCGCGCGCCCCCGCGCCGCGGGATTTCGCCGCGGCGCTGCGGGCGCGGCGTCCGGCAATTATCGCCGAGGTCAAACGCGCCTCGCCGAGCAAGGGCGATATCCTGCCCGATCTCGATCCCGCCGCCGTTGCCCGCGAATACGCGGCTGGTGGCGCGGCCTGTATCTCGGTTCTGACCGACGTTCACTTCAAGGGCTCGCTGCTCGATCTGCGCGCGGTTCGCGCCGCCGCCAGCCTGCCCGTTTTGCGCAAAGACTTCATGTTCGACCCGTACCAGGTGTACGAGTCGCGCGCGGCCGGCGCCGACTGTATTTTGCTGATCGTCGCGATGCTGCCCGAGGCGGAACTGAGCGAGCTTCACGCGTTGGCGGGCTTGCTCGGGCTTGCCGCGCTGGTCGAGGTTCACGACGCGCGCGAGCTCGAAGCGGCCGGACGGATCGGCGCCGGGCTGATCGGAATCAACAATCGCGATCTTCACACCTTCACCACCGATATCGGCGTCACCGAGCGCCTGCTCGCCGACTATCGCGGCGACGCGCTCGTCGTCTCGGAAAGCGGCATCGATTCCGCAGCGGATATTCGCCGCCTCGACGCCGCGGGCGCGCGCGCCTTTCTGGTCGGCGAAAGCCTGCTGCGCGGCGGCGCGCCGCGCGCGCGGCTCGGCGAATTGACCCGGGCGCTCGGCGAGCAGGGCGGCGCGCGATGACGGTGCGGGTGAAAATCTGCGGCGTCACGCGCGCCGAAGACGCAATCGCGGCGGTTGCCGCGGGTGCCGACCTGATCGGGATAAATTTCTACGCGCCGAGTCCGCGCTCGATTGATCTGGATCGCGCGCTCGAGATCCGCGCCGCGATCGGACGGCGCGCGATCCTGGTCGGAGTGTTCGTCAACGCCGCTCGCACCTTTATCGAACAGCGCCGCCGCGCGCTCGAGCTCGACATGCTCCAGTTCCACGGCGACGAAGACGACGACGCGCTCGCCCGATGGCCGGTCCCCGTGATTCGCGCAATTCGCGCGCGCGCCGGCGACGCGGCATCGGCGCTCGCGCAGGTCCGCGCGGACTACGCGCTGCTCGACACTTTTCATCCCGCGCTCTACGGCGGCACCGGAGTCGCGCGGCCGCTCGAGGAGCTGCGCGGAATCGATCTGTCGCGGGTGATTATCTCGGGCGGACTCAACCCCGAAAACGCGCGCGCCGCCGCCGCGCTTGAACCGTTCGCGCTCGACTGCGCCAGCGGCGTCGAACGGGCGCCGGGCGCAAAGGATCACTCTAAACTCAGGAGCTTCATCGCCAATGCCCGCATTACCTGACACTCACGGCCACTTCGGCGATTTCGGCGGCAAGTTCGTCGCCGAAACTCTAATGCCCGCGCTGTTCGAACTCGAACAGGCCTACAAAGAGGCGCGGCGCGATCCGAAATTTCACGCCGAGCTGGAAAAATACTCGCGCGAGTATGTCGGCCGTCCGACTCCGCTGTTCTTCTGCGCGAATCTGACCGCGAAACTCGGCGGCGCGAAGATCTACCTCAAACGCGAAGACCTGTGCCACACCGGCGCGCACAAGGCCAACAACGCCCTTGGCCAGGCGCTCCTGGCGGTGCGCATGAAAAAGGATCGCATCAGCGCCGAAACCGGAGCGGGCCAGCACGGCGTCGCGACCGCGACCTTCGCCGCGCTGTTCCAGCGCGCGTGCGAGGTTTTCATGGGCTCGGTCGATGTCGAGCGTCAGGCGCTCAACGTCTTCCGCATGAAGCTGCTCGGCGCCAAGGTCCACGCCGTCGATTCGGGAACCAAAAGCCTCAAAGACGCGATGAGCGAAGCGCTGCGCGATTGGACCGCGACCGTGCGCGACACTTACTACCTCATCGGCTCGGCCGCGGGACCGCATCCCTATCCGATGATCGTGCGCGACTTCCAGACCGTCATCGGCCGCGAGGCGCGCAGGCAGATCGTCAAGCACGAGGGCCGTCTGCCCGACATCCTGATCGCCTGCGTCAACGGCGGCTCGAACGCGATCGGGCTGATGCATCCGTTTATCAAGGACAAGGACGTGCGGATGATCTTTGTCGAGGCTGGCGGCCTTGGCCTTAACGGCCCGAGCCACGCGGCGACGCTGACGCTCGGCACGCCGGGTGTCCTGCATGGAAACCGCACGCTGCTGCTGCAGGACGAGCTCGGCCAGATTCGCGATACGCATTCGATCGCGGCGGGACTCGACTATCCGGGCGTCGGTCCCGAACTCGCGCATCTGAAGGATATCGGCCGGGCGCAATACGCCGCCGTGACCGACGCGGAGGCGCTCGAGGCGTTTCGCCTCCTGTCCGAGACCGAGGGAATTATCCCCGCGCTCGAGAGCGCGCACGCGATCGCATACACCGCCAAGCTCGCGCCCACGCTGCCCAAAGAGCAGGTGATTATCGTCAACCTGTCCGGACGCGGCGACAAGGATATGAACACCGTCGCGCGCGCTCTGGGCGTGTCGCTCAGGGAGGGCGCATGATGCCGCGTCATCTGAAACGCATCGCGCGCAAGTTTCGCGAGCTGCGCGCGCGCAATGAGGCCGCGCTGATTCCGTTTATCGTGGCCGGCGATCCCGACCTCGAGACCACGCGGAGCCTCGTGCTCGAACTCGAACGGCGCGGCGCCGACTTGATCGAGCTGGGCGTGCCGTTTTCCGATCCGATGGCCGACGGTCCCGCCAATCAGCACGCGATTGCCCGCGGCCTCAAGACCGGAGCGTCGCTCGCCGCGATAATCGCGATGGTCTCCGAGCTGCGCAAAGAAACCGAAATTCCGATCATCCTGTACGGCTACTACAATCCTTATATGCATTACGGATGCGAGCAGCTCGCGCGCGATGCGGCGGGCGCGGGAGTGGACGGTATCCTGGTGGTCGATCTTCCGCCCGAGGAAAGCGCCCCACTGGCGAAACCCGCGCGCGCAAACGGTATCGACCTGATTTATCTGCTCGCGCCGACCACGCCGCTCGAGCGAAATCGCAAAATCGCAGCGCGCGCCAGCGGCTTCCTCTACTATGTTTCCGTAACCGGCGTGACTGGAGCGCGCACCCATCTGCCCGACGACCTTGCCGAGCATGTCGGCGCGTTGCGTCAAGTCACCGACTTGCCGATCGGAGTGGGCTTCGGAATCTCGACTCCGGAGCAGGCCGCGCGCGTCGCGTCGTTCGCCGACGCGGTGGTGGTCGGCAGCGCGATCTCTACGATCGCCGAGCAGCACGGACCGTCAGGCGATATAATCAGCGCGATCGGAGACCTGGTTGGCGCAATGAAAAATGCGATGCGCGCCGCACGCGGCGGGCAGGCAAACGCCCGTGCGGCGAAGTAGAGTAGGGCTCATGGCTCGCGAAGAAACCGAACCCCGCGTCGAATCCGTATCGCCGCCGCCCGCACCGGCGCAAACCCCGAGCGACGACATCTGGAGCAAATGCCCGGCCTGCAAAGAGATCTCGTTCCGCAAGGAAGTCGAGCGCAACCTGAACGTATGCCCCAAGTGCGCGCATCATTTTCGCCTCACCGTCAGCCAGCGCCTGTCGATCACCGTCGATCGCGGTAGCTGGCGCGAAATGTTCGCCGACCTCGCGATCGGCGATCCGCTCGGCTTCGTCGATTCCAGGCCGTATCCGAAACGGATGCGGCAAGCGCGCGAGGCGAGCGGTCGCAACGACGCGGTCGTGGTCGGCTTCGGGAAGATTGAGGATCGTCCGGTCGCGATCGGCGTGATGGATTTCGAGTTCATGGGCGGCAGCATGGGCGTCGTCGTCGGCGAAAAGCTTGCGCGGATTTTCAACCTCGCGACGCGCCGCGGCCTGCCGGTCATCGTGTTCTGCGCCTCGGGTGGCGCGCGGATGCAGGAAGGCGCGCTCTCGCTGATGCAGATGGCGAAAGTCTCGACCGCGATCGCGCGCCTGCGCGACGCGCGGCTGCCCTATCTATCCGTGATCTGCGATCCGACCTACGGCGGCGTCGCGGCGTCTTTCGCGATGCTCGGTGACCTGAACCTCGCCGAGCCGGGCGCGCTAATCGGCTTTGCGGGCCGCCGCGTGACCCGGCAAACCTCGAATCAGGAGCTGCCCGAAAATTTCCAGCGCTCGGAATTTCTGCTCGCCCACGGCATGCTCGACGCGATCGTCGCGCGCCATCAAATGCGATTCACTCTGGCCCGCCTGCTCGCAATTCTCACCCGCCCGAAAGCGGCCAGGATCGGAAAAAAATGAAAGCGCTACCTCGCGGCGTTGCAAACCGTCGCGCGCACTATTGAAATAGCAACAACTTCAATCGAGCCGGACGGCGCGTGAGCGCGCGCCCGATCCGGCGCGGACGATATCGTCATCGGAGGAGTCGTACCTTGGCTGAATTCAAAAGACCGCTGCCGCATCCCACGCCCGAAACTCTGCATTTCTGGGAGGGAACGCAAAAGGGCGAGCTGCGCCTGCAACGCTGCGACGATTGCCGCAACGTCTATTTTCCGCCGCGTCCGTTCTGCCCGAAATGCGCCTCGCGCAAGGTCTCGATTTTCGCGGCGAGCGGCCGCGCCAAGCTCTATAGCTACGTGATCAGTCATCGCCCAGCCCCCGGCTTTACTCCTCCCTACGCGATCGCCGTCGTCGAGCTGGCCGAAGGCCCCCGCCTGATGACCAATATCGTCGGCTGCGCGCAGACACCTGCCGCGCTGGTCCTCGACATGCCGCTCGAAGCGGTGTTCGAGAAGCAGACCGAAGACATCACGCTGCCACTCTTCAAACCCGCCGGAGCCTGACATGAAACGCAAATCCGTAGCAGTGGTGGGAGCCGCCGAGACCACCGAGATGGGCTTGATCCCGAATCTTTCGCAGCTTCAGCTCCACGCCGACGCCGCGCTCAACACGCTTGCCGATGCCGGCCTCAAGCCGACCGATATCGACGGTGTCGCGACCGCGGGCGAGTCGCCAACTTCGGTCGCGCACTATCTTGGAATCACGCCGACCTGGGTGGATGGCACCTCGGTTGGCGGATGCTCGTTCATGATCCACGTGCGCCACGCCGCCGCCGCGATCAACGAAGGGCTGTGCTCGACCGTGCTGATCACGCACGGCGAGAGCGGTCGTTCGCGAATCGGGTCGGGCCGATGGGGCGGGTCGCCGGCGAGCCTGTCGGGACAGTTCGAGGCGCCGTTCGGCACGATGGGACCGCCCACCGTCTTCACGATTCCCGTGCTGCGCTACATGAAGACCTACGCCGTCAGCGAAGAGCAGCTTGCGACGGTCGCGGTGGTCCAGCGCGAATGGGCGGGAAAAAATCCACGCGCGTCCTATCGCGAACCAATCACCGTCGCCGACGTGCTGAACTCGCGGATGATCGCCTATCCGTTTCGCCTCCTGATGTGCTGTCTCGTCACCGACGGCGGCGGCGCCTTGATCCTGACCTCGGCCGAGCGCGCCCGGGACTTCCCGCGCAAGCCGGTTTACGTCCTCGGCACGGGCGAGAGCGTCGAGACGCCGATGATTTCGCAGATGGAGGACTTCACGACCTCGAAGGCGTTTCGCGTCTCGGGAAAGAAAGCCATCGACGAGGCGGGAATCACGCACAAGGACGTCGATCACCTGATGATCTACGACGCATTTGCGCATCTGCCGCTTTACGGCCTCGAGGATCTCGGCTTCTGCAAACCCGGCGAGGCCGCGCGCTTCATCCAGGAGCGCAACACCGCGCCCGGCGGAGTCCTTCCGCTCAACACCAACGGCGGCGGGCTTAGCTACATGCACTCCGGGATGTACGGGATGTACGCGATGCAGGAGAGTATCCGGCAGTTGCGTGGAGTCGCTGCGGCGCAGGTGCCGGGCGCGAAGATCTCGATCGCGCACGGCGTGGGCGGGATGTTCGCCGCCAGCGGCACGATCGTGTTCAGCAATCAGGCGCCATGAGCCGCACGACCGTTTGGAATTTGCGGCTTCCCGCTACGGGCCGGCGGCCGCGCCGAGCGGATGGTCCTTGAGGAACGTCAGCATTTGATCGTTGCGCGCCGACGGCCATCGCATGTGATGCCAAAAGCCGCGCAGGGATGCGCCGCTGCCAACATCTCCCTGCGCCGTCGGATCGGTGCCGCAGGTATCGTCGCATTTCGTCACTTGACTTCCGGAAGGGTCGAGGATCACGTCCACCAGGCTGCCTCCTGCCGCGCGCAATTGGTCCCCGAACCGGCTTCCGTTGGGACACATGCCGGCGATGTCGCAATTGTTGCGAACATGCATTATCGGCAGGTGCGGATTGAAAAGCTGTAGCTGACCGTTGCCGGATGCGGCACCCGCAGCCGGTGCCTGAGGACATGGATCGTTGAATGCGCCGAAAGGGTCGGGCGCGGAATATACCGCCGCCGCCGCAATCCACGGCCGATTGAGCGAATAGAGGACCGCGAACGCGGCCCCGTTGGACCATCCCATCAGATAGATGCGGCGCCGATCCACATTCCCGGCCGCGACCTGCACCGCGACGAAGTGATCGATCGCTGCCGCGTCGGGATTCTCCGGATACGCGACTCCATCCACCGTCACCACTCCGTTCGGATTTAGCTGCCGGTACCAGTTGTCCCATCCCAATCCGTTCGAATCCATTCCGGGATAGAAGTGGCTCGTGTACCGGCCTTCCGGTGCAAGCAGGATGAACCCCGGCGTGGCGCCGCCCAGGTCGGCGGAGTCGATGAGTTTGGGCAGACCCGTCATCTTCACGGAATCGGCCGTGGCGATCGATCCGTGCAGAAAGATCACCAGCGGCAGCGGGTTCTTGTCGCTCGCCGCCGCTGGAGCGTAACGGCATGAGTAGCGCGCGATGCCGTCGGCGTCGGTCCACGGTCCGAGCACCTCGCCCCCGGCGCAGATCGGATTGTGCCGCGTGACAAAGCCCGCAAAGGTCCCGTGATTTACCGTGGCCGGCGGATCGCCGAACGGGCCGCACTTGGCTGGACTGGCGGCGCGCGCGCCTGTACTGAGAATCAATGCCGCCAGCGCCGCGCAGATGGCAATCCGCGTGTTCATATAAAATTCATAGTGCGGCATTCGGAGCATCGTTGCGAGCGATTTTTTCAAGCCCTGTCAGCGCAATTTAATGCCGGACCGGCGCGCGATTCTTCCTAGAGCGACGCGCAGCCGGTACACTTGCGCCTATCGATGGAACCACGCCTGAGCAAGACGATCGAGTGGCTCTATTCGCTCGAATCCCGCGGCGAGATTTACAAGCTCGAGCGCATGGATGCGGCGCTGGCGCTGATCGGTAATCCGCATCGCCGGGTCCGCGCGATCCATATCGCCGGCACCAAGGGCAAAGGCTCGGTCGCCGCGATGGTTGATTCCGTCCTGCGCGCGGCGGGAATCCGCACCGGGCTTTACACCAAGCCGCATCTGGTGAACCTGTCGGAGCGGACCCGAATCGACGGCGGCGAGATGCCGCCGGGGCGGATGCTTGGCTATATCGAGAGCCTGCGCGCGATCTACGAGCGCGCCGGCCTTGCCCTGACCTTCTTCGAGTTCACGGTCGCCATGATGTTCCTGTACTTCGCCGAGGAGCGGGTCGATCTCGCCGTGATCGAAACCGGGCTGGGCGGCAGGCTCGACTCGACCAACGTGGTGACGCCGATCCTGAGCGTGATCACGCCGATCGGTTTCGATCACATGGAATATCTCGGCTACACAATTCCGGCGATCGCGGCCGAAAAGGGCGGGATCATCAAGCGCGAAGTTCCCGTCGTGATCGGCGCGCGCGACCATGAAGCGCGCGCCACGCTCAGCTCGATCGCCGCGCAGCGCCAGAGCGCGGTGCGCATGATCGATCGCGATTTCTCGTTCCGCTCGCACGCGCCGGCGCATCGCCTCGACTACGCCGGCATGGCGCTCGAGCTAAGCGGCGTCGAACTTGGCCTTGCCGGACCCTTTCAGCACGAGAACGCCGCGATCGCCCTGGCGACGATCGAGGCGCTTGGCGCGCAGGGAATCGCGATCGGCGAGGACGCGATCCGCCGCGGGCTGAGCGAGGTGTACTGGCCCGGGCGATTCGACGTCGTGCGGCGCGAGCCGATGGTGATCCTTGATTGCGCGCACAACGAGCTTGCGATCTCAGCCCTGCTCGAAACGATCAGCGTCGAGCTGGGCCCGCTGGTCCGTCCGCGCCTGGTCTTCGGATGCCTTGCCAGCAAGCAATGGGAGCGGATGGCGGCGATGCTGGCGCCGCGGGTGAGCGACGTTACGCTGACCCGGGCGCGGTGGAAGAATCCGATCGAGCCCGAGACTCTGCTGCCGCATTTCGCGCGCCACGCGCCGACGCGGGTCGAGCGCGATCCGCTGCGGGCGATCGGGCAGGTGATGCGGGAAACCGCGGCGCCGCAAGTGGTGCTAGTAACGGGTTCCGTGTATCTTATCGGCGAAGTATATCCGTATTTTCTTGATCAAACCGGGAGAAAAGGACTTTTTCCTGAAGCGCGCGCTTAAATCGCTATCGGCGGTGGTGGTTCTCGCGATGCTCCCGCTCGCGTTCGCCTCCGCGCGCGCCGCCGTTCTTCCCGGCATGTCGCCCTCCACCAGTGCCGAACACAGCGAGCCGATCAATGTCACCGGCCGCGAAACCACCTACGACTCCAAGACCGATACCTTTCTGGTCAGCGGCGACGCGGTGATGACCCAGGGCGGCAGCGTGCTCAAGGCCGACCAGATCGAGCTGTTCCGCAAGGATCGCACCGCAGTCGCCACCGGCAACGTCCACCTGGTTGACACCGATGTCGAAATTTTCGCGTCGGAAGCGAAGATCAACCTGGTCAACGAAACCCTCGAGCTCGACAACGCCACGATCAAGGGCCGCCTGACGACCTACCGCATGGAAGGCAAAAAGATCCGCAAGCTCGAGGGCCAGAACTACCAGATCACGAGCGGATTCTTCACCACTTGCGGATGCGACAAAGGCGCGCCCGACTGGGCAATCAGCGCTGACCAGATGGATGTCAACGTCGGCGGCGAAGGTGTAGCGCGCGGCGGCACTTTCGACATCCTGGGCTATCCGCTGCCGAAAGTTCCCTACGCAACTTTTCCCGCCGATACCACCCGCCACAGCGGATTCATTTCCGGCCGCCTCGGTCAATCCGGACTGCGCGGCTTTCAAGTCCTCCAGCCCTATTACATCGCGATCGACAAGAGTCAGGACGCAACCGTCGCGCTCGATGTCGAAACCTCGCAGCGCATCGGCGGGCTCGGCGAGTACCGCCTCACCAACGGCCTCGACGACTATTTCTGGGTCGATGGCGCGTTTTACGACGAGTCGATCCGCTCGCAGGCCAATCGCGAATCCGACATCGTGGATAATCAGCTCGCCGACACCCATATCCCGGTCAATCGCTACGGGTTTATCGGGATGGCCCGGGAGCACATTACCGACAACCTGATCGCCTACGGCGACGGGCTTACGGTCAGCGACGATCTGTACCTTCGCGAGATGGACGTGTGGACGCTGTCGCGCGGTTTCGGCGGAAGCAACTGGGCCTCGCTGCGCGACGCGATGTCGCGCTTTGGCTTGCTCGACGAATTCGACGACGGCTTTGCGCGGGTGCAGGGAACCTGGAACCAGGATCTCGTCCAGCCCAACCAATTCGCGTTGCAGGAGTTGCCCCAGGCCCTGCTCAGCGGCAGAACCGATCTGCTGGGCGGATTCGCCTATGCCGACTACGACGCCGAGGCGGTTAACTTCTATCGCCAAGAGGGTGTCGATGGCGGCCGGCTCGACGCCAACCCCAGAATCACCATCCCCTGGCGCCTGGGCGACTACGCCTATGGCTACGCCAGAGCGGGAGTGCAGTCCGCGCTCTACGACACCTCGGGCGACAATATCAACGTCATCCCGGTCGGGACGGCGGGCAGGCTTTATAACAACAACCTGAGCCTTGGTACCTCAACCCATCCCGGGGTCCGCGGCACCGCGGTGCCCTACGTCGCAACCGGAATCAAGACCGACCTCGAACGTGTCTTCGACGTTAACGGCGACACAATCTCAAAGCTCAAGAACACCATCGAGCCGTTCGCTGATTACACCTATGTTCCGACGATCAATCAGAATGGGCTGCCGCTGTTCGATCAGGTCGATCGGCTCAACTCGCGCAGCCTTCTCAGCTACGGTTTCACCACCCGGCTGTTCGCCAAAATGACCCCGCAGGCCTCGACCACGCCGCCGACCGACGCCACCGCCAACAGCGATACCAGTCAGTCGCAAGCCTCGGCCTCCGGGCCGCTCGAGAACGAGCTCGCCGATTCAGAATCATTGGCGCCCACCGGCGCCACGACTTACAGCGGCGGCGCCGAGGTCCGACAGCTCGCCCAATTCACGCTCCTGCAGGACTACGATGTCCTGCACGCACTCACTCCGGCCGGCTCACAGATGTCGGATATCGAGGCGGTGCTGACGCTCTACCCGACGACGATCGCATGGCTCGGCTCGCAGGTCGATTACAGTCCGACCGGCCCCGGAGGGTTGACGTTTGCCAATGTGTACCTGAACTACCAGCCGCCGTGGTCGAGCATGAGCAACGTGTACATGGGCAAGGCGTTGGAGGGCTCATTCGTGCAGGCGTCGTACAATTACGTCAATCGCCAGACCGCGGTTCTGCCGGGCACCATCCAGAACGCCAACTCATTCCTCTCGCTGCGCGCCTATACCGACGTCTTCGATCGCCTGGGCGTCTATGTCGCGCCCGATTACAACTTCGCCGCCGCCAAACTGCTCTCGGCCGAATACGGCGCGCGCCTGAAGTCGTCGTGCAACTGCTGGGCTGCCGACTTGGGCGTCGTGGATTCCTTCAATCCCAACGAAGTGCAGTACCAGTTTCAGCTAACCCTCGGCGGCCTGGGCTCGGTCGGACAAAGCCCCTTCGGCCGCAATCCGTTCCAGACCATGGGACTCGTCGGCAACCCGACCGGCGTCCTGCCGCGATAATCGGCGCGAGCGATCGCGTCTCTAAAAATAGAGCAGCACCAGGTCCGCCGCGATCCACAGGATCACCGAGATCAGCAGCGGCTTGTCGCCGATCAGCAGGCGCGCGGGATCGCCGCCTTCGTTGCGTTCGTCGATCAGATACAGGTAGCGCAGGATTCCGAACGCGACGAAGGGTACCGTCAGAAATAGATTTCGCGTGCCGAGCCTTGCTTCGACTTCGGCCGACGCCGTGTAAATCATGTAGCTGACCAGGGTCGCGCCCGCGACAATCGAGATCATCTGATCGATCAGCCGCACGCTGTATTGCGCCAGCGCTCCGCGATGCGCGGTCGCGCCGTCCCCCAGCGCGATCAGCTCGTGGCGCCGCCGCCCCAGCACCAGCAGCAGCGCCAGCACGAAGGTTATAAACGCGAGCCACGGCGACACGTACGCGCCGATCGCCACGCCGCCGGCAAACGCGCGCAGCACGAACCCGATCGCGACCGCGATTACGTCGATCACCACCTGGCCCTTGGCCCACATCGAGTATGCGAACTGCAGCGCGACGTACAACAACGCGACGCCGGTAAAGGCCCGCCCGAGCGACAGCGAGATTACCGCCGCGATAAACCCGAGCACGATCGCGAGTCGCACCGCGTCGCGTACCTCGAGCTCGCCGCACGCCAGCGGACGGCCGCGCTTTTCGGGGTTGCGCCGGTCGGCCTCGCGGTCCGCGATATCGTTGATTACGTACGCGACGCTCGAGAGCGCGCAGAATCCCAGCGTCGCAGCGATCGCGCGCGCGGTGTAATGGAAGATGAACAACCGGTGGCTGAATATCAGCGCCGCGAGCACCAGCCCGTTCTTGATCCATTGATACGGCCGCGCAAGCGCGATCAGCGCCGCAAGCTTTCCGCGGCCCGCCACCGCACCGTCTGCGCCTTCCATCGCTGTCCTTTGTACAGGCGTGCGCTTTGCTGGCGCAAGACGGGGCGTCCGCAAACCCGGCCCGGGCCGCGCGCTCCGGCGCCGGGATTGGCCATGCGCGGCAATCGCGCGCGTCGCGGCGCTGCCCGTGCAGCTTGACAGTTTTTGCTACTATGAGTAGAGTTTTGTCCGTAATCGCACCAGACCGGATCGTGGTGGGGCAGGCGGGGGGAGAGAAAACGGCTGGAAAGGCGCGCGGCCGCCGCGATTTTGGCGGCGGCCGCGCAAATTAACCGGGAGGACCGGACGCGTCACGGAGCGCGTCCAAGGGCCGGCAGCATGACGCAGCGCGAATTCGATTCTCGGGTTAAGGGCGGAAGAGACGCGGGCCGCGCAAGGGCGCGCACCCCGCACGGGCGGGTTTTGAGCAGCCGCCTGCTGGAAGCGGTCCTGTTCCTGTTCTGCGCCGCCTTTGCGATCGAGTTGATCGCCCACGGCGGGCGCTTCAATCCGACGCGCCCGTCCGCCGCTCCCGAAGCAACCGCGCTCGCCGCCTTTGGCGCGGCGCCGATGCATGCGGCGCGCGGAGTAGTCAAAAGCTCGGACCGCGCGAGCCCCGTGGTTCTCAACGCCGGATCCGGCGTCGAGGGATTCTTTGCCCAGGCATGGCACGGAGCGATCGTCCGGATGAGAGGCGTCTTCGATCCGTCCTCGGCGTCGGGCTTGAGGGCTATCGCACAGGATCTAATCGATCAGGTGGCCGCCGCCGAGCGGGCGATTGCCGCGCGGATGGATTCGCTCTTTCCCTCGAACTCGGACGCGGGGGCGGGCGCGATGGGGCTGAACTCCAATCTGCCGATGCTGGCGGGGATCGGGGCTTTCACGGCGTTGATCGCACTGTGCTTCGGCGCGGCGGTGTTCATCACGACAAGAATTACCCGCGGCGTGCGGGCGCGCGGCTTGCGCTACGGTTCCCGGCGTTTCTGAGGCGTCTCGGAGAGGGAGCAAGGCGCGCGGCGGCGGGGCGCGAAAGATTTCGCTGTGACTGCGCTTGACCGACCGGCCTAAACCGGAAAGAAAATAGCAGTCATGAGCACTGAACTGCCGCATCGTCCCAGCGAAGCCGCGACCGAAAAGACCGGACCGAATGCGACCGTCGATCTGAACGGTCTCGCCCGCTTCATCATCGAGCGCAAACTAGGCGATCCCGCCGGACTGCGATGCGAGAATATCTCGTTCGGACATTCCAACGAGGTTCATCTCATCCACTTCGCCGGCAACTCGTGGGCGCTGCGGCGTCCGCCGCGCGGTCCATTGCTGCCCACCGCGCACGACGTGATGCGCGAGTATCGCGTGCTGAACGCCTTGCAGAATAGCGCCGTGCCGGTGCCCCGCGTGTACGCCGGATGCGACGACGCCGGGTACATCGGCGCGCCGTTTTATCTCATGGAGTACATGCGCGGCGAGGTGATTCGCGCCGACGGAAAGCATTTCGCCTCCACCCCCGAATTGCGCCGCAAGGTCAGCGAGGGAATGGTCGATCTGCTGATTGCGCTCCAGTCGGTCGATTGGCGCGCGGCGGGTCTCGAAGGCTTTGGCCGTCCCGACGGATACCTCGAGCGCCAGCTGAAGCGCTGGGTCGATCAGCTCGAACGCACGCTTCCCTATACCCGTCCGCTGCCGGTGATGGAGAAGGTGCGCGATTGGCTGCGCGATCGCCTGCCCGCCTCGCCGCCCGCCACGATCGTGCACGGCGACTTCAAGCTCGACAACGTGATGTGGGATCCGCGCACGGCGCGGGTGCTCGCGGTCTTCGACTGGGAGATGTCCACGATCGGCGATCCGCTGGCCGACTTTGGCTGGATGCTGACCTACTGGCCGGACGCGGGCGACGCGACCTCGCGCAGCGGGATCGTTTCGAGCATGGCCGCCGAAGCGGGATGGCTCACGCGCAAAGAAATGATCGCGCGCTACGAAAGCAAGACCGGCCGCGCGATGAGCGATTTCCCGTTCTATCAGGCGTTCGCGATTTTCAAGCTCGCGATCATCATGGAGGGCAGCTACTCGCGCTTCGTGCGCGGTCAGGCCGACGATCCCCTGTTCGCCGGCCTGATCGACCGGGTGCCGGCGCTGGCCGACGCGGCCTGGTCGGTGTGCAACGCGGCGGGCCGCTGAGTTGCGGCGTAAACAAACTGGCGCGGACGCGGGCGCGCACTGCTATAGTTGACGCATGATGAGCCACTCGATCGTCGTGTCCGCGGTGGTCACGATTTTTGGAATTATCGCGGGCGCGCTGGTGCTAATCGTGGCGCTCGGCGCGCTGGGCTGCGTAGTCGTCGCGGCCGGCAAAGTGCTGAGCGCTCTCGAGCGCGTGTTGCGCGCCCATCCCAGCCGCGAACTGCCGCTCCTCTAATCGCGCAATGACTGGACCCGGGCGCCTGATTTGCCCCTGAGGAATCGATGCCAGATTCGGAGTTGTTTCTCGAACTCGCGCGGTTTGTCGAACGCGTCACCGCGATCGCGCGCACCGGGCTTGCCTTCAAGCCCGACGGCTACGACTGCGAACGCTACGAGGAATTGCTGCACGAGGCCGCGCGCCTCAGCACCGCGATAGCCCGCGGCGGCGCCCCTGATGCCGAGGCGATCCGCTCGCGATGGCGCGCCGAAGTGATCGACGGGTACAACGGCTACGTCACTCCCGGCGTGGGCTGCGGCGTGATCGCGTTCAATCCTCGCGGCGAAGTTCTGATGATAAAGCGGCCCACCGGCAAGTGGTGGTATCCGGGCGGCTTCTGCGACGTCGGCTTGTCGCCCGCCGAGAACGCGGCCAAGGAAGCGCGCGAGGAGACCGGGCTCATCGTCAGGCCCCAGCGCCTGATGGCGGTAATCGACAGCCGCAAGTTCGGCTCACCGCAAAGGCACATCTACTCGATGCTCTTTTACTGCACGGTCGAAGGCGGAGAGCTGCGCCCGAGCCCGCTCGAGGCGCTCGACGCGCGCTTCTTCGCGCTCGATAATCTCCCGCGCGAGTTGCATCGCGAGGACCTTCGCTGGGCCGCGCTCGCGCGCGAATTTCACTTCGAGGGGCGCGTCGAGCCGTACTTCGATCCGATAGCGATCGACCCGCTTTCGCCCTGACCTGGCGCCGGCGCGGCGCTCAGATCGTCGAGGCGCGGCTTGCCACGCGGCTGGCGATTACGAATGCGGCGAGCGCGAACGCGATCGATATCGCCACCGAAGATCCCATCGCCGGCATCCGCGTGATCATTCCCGGCTCGCCAAGGTACAAGCCCTGCCGCAGCGCCGACATCCCGTAGGTGAGAGGATTGAGGCGCATCGTCCACGCCAGGATCGTGGGGGCTCCTTCGGCCGGGAAGAATGCTCCCGACAGAATCCAGATCGGCAGCAGGATGAGATTCATGATCGCGTGGAAGCCCTGCGTCGAATCGATTCGCCACGCGATAATCAGTCCCATGCTGGTGAGCGTGAACGCGATCAACGCCATCATCGCGATCGCGAAGCATACCGCCGCGAGGCTGAGATGGATTCCCGCCAGCGGCGCGAGGATCAGGAAAATGATTCCCTGCATCAGCGCCAGCGTGGTTCCGCCCAGCGCCTGTCCGAGCACCACCGTCACGCGCGAGATCGGCGCGACCAGCACGCCCTGCAGGAAACCCTCGCGCCGATCCTCGACGGTCGAGATGGTCGCGAAAATCGCGGTGAACAGCAGCACCATCACGATCACGCCGGGGTAAAAGTATTGCGCGTAATTCATCCCGGGCGGCATCCCGCTCGGCTTGAACGACGCCTTGAGTCCGGCGCCGAGCAGCAGCCAGAAGACCAGGGGCTGGAGCAGGCCGCCGGTCAGGCGGCTGCGCTGGCGCACGAAGCGCGAGATTTCGCGCCACCATAAAGTTCCCGCTTGCAGGATAATTTCCATCGCGCGGCTACTCTTGCTCGCTTTCGGCCGGCTGCGCGAAGAACTGATGCCCGGTCAGATGCACGAACGCGTCTTCGAGAGTTGGTTTGCCGAACGACACGGAATCGATCTCGTCGCCGAAGGTCTCGACCACTTCGCGCACCAGCTCGTGGCCGCGCGGCCGCTCGATGCGCAAAGTTCCATCGACGATTTGGCTCTTGAGCTTGAGCCGCTGGAGCATCTTGCGTTGCAACGCGTCGGGCGCCGCGGCGCGAATCACCACCACGTCGCCGCCGACGCGCGCCTTGAGCTCTCCCGGCGGCGCCATCGCGACCAGCTTGCCGCCGTCGAGGATCGCGATCCGGTCGCAGCGTTCCGCTTCTTCGAGGTAATGCGTCGTCAGCACGACGGTCACGCCGTCGCGATCGCGCAGATGCGCTAGATAGTTCGAGAACTCGCGCCGCGCGGCCGGATCGAGTCCGGTGCTCGGCTCGTCAAGGAGCAGCAGTTCAGGCTTATGGAGCAGCGACTTGGCCAGCTCGACGCGGCGCTGAAGGCCGCCGGACAGCGTCTCGACCAGGTCGTTGGCACGCGCGCCGAGTCCGAGCTGGCTTAGCGCCGCCGCTGATTCTTCGCGAAGTTTGCGTCCCCAGATTCCGTACAGGCGCCCATGATGCGCCAGGTTCTCGGCGACGGTCAGTTTGCCGTCGAGGCTCGGATGCTGGAAGACGACTCCGAGCCGGCGGCGCACGGCGATCGTGTCGTCGGCGAGGTCGTGGCCCAGGATCACGGCGCGTCCCTGCTGAATTGGGACCAGGGTCGACAGCAGCTTGAACAGCGTGGTCTTGCCGCCGCCGTTCGGTCCGAGGAACCCGAAAATTTCGCCGCGCGCGATCGAGAAGGACACGTCGCTCAGCGCGGCGCGCGCGCCGTAGTTGAAGCCGAGCGCTAGCGCCTCGATAGCAGGCGGCGCCGAGGCGCGCGTGGCCACGCTGGCGGCGGCGGGATTTGCAGCTTGCATTGAACTCATTGTGCAGACGTCTGAACCTTGATTATCACGCGCGGCGGGCGCGTCCGCAATCGCACGCGCCCGGCATCGCGCTAAGGATCGCCGAAGCCGGCGGGTCGCGAACCTTCCTCGGGCAGGCCGACTTCGGCGCGATGCCATCCGTCCTGGAACGCGGAGGCGCGCTCCTCGCCGGTGCCGTGGCTGCCGTGCGCGCCGACGAAGTCGTCGCCGGTGAGCTCGTAGTACTTGGTAATCTCGTCGGGGTCGAGGCGGCGGATTCCGAGCCGCTCCATCGTGTAGCCGGCAAACTGATCGGCGGCCAGCTCCTTGCTCTGCTGCGCGACGTATTGATTGCTCGCGGCGAAGTCGTCGTGCTGGAGATGGCCTTCCTCGTG
>Ga0307373_10007221_pt1 | contig 17405 bp, 12 predicted proteins | sample OX2MG_FD_202534 | JGI IMG/M metagenome (GOLD analysis project Ga0307373, IMG submission 202534) | Soil microbial communities from Risofladan, Vaasa, Finland - OX-2 | ecosystem: Environmental > Terrestrial > Soil > Coastal area > Acid sulfate soil | place: Finland: Risofladan, Vaasa | collected... | reverse complement strand
GGAATCATAAGCGGTGATCATGATCACCGGAAGTTCCGGCGAGTCCCGCTTGATCGTCCGCAACACGTCGATCCCATTGGAATCGGGAAGGCTGATATCGAGCAGGACAAGGTCAAAGGGCTCTTTGTCCAGCTTCTCCAGTCCGGCCGCAGCGGTGGAGGCCGCCGCCGTCTGGTAGCCCTCCGTCCGCATCAGCTCATCGAGGCTCGACAGAACGTCCGCTTCGTCATCAATGATAAGGATGGAACCCGCTTTAGAGGACATGGACGGGTTTCCTGGAGGCGGGGAATTCAAGACGGAACGATGCTCCGCGGCCGACTGAACTGTCGACATAGATCTTCCCGGAGTGTTCACGGATGATACCGTAACTCACCGCCAAACCAAGTCCCGTACCGCTGTTGGTCGCTTTCGTGGTAAAGAAGGGGTCAAAGATCTTGCGGAGATTTTCCGGGGAAATGCCCACGCCGCTGTCAGCAATTTCAACGCAAACCGTGGAATCGACAGCCCGGGTGGTCACAGTCAGGTCCCCGCCATAAGGCATCGCATCGCGGGCGTTCATAATCAGGTTCATGAAAACCTGCTGCAGCTTACCGGCATTCCCATGGATAGCCGGAAGGTCCGAATCGAGACCCGCCTGGATTTTGATCTTGGCGGACCGCAACACCGGAGCCACCAGCGAGAGCGTCTCCTGGATCACCTCGTTCACTTCAAGCTCGACTCGTTCGCTTCCGCTGACGCGCGAAAATTTCAACAGGTTGTTGATGATCTCTGACGCCCGGAATCCCTGCTTGACAACCTTCTCCAGCACGGGCGAGTGGGGATCATCCGAAGGCAGTTGCCGCATCAGCATTTGAAGCTGGGAAGTGATCACTGCCAGCGGCGTGTTGACCTCGTGCGCCACTCCGGCAGCCAGCACCCCGATGGATGATAATTTTTCAGCCTGGACCAGCTGGTCTTCCAGCTCCACCCGGTCAGTGAGGTCATTCATTATCAGCAGGCGGCCGATCACCTGGTCGTCCTTCCCCAGCAGCGGCACGGTGGAGAGGTTCACAATCAACGAACGCCCCACGGCATTATTCAGCCGGAACTTATAAAGATTCAATGACCGGTAGGGTTCGGAATGGCGGGGCAACTCTGAAATCAGTTCCGGCGGGAAGACTTCTCCCAGCCGCTTCCCCTCAGCTTCGGCGCTGGAAATGCCGTACAACTTCTCCATGGAAGAATTCCACGACTCGATATCCTGCTCGGGGTTCCACGCCACGATTCCGGCATCGATGGATTCAATGATATTTTCGCTGAAGTCCTTGAGCGCCTGGTGTTCCAGGGCCTTGCGCTCGAGCGATTCGTAAAGCCGCGCGCTCTCGATGGCCATGGCAATGTAGCCGGAAACCGTCTGCAGCAGGTCAACGTCTTCGCTGGAGAGGAAATCGTCGTCATGGGTCTTCCCCAGCGCCAGGTAGCCAAGAGTGATTCCCTTCACCCTCAACGGCAGGTAGTAGTGCATGCCCAGCCTTTCAATCGTCAGCCGGGCCAGGGGTGGATAATCAACCGGATGCTTTACGCTTTCGAAAAACAGGTAGCCCTTCCCCGCCGCGATCTGGCGGGAATCAAGGAAACTCAGATCGAGATCACCGGCATAGGTGAGACCGCGGGACTTGGCCAGGCGCAAATCTCCCGACTCAGCCGCCAGGAATACCGCCACCCGATCCACTTCCAGCGTCTCGGCCAGACGCACAACCGTCTGGTCCAGCAGCGAATCCACATGGACTTCCGAACCGAGGTCACGGGCAAATTCAAGCAGTGTTCTCCGGTAGTCATAACGCTCGCCGTTGAAGAAGCGGTCCAGGCGCGCCTGAATGCGGGTGACCATGGGCTGGAACAACAGGGCCGTCACCACAATGGCCAGCAGCCATCCCCCCTGGCTGGTGATCAGCTCACTGTTGCGGAAGAAGTCGGCAAACAGAAAGACCAGCCCAAAGTAAAACCCGATAATCGCCGCGGTCGCCAGCGCATAAGCGATCCCGCGGCGGAAGATCATGTCCACGTCCATCAGGCGGAAACGAACAATCGCGTAGCCAAACGTCAGGGGCAGCAGCACCAGCGTAAGGACGGAAAGCTTCATCCACTCCGCCGGAATAAATCCCATCCCCAGGAAGTAAGGGCCCGCATAAAGAGCAGCAAAGGGAACCACCGCCAGCGCCGCTCCCCGGGTGACCCATTTCAGCTGCTGTTTGGCCAGCGGAGTGTCTGCCCGCCGATAGGAGCGGAAGAGGAAGGCCACTCCAGCCGTGGAGTAGATCCCCAGAAGGCCCATCTCCAGGCTGTCGAGAAGCCAGCGGAGGGAAAGCGCGGGCAACGGCAAGGTTACGAGTCCCGCCATCACGGTCGCGTGAAAGGCCAGCAGGACCGCAGCCGGCGCATACAGGGCCGGTAACAGCCAGGGCCGCCGTTCGACAAATCCGGGTTTTTCCGGGAAGGTGATACAAAAATGCAGAAACAGCGCGGGCTGCAGCAACAGCGCCGTCACATTAAGCCAGTAAACCGAGGAATCAAAAAGGTTCAGCTTGCCCGTGTAGGAAAAACAATAAAGAACAAAGGACACCAGGCAAAACAGATAAAAATGCAGCGACTTTGCCGCCGACCAGCGGCGCAGAAAAACAAACGCTCCAATGATCAGGTAGAGGAAACCCACAACTTCCAGATAACCGCGCAGGCCGCCGGAACTTTTTGCCGGAGCGAGAACCACGCTGGTCTCGATCGACTCACCTTGCCGAACCAGGTCGTAAATGGCCCGCGACCACACCCCGCTCTCAAAAATATCGCGGCTTGCTTCAGCCGTCGTCTTAACAGGGTGGCCATCAATCGACTTCAGGATGTCTCCAGCAACGATCCCCGCCTGCATTCCGGGCGAGTTTTCCGCCACACTCCACGCCCGCAGCCCCTGCGGGGTTGTCACCCATGAAACACCGTCGGCCGGCAGCTGGTAGGTCCTTCTCTGTTGGAAGTTTAAGCAGGCAAAAATAACGAGCGTCACGCTCGCGATTGCGAGCAGGAGGGTTAAAAAGCGATATGGGGCCCTTACGCTCATTGAATCTGTTTTATCCCGGAACAAAGCAAGTACTTACTGAAATTTCCCAGCAAATTGAGTTCCTTATCATCATCCTGGTCTTTTCCTTTGCTTTTCAGCAAATCTTGCGCTTTCTAGCGATTCTTTTCGACTTATATAGATACCAATAACTATGAAATCTGGAATATTCAGTATGAAAACTGGTAGATTCCCCTCTTTCGCATCACTCCAACGGCCTCTCTAATAAAGTCTCCTATCGGCAAGATAGCGGTCTCAACTCGATCATAAGGAAAGCGCCAAGCTCCCGGACAGAACTTCAAAACTGCACTGCAAACCCACCCCTGATGCTACGATACGCCGGAGTGAGCAAGACGGTTCTTCCGTCAGCCTGCCGGATGGACACGCCCCCCTGGCCGAGCAAGTTCCTGAAATCGGCAATGGCAACAATTCGCAAGGGTAACATGTCAATCCTGGGAAGGGGCTGGCGCACCTGTATTCCCAGGAAGGGCTGGAATTCCATTCTGCTTTGCCCAAAGGAATCAACAAGGGTGATGCGCCCGGCAGGAAGCCAGCTATAAGTACTGATAATCTGGGTATTCAGACCCGGAATATAGGTTGAAAACCTGCCCGAGACGGACTGAGTAAATTCTGAGCGCAGGAAGTTGGGCAGGTTTGCCGCGTCTACAGAAGCCCCGCCGCTGAACCCGGCTGACGGGTCCATCGCCAGAGCACTGCCAAAAGCATACATGACACTCACTTGCTCTCGCTGCCCCAGTTGCTGCTGGTAGGCGACTTCTGCGCCTGAGGAACCATATCGTCCCGCGTTCAGGACAGCCCGGTTTCCGGAAGGAGTGATCATGATGCTGCCCGCCGGCGATGAATTCTTCAGGTCCTGAACTCCACCCACGCCCCAGACCGCCACGTCCTGGAATGCGTCATGGTAGGCTGCCACCTCCAACCGCGACCCATTATGGAGCTTTCGTTGCAACCGGACCTCGGCGTGCCGGGCTGCCTCAAGCCGCGGGCGAAAATTGCGCAGCGTGATCTGAGGGAAGGCATTGAGATCGCCAATCCGCTGCAGCATGGTTTCCGGCTGGTCCAGGCCGCCCGCGCCGTAACTCACGCTCAACACCGTCGAGGGATCAAGGGTGTAGGCAAGGCCGATTTCCGGCTGGCTGGTGCTGGCGTCGCTGACGGAATTCAGATACTTCATCTCAAATCCCGCCGTCAGGGTAAGGGCGTCGGAAAGCCTGCGGGTCTGCACATAGCGCAAAACCATCCCACGGGACAGCGGCGCTCCCTGACCATCCGATGCAGAAACCTGGGGTCCGACCCCGCCCATGTTCAGCTGATGCATTGCCAGGCTGATCTCCTGGTGGTTCCTGTTGAGGAAGCCCCTTCGATAATCAGCAATCACCGACGAGCCGTCCACGGTGCTTTGGTTGACTGAGCCCGCCGCCAGGACGTCGGAATTTGCGTCCAGAGGATGCAGATAAGCCACCACGGTGTCCGTTCCCGGATCCGCTGAAAGGCCGTTGTCCCCGGAACTTCCAGGAATCATGGCCACAATGCGCTGGGCGGGAAGCGGGGTATGTTCAGCAGCTTCCTGACGGTCGCGGTTTGCCTTCCGGTAGCGAAGAACAGGGCGGGTTGAGTCCGAGGTTCGCAGGATCCATTTCCATTCCTGTCCCCAGGCGCGAAGGTCGTTGATGGGATGCTGCAGGCGAATTCCGGAAAGGACGTCACCGAGGGCGAATGCCTCCCGGGTTGTCGATCCGGCCCTGACCTGGACCTGGTTTCGAAACCCCGGCAGCCTGGCCGGCGAGATGACCTGCAGAGAATACCATCCGGGAGCAACCCGGCTGATGGTAAAGTTGCCTTGCGCGTCCGTAAAAACCCGGTCGAGTGATCCTTCCAGCAAGCCGCTTGAAGCATCAACTCCGGGGCCGCTCAACAGGACGGTCGCCCCCATAATCGGGTTCCCCGTACTGTCCGTGACCTTACCCGAAACCCTGCCATATTGCGCCCCAAGAACCTGGGAAGCTGCCAACAAGGCACAGAGAAATGCCCCGACGGGCAGTAACTTCGCGCTTCGCCTGATCTGATTCGAGCGTTGCATGATGCCTTGACCTGACCCTTTTTAAGGTTGTTTGTCCCGGCTATCGACTCGGCACCGGCACCCGGACTTCATCACTCAACCTGGAAATTCGTCGTCTGGGTATCCGTCTGGTCCTTCACTTTGTCCGTGATCTTGATCTGCAGGGTATACTTGCCCGGCTTGAGCAGCTTGGCCGGCATCGTTTTCTCCAATGTAACCTGTTCCGAGGCATCCTTGATGCTGGCCGCTGACTCCGTCTGATTCAAAACCGTCTTACCGTCTTGCGAAATCTGATACTCGATATTCGCAGACGGCTGGTGCGTCTTGGGATCAAGACCCAGATTATAGACCTGCATGTAAATACCAAAATCCTGGCTCTGAGTAAAGACCTGATTCACACTGGGCCGCACCTTCGTTCCGCCAATGACAAACGGTCCTGACCCGACCTCACTCGTCGGCAGCGGCTGAATCTGGTCCGCCAGGATCAGCGAACTGCTGGTCAGCTTTCCGTCGCTATACTGCGGCACGATGATCCCCAGGTTCTGCGAACCCATGTGCCCGCTGTGGTCATCCTTGATGACCAGGCTCAGCTTGTAGCGTCCGGGCTGCAGATACACCGCTTTCTGGTAGATCGACTTCTGGTTCACGTAAGCCTGAAAATCATGCTCTGGCACAGACACGGCCACGCTCTGCTCAAAGGTGTTGGCAACTCTTCCGCCAATCGTCGTCAGTTCCCCGTAAATGTCAAGAACCGCATTCATCACGCCGTCCTTGTTTTCAAATTGCAGCTCACGGTTCGGGACCTGGACCGTAATCGGCGTCAGAACCATGTCGTCCGTAATCTTGAGAAAGTCGGTCCGGACGCTGAAGGGCAGCAATTGCGACGTTACGGTTGAAGTTACCATGCTCCGCAGGTCTTTGAACTTGATGTCCGGCGCCTGGAAGATTTTCGAGTAAAGGTCCAGACGATTAAACTCATCGTATTTCTGGCCCATCATGTTGGAGGTCACCATGGAGGACCCGCTATTCGAGCCCGTTCCTCCACTATTCAGCTGGCTGGGGTTAATCACCAGATTGGGGTTCCAGATGGATCCTACGGAGACGCCGCCCTGGCACCCGGTCGTGTCCCCCGGAACGTTCGCCATGGCGTCCTTCTCGCAGGGGTTCATCGTCAGGTGATATTCGCCCGTCATGGTGGGGTCCACAAACTCAAGTTCCACGTTTTCCCCGATGCCCGGGATGTAGTGGTAGGTCCAGTCTTCAAACGGGTACGTCGTCATGGTAGTGGCGGCGCCAGGTCCGGAATAGGGCATCTCAGTTGGGTTCGGCACGTAACTGCCGCCGCTCGGATGGCTCTCGATGTCGTCCGGCGGGCCATACATGACGTAAATGTGCCCGCGGTCGGTGCGCCAGCCTTGAATGCCCGAAGAATAATGCTCGTTTGCGTAGGCAATCCGACGGTAAAACTCTTCTTTAAATGAATTCTCGGGCGAGCCGGGCATGGGATTGCGACGCCTCCAGAATTCTTCAATAAACTGGTCGCGCTCCTCGTCGGTGCTCAGCTTCTTAAAAGCGGCCCGTTCCGCAGGTGTAATGATGTAGCCGATCGGCCCGCTAATCCACTTCTTGTACGGGCCCTCCATCTCTTTCTGAATGGCCTTCTGCCGCCGGCGCTCCTGCTTGGTCAGCTTTTGCTCCTTTTCCTTGCCAGCAAAAGCCGGAAATGCAGCCATCCCCAGGGCGCTCGCCGCCACCAGTAATACCGCCAGCCATTGAACTCGACCCTTGAGTTTCCGAGAGCTATAAACGCCTGTCCCCAACTGCACGCCTCCCTACTCCGCCTCGGAGTATCAATCACAGTCATTGTATTTTTCGAAAATGAGAAAGTCAACCAATTCCCCGCCTCTAGAATCAATGTTAGCAGGTTATCGAGTCCTGGAATAAAGGGATGAAATTCCGGGCCGGAGGGTGGCCTGAGAAAGATGCCCCATTTAACAGTTTCAGAGGGCCTTATTCGGAGGGCCTTTGGCTCTGCGCGGCCCTTCTCTCCCTGCGCCTAGACAATGGGCATTTGGCACCATCAAAAGAGGTTGTGGCATGGTTTGCGGGTAACGCCCACAAAAAAGCCATCCGGGGGGATAGGCTTTCCGGGAAAAAATGGGGGGCGAGCGACTTGGAGCCGCGCTGGAACCTTTTTCGCTCCCCGGACGTATAATATTGGTAAGGATGAATCTTTTTGCCCTACGCACCGGCTGCCGCAAGTAAAGGGAGGGGTTTGCCCTGGCAGCCGGAATCGAGCCATGTTCCTACGCGGAAGAGGGACTGGGAAGGTTACTATGGTCCAAACCACTGAAATCAAGACAGGCCACATCAACCATTCCTCCGGCGGAGAAACCGGCTCGCCGCGTGGCCCCCAGGGCGGACGCGCCAAACGGGGCCTCTCCAAAAAAAGGAAGGTATTGCTTCTGGTTCTGGGCCTGGTGTTTCTGGTCAGCCTTGTCATCGGAGGGATCGCCTGGAGCCACCGCGGCCTGGTCAGCGTCCAGACCGGCAAAGTCATGCAACAGGATCTGTCTTCGATCGTAACCGCATCGGGAGAGATCAAGCCTCCTCCGGACAAGTTCGCCACCGTCAACGCCAACTCCTTTGGCAAAGTGACGGAGATCCTGGTTAAAGAGGGGGACCGGGTAAAGAAAGGCCAACTGCTGCTACGCACGGAAGACGTCCAGCAGCAAGCCGGTGTGCAAGCTCAGCAGGCGGCGCTGAGGTCGGCGCAAGCCAACGCGCAGGTCCAGCAGGCAAACGTCCAATCCGCAACGGCAAACCTGCATACGGCGCAGGCAAACCTTGCCCAGTCGCAGGCCAAGCTCCAGCAGTCCAAGGACGACTTTACGCGCTCGCAGCAGATGTTCAAGCAACAGTTGATTTCGCAACAGACGTTCGACCAGGCTCTCAGCACTTACCAGGTTGCGGAGGCCGCGGTGCAATCCTCCGAGGCCCAGGTTGCACAGGCCAAAGCCCAGCTGAACCAGGCCAGTTATAATCGCGATATGTCTCACGCGAGTGTGCTTCAATCCCGGGCGCAGCTGGTCGGCATCGAGAATCAGCGCGACCAAACGATTTACACGGCACCCTTCGACGGGGTCATTACCTATCTCCCCGTCCACGTTGGGGAAAACGTCGTGCCAGGCCTTCAAAACCAGCCGGGGAGCGCGCTCTTCCAGGTTTCCAATCTCTCCGTTATCAACGCTGTGGTCAACGTGGATGAGACCGATATTCTGGGCATCAAGATGAATCAGCCGGCGGAAGTGACCATAGACGCCATTCCCGACAAGAAATTCAAAGGGCACGTCACCGAAATCGGCATGAGCGCCCTGAGTTCCACTTCCGGCCAGACCACCACCAGCAGCAGCAGCAGTACGGCAACGAGCTCCGGCGAAGCCAAGGACTTTACCGTCTCTGTCACCATGGACAATCCGCCTCCCGGCCTGCGGCCTGGTCTTTCGTCTACGGCCAAGGTCACGACCGCCACTCGAAAGGATGCGATTGCCATCCCCATTCAGGCGTTGACCGTGCGGACCCAGGGCGAGCTGGAACGCGAGAAAAATGCCGGGACGAAAGGCAAGACTTTGGCTGCAGCGCCGAAGCCGGCCGGCCAGGATTCCGCCAGCAAGAAAGAGATCCAGGGGGTCTTCGTGATCAGAAGCGGGAAGGCCCTGTTCATCCCTGTCCAAACGGGGATTATGGGCACGATGAACGTTGAGGTTCTCAGCGGAGTGAAGCCCGGCGAGGAAATCGTCACCGGAAGTTACCAGGTGCTGCGAACCCTGAAGAACGGCACCAAGGTGAAGATTGACAACAGCGTCAAGGCCATGGGCCAGCCGTCGTCATCGTAATCAGGAACGCGAAGCCGGGGGAAAATATCGGGAGAGCTTAAACCATGGAACCTTATCCGACAACGGAATCGCAAGCCGGCGCCTCCCAGCAGTGGATGGACGCACCCTCGCCGGACAACATCATCATCCTGGCGCAGGATTTGTGGAAGACCTATGACATGGAAGCGATCCAGGTCAATGCCCTGTGCGGCGTCTCCTTCTCCATCGTCCGTGGAGAATACGTGGCCATCATGGGGCCTTCCGGGTCCGGCAAGTCCACCCTGATGAACCTGATCGGCTGCCTCGACACACCCACCCGCGGCCAGTACTGGCTGAACAACCGTCTGGTCAGCGAACTGACCGACGACGAACTCGCTTACATCCGCAACAAGGAAATCGGCTTCGTCTTCCAGACCTTCAATCTGCTGGCGCGCGCCACGGCGCTGCACAATGTCGAGTTGCCGCTCATCTACAACGGGACGCCCCCCGCAGAAAGGTTGCAGCGCGCCGAGGAAGTGCTCCGCAAGGTGGAACTGGGCGACCGCATGGACCACCGGCCCAATGAACTCTCCGGCGGCCAGCGCCAGCGGGTGGCCGTTGCGCGGGCCCTGATCAACAATCCTTCCATCATTCTCGCCGACGAGCCGACCGGCAACCTGGATTCCGCCACCGGCGAAGAAATCATGAACCTGTTTGACCGCCTCCACCAGTCCGGCAACACCATCGTATTGGTCACTCATGAGCACGACATCGCCGCCCGCGCCCATCGCATCATTCACCTTCGCGATGGCAAGATCGACCGGGACGAAAAGGTGGGGTAAGGCGGCCGGCCAGGACGGCCAACTGGGGTTCCCGTGGAAACTTCAATCACCGGAAAAGCGCCGACGAAAAACCCGCGCCGCAGGTACGGTGAACTGTATAACGCCTGGGTCACGGGCCGCGAGGCCTTCTGGATCGCCCTTGAGGCATTGCGCGCGCACAAGCTCCGCTCCTTCCTCACCCTGCTGGGCGTGGTCATCGCCACCACCACCCTCATTGTGGTGATGTCCGTCATCAACGGCATGAACCTCTACATTGCCGACCACGTTGCCAACCTGGGCGTCAATACATTTATCGTCAGCCAATTCAAGTGGGCCCAGGGTTATGAATCCTGGCTGAAAGCGCGGCGGCTCAACCGGCCCATTCGCATCGAGGAGTATCGGTTCCTGACGGAGAACCTGGAAGGTTACAAGACCATCGGCGCCACAGCCGGGTACGGGGGCCGCACCGCACATTATCAAAACCAGGTGATCTACGATGTGAGTGTTACGGGAGTCACGCCCAGCATGATCGATATCGGGCAGCAGAAAGTTGATTATGGGCGGTACATTGCGGAGTCCGATTTCACCCACGCCTCACCGGTTTGTTTTATCGGGACAGACCTGGTGGACAAATTCTTTCCCAACGTTGACCCCATCGGCAAAGAGGTGCGCGTGGGAGGCCGGTCATTCCGCGTCATCGGCGTCGCGGAAAAAATCGGGACCACTTTCGGAGAGAGTCAGGACAATTTTGTGCTGATCCCGCTCACCACCTTCCAGCGGTTCTTTTTCTCCCGGCCGGAGCTCAATGTCAGCATCCAGGCCTGGTCGGCGGCCCAGATGACCCCGCTGGAAGATGAGGCCCGCATGCTGATGCGTGTCCGGCGACATCTGCAATATAGCGACGATGACACATTCGGCATCAACGCCTCGGACACCATCATGAGCCTGTGGCAAAAGCTGACCAGCACCATTTTTGCCGTCACCATCGGCGTGGTCGCCGTCTTCATGGTGGTGGGCGGCATCGTGATTATGAACATCATGCTGGCCAGCGTCACGGACCGCACGCACGAAATCGGCATCCGCAAATCGCTGGGAGCGCGCCGGCGCGACATCCTCACCCAATTCATCATCGAATCCGCGGTGATGGCCGGCACGGGAGGCGCGCTGGGCATTTTGCTCGCCCTGCTGATCAATCTGCTGGTCCAGAGGTTCTTCACTTCCTCGGTTCCGCTCAGCGCCATTTTCGTTGGAGTTGGCCTGTCGGTTTTTGTGGGCCTTTTCTTCGGCATTTATCCCGCCAGCAAAGCCGCCAGCCTTGATCCCATTGAAGCTTTGCGGGCGGAAGGCTAGGCATGGCGCACCAACTTCGAAACATCCGGGAAAACCTGCTGCTGGCGCTCGACACGCTGCGCACGCACAAGTTCCGGTCGTTTCTCACTATTCTGGGGGTGTTGATCGGGACCACCACCGTGATCGGCGTGGCTTGCATCATTACGGGACTCAACAACCAGCTCGTCCAGACGATGGAGCAATACGGTTCGCGTTCGATCTTTATCTACAAGTTCCAGGTCGGCTTCAATTTCCGCCTGACGCGGGAAGAACGGATGCGGAAGCCTTTGAAGTACGAGGATGCCATGGCCATTCGGGACTACTGCCCGGATGTTGAGCAGGTGGCCGCGGAGGTCTTCCGTTGGGGTCCTGCCCCGGGGGCCAAATATAAAGGGCAGGACATGCTGGACGCCGGCCTTCAGGGCGTTACCGCAGATGACTTCAGCATCAATAACGCCAAGGTGGTCAACGGCCGGGCTTTCACCGACTTCGAGGACGTTCACCGCCGCAACGTTGCCGTCATCGGCTCGGACGTCACCGAGAGGTTCTTCCAGGGAGAGGACCCGATCGGAAAAGACATCACCGTGGGGGGCAACACCTTTCAGATCATCGGGACACTCGGCAAGAGGTTGTCATTCCTGGGCGACAACGGCGCTGACCGAACCGTTTTTATCCCCTATTGGACGTTCAGAAAGATCTACCCCGATGTGAAGGAAAACTTCATTCTGGCCCTGGCCTCCCCCGGCCGCATGGCGGAGGCCATGGACGAGATCACCGTGGTCCTGCGAAGAATGCGAAAGGTCAAGCCCGATCAGGAAAACAACTTCGGCATGGCCAATGCGGCTTCCGTCATCAAGCAGTTCAACGAAATCACCGGAACGGTAGCCCTGGTGATGGTCGTGATTTCTTCCATTGGCCTGCTGGTGGGCGGGATCGGGGTGATGAACATCATGCTGGTCTCGGTGACCGAGCGCACCCGCGAAATCGGCGTGCGCAAAGCCATCGGAGCGCGCCGGCAGGACATCATCTGGCAGTTTCTGCTGGAAGCGATGACGCTGACAGGCACGGGGGGAGTCATGGGCATCATTGTAGGCTACTTACTGAACTTCGCAATCCGCATGCTCATTCCCAGCCTGCCCTCCAGCGTGCCCCTGTGGTCGGTCCTGGTCGGCTTTGTGGTTTCCATCAGCATCGGGCTGTTTTTCGGAATCTGGCCGGCCCTGAAGGCTTCGCGCCTGGATCCCATCGTCGCCCTTCACCACGAATAGATTCGTGTCGCATTTGCATCCGTAGTGGCGAGTTTACCTCGCCACGCGTCCATTCGTTGCGGCGAGCTGACCCCGCCCAATCGCGGCAATGCCTCTTTAGCAGGATGTTGAAATATGCTGTAGCGGCGGCTTTAGGCCGCCAACCCACGCTGAAAGGATTGACCTTATGGCGGGGTGAACCCGCCGCCACGTCCACTCTGCGAGATATTCCAACAGCTTGTTAGAAGCCGGCGGCGCTATCGCGAGGCCTGCTGGGCTTCCTGCGCTTCAAAAAGCGCCTTCAGGCTTTCGGTGTAGGGGTCGCGGGAGATGCCGCGCTCGGTGATGATGGCCGTCACGTAGCGGTGGGGAGTTACGTCAAAGGCGGGATGGCGGGCGCTGACGTTGTCCGGCGCGGTCTGGATTCCCCGCCAGTGCGTCACCTCGTCGGGCGAGCGCTCCTCGATGGGAATTTCATCCCCCGTGGCGAGACTCAGGTCAATGGTTGAAAGCGGCGCGGCCACGTAAAAGGGAATCTGGTTTTCGTGCGCCAGCACGGCCACCGAGTAGGTGCCGATCTTGTTGGCCACATCGCCGTTGGCGGCAATGCGGTCGGCGCCCACAATCACCGCCTGGATTTTGGACTGCTTCATAAAGTGTCCGGCCATGTTGTCGGTAATCACCGTCACCGGAATGCCGTCCTTGGCCAGCTCCCAGGCTGTGAGCCGCGCGCCCTGCAAAAACGGCCGGGTCTCGTCCGCGAAAACGTCGATCTTCTTGCCTTCCGAAACAGCGGCCCGGATCACTCCCAGCGCCGTCCCGTAGCCGCCGGTGGCCAGCGCTCCGGCGTTGCAATGGGTCAGGACGGTTGAAGAATCCTTCAGCAGGGTGGCGCCGTGCCGTCCCATCGCCTCATTGATAGCGATATCTTCCACCAGCACCCGCTGGCCTTCCTCCACCAGCAGCGCTCTGGTGCGCCCGATCTTCTCTGCATCGGAGCCTTCGCCCGCCAGCGATTTTTCAAACAGCTCGCGCATGCGCTTCACCGCCCAGAACAGGTTGACGGCGGTGGGCCGCGTTCTGGAAATCGTGTCCGCAATGGTTTCAAAGTCGCTGCGCAATTCCGCAACGGTTTGGGCCTTCGAATTTTTCACGCCCAGGGCCACGCCCATGGCCGCTGCCACGCCGATGGCCGGGGCGCCGCGAATCACCATGGAACGGATCGCGTTCGCAACTTCCGGGTAAGTCCGGCATGTCCTGTAAGTTTCTTCGCCGGGCAGCAGCGTCTGGTCAATCATCCGCACGCCTTCGCTGGTCCATTCAATCGTTTTAAACATCACGTCTCACTTGGTTGGATTTTCCCGCATTGCAGCAAAACTCAGGATTATAACAGTTCCTCTGCCCGATGGGCATAACATCAGGGAAATCAGGGTGTTCGTCGTGTTATACTTTCGCCATGGACATTGAAAAAACCATGCAATTCATGCTGGACATGCAGGCCAAGCACGAAGCCTGGCTTCAGAAGCATGAAGAGGCGATGAAGAAGCACGAGGAGGCCTTCACCCGAATCGATGCTGCACTCGAAGCCGGTGCTGCGCGTGCGGCCAAAATAGATTCGTCTATCGCTACCCTCACCGATCTCGTCGGGCGGGTGGCCCAGGCCGAGACCCGCCTCGCTGAACGCATGGAATCCGGCTTTCGAGACCTCAGTGAGGCTCAGGCCGCAAGCGAATACAAGCTGAACGCGCTGATCGAGACCGTTGACAAGCTGGCCCACAGGAACGGGCACGACAAATCCACAAACTGAACAGCAAGGCCCATTGGGGCGGCTAACTAACATTGCCTGCGGTGGTATTTATGGCTTCAAAAGACCTGACTCAAAAGGTGAAAAAACGCGACGAAGAGTGGCGCAAGGAGCTGACGCCGCAGCAATATTACGTGACGCGCCAGAAAGGCACCGAGCCGCCCCACACCGGCGAGTACACCGATCTGCACGACGAAGGAAGCTACCGCTGCGTCTGCTGTGGAGCGGAACTTTTCAGTTCCGACAGCAAGTTTGATTCGCACTGCGGCTGGCCCAGCTACACCGCCCCTTTGAATGAGCAGAACGTCCGGGAAGAATCCGACTCAAGCCTTGGCATGCGGCGGGTGGAGGTGGTTTGCAGCCAGTGCGACGCTCACCTGGGCCACGTGTTTCCCGACGGCCCCGCGCCCACCGGCATGCGCTACTGCATCAATTCCGTGGCCCTGAAATTTGAAAAGAAGCCGTAGCAGGTTGCTGAAAAAACCAACCGTCATGCTGAGCGCAGCGAAGCATCTGCTGCATCTTAATGAGAATGAACAAAACAGATCCTTCGCGGAGTTTATCCTGAGCCAAAAGCAGATTCCTCGCTGCGCTCGGAATGACAAGCGAAGGACCAGGATGACGTAGCAAAGGGAGTTTTTCAGCAGCCGCCCTATAGCGAAAACTCGCGCTTCACTTTTTCTGATTTCGCCAGCACCTTTTCGGCCAGTTCTTTTTTGTAAGCCGCAAGCTTTTCGGCCAGAGCGGCGTCCGCAGTCGCCATGATCTGCACCGCCAGGATGGCGGCGTTGACGGCGCCGGACCTGCCGATGGCCACGGTGGCGACCGGGATGCCGGCGGGCATCTGCACGGTTGAAAGCAGCGAGTCCATGCCCTGCAACGAAGTGGTGGGCATAGGCACGCCGATCACCGGCAGGGTGGTTTCCGCCGCCACCACGCCCGCCAGGTGCGCCGCGCCTCCCGCTCCCACGATGATGGCCTTCAGCCCGCGCTCCCTTGCCGTGCGGGCGTATTTCGCCGTCCGAGCCGGCGAGCGGTGCGCCGAGGTGATATCAATCTCAAAAGGCACGCCGAATTTGTCCAGCATTGCCGCGGCTTCTTTCATCACCGGAAGGTCCGTGTCGCTCCCCATGATGATGCCGACCAACGCTTTTCCCTTTTCAGCCATTCCATTCTCCTTGAGAAGTGATTGTGCAAAACGGATTGCTCAGGGGGATGCCCCCGCCGCTTCTATGCCGGGGACGGGTTGCCCGCCTGGTTATCCGGATGGTGAACTTTGCGTGTTGTCTCGATCCGCCGCAACCCCTTGGCCCCAATGTCGCGCCGGTAATGCATTCCCTCAAAGTGGAGCTTGCTGACGGCAGCGTAGGCCTGCTCGACAGTTCTGGGCAGGTCTTCGCCGGTCGCTGTCACGCCCAGGACCCGCCCGCCGGTGGTGAGCAGTTGCCTGTTGCGGAACACAGTACCTGCGTGAAAAACCTTGACGCCGCCCAGCGATTCCGCCGCCTCGAGTCCCGTGATCTCTTTGCCGGTTTCGCTTTTCACCGGATAGCCCTTCGAGGCCAGCACCACGCACACGGCAGGGTTGGGACTCCAGCGGGCCCCCACCACCGCCAGTTGGCCCTCGAGCGACGCCATCAGAATTTCAGACAGGTCAGACCGCAGCCTCATCATGATGGGCTGCGTTTCAGGATCGCCCATGCGGACATTGTACTCCAGCACCTTGGGCCCTTCCTCGGTCAGCATCAGGCCGCAGTAAAGAAAACCCTGGAAGGGCATGCCCTCAGCCGCCATGCCCGCCAGCGTGGGCTCAATCACCCTGCGGATGATTTCCTCGCGCAGCGGGTCCGGAAGAATGGAATCGTCGCTGTATGCCCCCATGCCTCCCGTATTGGGCCCCAGATCGTTATCGAACACAGCTTTGTGGTCCTGGGTGGCCACCAGCGGCAGCCAGCCTCGATGCCCCGCCAGGATGATAAAAGAGACTTCTTCGCCTGCCAGGCATTCCTCCATCACCACCTGGTCGCCGGCGCCGCCCAGAGATTTCTGAACCATGAAACTGTCCAGGGCCTTTTCAGCTTCTTCCTGCGCCCGGGCCACTACCACACCCTTGCCCGCCGCCAGCCCGTCGGCCTTGATCACCACCGGCAATCCAAATTCCTTCAGAAACTTCAACCCGATTTCATAGTCGTCCACCACCGCAAACCGCGCCGTGGGAATGGCGTTGCGATGCATGAATTCCTTGGCAAAAATCTTGCTTCCCTCCAGCTGCGCCGCCGCCTTCGTCGGCCCCACAATCCGCAGGCCCGCGTTCTGGAATTCATCCACCACGCCCGCCACCAGCGGCGCTTCCGGCCCCACCACCGTCAGGTCGGCCTTCAATTCCCCGGCCAGTTGCAGCATGGCCGCAGGATCGCTGAGATCGACGGGAAAACACTCCGCCGCCTGCGCAATGCCGGCGTTCCCCGGCGCGCAGAAGATGTCGTCCGTCAACTGGCTTTCGCGCAGCTTCCAGACCAGGGCGTGCTCCCTTCCGCCCGAACCTAAGACCAGTATATTCATAAGAGGAAGTTACACTATCGGCAGTCAGAGAATTTGTCAATCCCAACACGCCTGCCCGTTCTTTTCACACCTTCCACCTGTGAAAATACCGGGTCCGGCGGCGCTCAAAACAATTTCTTCGACTCCCCTTGACAATCTAGGGGAAGGGGGTTATCGTTCTGTTGTCGAATGTCTAGGGAAGGGTTAAGCCGGTCCTTCTCATGCGCTAACCCGGATTGTTCATGAACCGGCAGATGTTGCAGTGAAAGGGGAGAAAGGGCACGACTTCAGTTCGAAAGCTTGGGACACGATCACGCAGGCGGTTGCAGTGAAAGGGGAGAAAGGGCACGACTTCAGTTCGAAAGCTTGGGACACGATCACGCAGGCGGTTGCAGTGAAAGGGGAGAAAGGGCACGACTTCGGTTCGAAAGCCTGGGACACGATCACGCAGGCGGTTGCAGTGAAAGGGGAGAAAGGGCACGACTTCAGTCGTGCCGCAGGGCGTCGTCATCTATGACGGGGCTTCAGAGTCTGTGTGCGAACTTGATTTTTCGCTGATGCTTCACCATCTGTATCGTGTGCGAGATCGATTTATGATCCTGGAGGCAACCCGCATTGCTCACTTACGATCTTTTGCGGGTTCT
>Ga0307373_10007215_pt1 | contig 17411 bp, 17 predicted proteins | sample OX2MG_FD_202534 | JGI IMG/M metagenome (GOLD analysis project Ga0307373, IMG submission 202534) | Soil microbial communities from Risofladan, Vaasa, Finland - OX-2 | ecosystem: Environmental > Terrestrial > Soil > Coastal area > Acid sulfate soil | place: Finland: Risofladan, Vaasa | collected... | reverse complement strand
ATTTGCGCAGCAAGTCAAAGCCCATCCCGGTCGTTCTCACCACGGCCCAATTCCTGGCGTCAGGCAAACCGCGCGAAGAGGATCCCCAGCTCGTACAGCAGGTAGAGCGGCACCGCGACCAGAGTCTGGTTGAACGGGTCGGGCGTGGGGGTGATCGCCGCGGCGATGATGAAGACTGCCAGAATCGCGTACTTCCGATACGACGACAACCGCTTCACGTCGACCAGGTGGACCTTCGCCAGCATGTAGATGATCAGCGGCGTCTCGAAGGCCAACCCGAGCCAGAGTTCAACTGTTGTGACAAAGCCGATGTAGTTACTGATCCGGATGATGTCGTTTGCGATGTCGCTGAAGTGCAGCAGGTAGCGCACCGCGAAAGGCAGGACCACGAAGTAGGCAAATAGCATCCCGAAGAGGAAGAACAGACTCACCAGCGGCAGCAACGTGAAGACGATCCGTCTTTCCTTGTGGGTGAGGCCCGGGCCGACGAACCCAAAGACCTGCCAGACGAACACCGGCATCGCCAGCGCGATGCCGGTCATGATCGCCACCTTGAAGTAGGTGGTGAACATCTCGGTCATTTCGGTGACGTACGTCTGGAAGCCCGGTCCGGCCGGCACCATTAGCAGACGGAAAATCTGGTCTGAGAAGATCAAGCCGATAATCGTGCCGATGACGAGCGCGATGGCGCAGGTCGTCAGTCGCTGCCGTAGCTCCTGCAGATGCTCGACGATGGTAAGCTCGGGTCCGCCGAACTCCGCACCTTCCTCGTCGGTGCCAGGACCGCCACTGACCCATTCCTTGACCTTATCGGCAACTGTGCTCATGTGCGATCACCCTCTCGGCTGTCGCCAGCGACCGCGGGAACCGGGATGGCCACGGCCTCGTCGGCCCGCTGCGACGCGGTCCCGTTTACCGTGGCGTTCTCTGCTACCAATCCGTCGACGTCGTGCTTGCCGATGCTTCCGAGCGGCAAAGGCGGCGTTTCCTCGATTGCTCCATCGGCTTCTAACGGTGGGACTGATTCCACCGCGATCGCTTCCACGGCCGCCACGTCGGGAGATGGCGTCGCGAGGACGGCACACTGCCCGTCCGTCGCCGGCAGCGGGTCTTGCTCGGCCGCGGCCGGCTCCTCGACGTCGGGCGTAGCCAAATCGAGGGTGCCGTCTCGACGCAGCGCGACGACGGGCGGCTTCTCTTCTGTCTGATCCCTGCCGATTGCTGATTCGGGAGTCCCGTCCTCCGACGCCTGACTGCTGGCTGCCGACTCTTGCCCAGTAGAGGCGGGCTCGGGCGCGCGGAGGAGGGGGACGCCGTGCGTCCACTCGTCGGCGATCGAGCCGACGAGCGTCGCCACGTGGCCGTTTCGCCGAGCGCCACCCTGCAGGCTGCCATGGGTCCAATCGTCCACCAGGCCGGGGTAGGTCGGTGGGCGGGTGAAGTAGTCACCGCGGACGGGCCCTGTCGACGGTGGTTGAACGCTGGCGACCGGCAGCGCGGCCGGTGCTGCGAGCTCGGCGGGTACGCCGTCTGGTACGACCTCAGGCGCTGGTTCTTCGACGGCGGCGGTCGGCGCCGGGTCGTCGGTCAGCGAGAGGGCACGTTGTAGATCAAGTAATGGATTGTCGCCGGCAAACTGCGCGGACAACTCTTCCGTCGCTTTGCGGAATTCGCGAATCCACTTGCCAAGAGACGCTGCCACCTCCGGGAGCTTCTCCGGCCCCAGGACGACCATCGCCACCATCATAATCAATAGCAGCTCGCCTGGCGATAAACCAAACAGATTCACCGGATACTCCTCTCCCGGAGGGCCGCGAACAACCTGCTCTCTTGCCTCGATGGTCGGCGGATGCTCTGCGCAGCACAGCATCCGTCAGCCATCGAGGCACTCATTCACGGTTGGTGTTCGCTAATGTAATCCACGGCATCCTGCACCGTGTGAATCTTGGCGGCCGCGTCGTCGGAGATCTCCATGCCAAACTCTTCCTCCAACGACATGATCAACTCAACCAGGTCTAGCGAATCGGCATTCAAGTCTTCGACGAACGCTGCGGATGCCAGTACCTGATCGTCTTCGACGCCGAGCTGCTCGACAATAATTTTCTTCACTTTCGTGAAGACCTCATCAGCCATCCTGTCACCCCTGTCTGGACTGTTGGGAAGAACGGGTTTCGATTCGCCGGAGCGCGCGTGCCGGCCAGGACGCGACGAGAGCCGCGTCGATCCGATCACTGCGCTTGATTCGCTTGGCCAGCCACCACCGTCCCGAGGACACCATTGACAAAGCGGCTGGAGCTCTCACTTCCGAAGACTTTGGCAATTTCCACAGCTTCGTTGATCACAGCCTTCATCGGCACGCGCCTATTATCAAACAAAAGCTCGTAGATTGCAAGGCGAAGCAGGTTCTTGTCAATCGGCGGCATCTGCTCCAGTGGCCACGCGGGTGCTGCCTGTACCAGCCGCTGGTCGATCTCGGCGCGATGCTGCACGACTCCCTCGATCAGGTGTCGCGCGTAGGTTGCCGTCACCCTCTCGCCTCCTTCCTCGGTCAGAATACGGTCCAGCGCCTCGAGTGGGTCATGGCCGGCGAGGTCGGCTTCATAGAGCGCCTGCAACGCCAGGGTCCGAGCCTGCCGGCGGCCGGTTGCTGGAGAACCGTGGTCCTTGCCGATCACAGCGCTGCCACCGCGGCGTCGAGCCCTTCGCCGTCACCGATTGACAACACCTCGATCGCCGGGGCGATGCGCCGGACCAGTCCGGAGAGGACCTGGCCCGGGCCAAGCTCGATCAACGTCCCGACCTGGTCCGCGGCGATCTGGCGCACGCTCTCGACCCAGCGCACGCGCGCGCACAATTGGGCCGAGAGCTCGTCGCGGATGTCGTCGGGCTGCTGCATTTTCCGGGCGGTGCTGTTGGCGATGATTGGCCAGGCCGCTCGACTGAGTGGTGTCGCGTCGATCACGCGCTTGAAGTCCTTCGCGACGGGTTCCAGCAGCGGTGAGTGGAAGGCACCGCTCGTCGCCAGCGGGATCAACCGCCGGGCGCCCACGTCGCGCGCCGCGGTACCCGCCAGCGCCACCGCGTCGGGCGTTCCACTGATCACGACCTGACCTGGCGCGTTGTCGTTGGCGATGACGACCACGCCGCCGGTCTCGCTCTGTCGCGTTGCCGTCACGCAGGCGGCTTCGACCTGCTCGACGCTCAGTCCGAGGATGGCGAGCATCGTCCCGGGGATGGTGGCAGCCCGGTGCATCAGCCGACCGCGCTCGGCCACCAGCTGCAGGCCGTCCGCGAAAGTCAGGGCGCCGGCCGCGGCGAGCGCGGTGTACTCGCCGAGACTGTGTCCCGCGCCGACGACCGGAGTCAGGCCGTCTCCCGCCAGTTCACGCAGCGCGCACCAGCCGGCGTACCCGACGACGTAGAGCGCCGGTTGGGTCACGTCGGTCTCGCGGAGGACGTCGTCCGTGCCCTCGAAGCACTGTTGGCTCAGGTCGCGATGGAGCAGGTCCGAAGCGCGCGCGAAGACGTCGCGCACACTGGAGAAGCGTTCCCAGAGCGCCTGCCCCATGCCGGGGTGTTGGGCACCCTGGCCGGGAAAGATCAGCCCGAGCCGTTTCATCTCGCTATTTTTTCTTGAGGACGTCCTCGCCCTTGTAGGTCCCACAATTTGGGCAGACCTGGTGAGATGGGCGCAGGTGACTACAGCGCGGGCACTCGACCAGGGTCGGCGTGGCGACGCGCAGGTGCTGGCGGCGTTCGCCCTGTCGGGCTTTCGCCGTGCGTCTTTTTGGCAGCGGTGGCATGGCGGGTCGTTCTCCTTCGTGGGTTAATCAATACACCGTGTCTAAGAGAGAGTGTGACCGGCGTCAGTAGGTGGCAGAGGTGCGTCGCACCTCTGCCACCTACTGACGCCGGTCACACTCTCTCTTTTGGATCCATCGTCAAGGCAGAGATCATCCTTGCGCTTCCTCGTCGGCGAGAAGTGCCTTGAGGACGGCCAGTCGTCCGTCTTTGATCTGCACCTCGCAGGTACACTTTTTCTGATTGAGGTTGGCGCCGCATTCTGGACACAGGCCCGCGCAGTTGGTGCTGCAGAGGGGCTTCATTGGCAGCGCCAGCAGGCCGTACTCGCGCACGGCCGGCAGCAGGTCGATCTCGTGCTTCTCGTTGATCAGAAACGCGTCGATTTCGTGCGGGATGTGCGTGGGCAGGCCCGAGACCACGTCGATCACCGAGATGTATTCTTCGTCGAAGCGGATCGGCAAGTCCTCGACGTACAACTCCACGCACCGGCTGCACTCCAGCTGCGCGGCCGTGTGCAGCCTGGCGCTCACCAGAATGCCATTGTTGGTGCGGATAAAGCGCGCTTTTCCCTGGACCGGCTCGGTCAGGACGACCTGCTCGCCCAGGGTCGGAATGCACTCGTCGATGTCGTACTCGCGGGCCGTGCCGACCGCTGCCTTGAGCAACTGGGCGACGTTGACGATCACCAATCCACCTCCCAGCCAGCAACGTGATGGCAGCACACCGCGGACCATGGTACCGGGCAAAACGTAAAACGGAAAGCGCAAACGACGGTCATCGCGGCGCACCGGCTTTGCGTTTCGCCTCTCCAGGCAGCGATCACAAGTATACCCGTCAGATGACGGGCAGTCAAGAAAGCGAGCGATCCGCGACAGATTACTCGGCCGAATGACTGCCATCCATGCCGTGGTGCGAGGTCCGATCGAGGGTCGCTCGCCCTTTCCGAACCGTCGCGAGGAGCTTGGTCAGCTCGTTCTCCAAGCCCCCGAGTACGTCGAGGGCGTACGAGTCGGCGCCGTGGCGAATCTCTTCGGCCTCTTGCTGCGTGGCCTCGATCAACTGCCGCGCTTCCTCCTGCGCTTGTCGGACCAGCTCGTTTTCTTGCAGCATCATCGTCGCTCGCTCGCGGGCCGTGTTGATGATTTTGTCGGCTTCTGCCTCCGCCTGAAGAATGACTCGATCCTTTTCCTGGCTCACCTTCCGTGCTTGCTTGATCTCTTCGGGAACCGTCACCCGAAGCTGATCGATGATATCAAGAAACTCCTGTTCGTCGACGAGCGTGCGCGACGACAGCGGCAAGCGCGTCCCCGAGCTCACCAGTTGCTCCAAGCGGTCGATCAACTGTAGAACGTCGATGATCTCACCCCCTTGCTTGTCAGCCCGTCAGCCAACGGGGAACCGACGCTGCTTCACCCTGCTTGGCAAACTTCTGCCGGAGCGCGTCCGCGACGAAGTCCGGTACCAGTCCTTCGGACGGCCCTCCGAGCTTGACGATTTCCTTGATCAGGCTGGCACTCAGGAAGCTGTAGTGCAGGCTGGCGACGAGGAAGACCTCCTCGACCTCCGGTGCCATTTTACGGTTCATGAGCGCCATCTGCGTCTCGATTTCGTAGTCAGAAACTGCCCGCAGCCCGCGGACGATGACTCCGGCGCGGACCTGTCGAGCGAAGTCGACGAGCAGACCATTGAACGTCTGCACCCCGAGATTCGGCACATCGTGCAGCGCCCGCTCGGCCATGCCCACGCGTTCGGGCGTGCTGAAGACGAGGGTCTTCGCCGGGGTATCATACACTGCCAGGATGACCCGGTCGAAGATCTTCGCGGCACGTCGCGCGATGTCGATGTGCCCCATGGTGATCGGGTCAAACGTGCCGGGATAGATCGCCGTCGTGGCCATCAGTTGTCACTCCTGAATCGTTCGCGGCCGTGTCGCGATAGATCGACAGCACGGTATCGCCGTAGCGCCGCTCGCGGGTCACACCCAGCCCGTCGTACTCGTCCGAGAGCGCCAGCCGCCGCGAGTGTTCGACCGCGACCAGCGCCCGCGGCACGAGTAGGGCGCTCCGGGCAAGGTCGCCGATGACCGCCGATACAGTCAGGTCATCATATGGTGGGTCCATCAAGGTCAGGTCATACGGCGCGTGGAGCGCCGCGTGTGCCGTTCGACGCACCACCTTTTCCACGTCAAGGCCGACGACCCGGGCCCGGTCGTCGAGGCCGGTGGCCCGCAGATTTCGCTCGATGATCCGTCGGGCGGCGGCGTTGGCCTCGACGAAATCGCACCACGCCGCGCCGCGCGAGAGCGCCTCGATCCCCAGGGCGCCGGTTCCGGCGTACAGGTCCACGACCGTCAGCCCCTCCCAGAGTTCTGGAGCGCCGGGTTCAGCGCTCGCGGGCGCTTCCCCGGGGCGCTCGGCCGCCAACAACGTTTCCAGGATCGAAAAGAGCGCGCCTTTGACTTTGTCCGACGTCGGACGAGTCCGTGGACCGGCCGGTCCCGTCAGAGGGCGACCTCGCGCCGTTCCCGCGATGACTCTCATGGTCAGTTCAGGTCGAGGTGGCCCTGCCAGAACCGCTCGACCAGTTGGCGGAGCAGCCGGTGCTCGGGGGCCGTGAGGTCGGGGTCCTCGCGGGCGAGCCGGTCGGCCGCCGACCGCGCTTGCCCGAGCACCGCGACGTCGCTCCAGCGTGCGACCTTGAAATCAGGCAGCCCGCTCTGGCGCGTGCCGAAAAACTCACCCGGTCCCCGCAGCCGAAGGTCTTCCTCGGCCAGGTCAAATCCATCGTGGGTGCGCTCCATCACGTTCAGGCGTTCCAGGCTCGCCTCGCCGGGCGTGTCCGAGATCAGCAGGCAGTACGCTTGAGCCTCGCCGCGGCCCACGCGTCCTCGGAACTGGTGTAGTTGGGCGAGTCCAAAGTGATTTGCACCTTCGATCAGCATCACCGTGGCGTTCGGAACGTCAATACCCACTTCGACCACCGCGGTCGACACCAGCACGTCGAGCTCACGTCGCTGAAATTGGCGCATCACCGCGTCCTTCTCGCCTGGCTTCAGCCGTCCGTGCAGCAGACCCAGCCGCAAGTCCGGGAATACCTCGATCCGCAACCGCTCGTACTCCGCCGTCGCCGCCCGAGCTTCGGTGCGCTCGGACTCCTCGACCAGCGGGCAGATCACGAATGCCTGGTGCTCGGCCCGGACTTCGCGGCGGAGAAATTCGTATGCCTTTGGCCGATCGGTTGGACGCAAATGGCGAGTCTTGACCACCTGGCGCCCTGGTGGCAGGACGTCGATGACTGCCAGGTCGAGATCGCCGTACAGCGTTAGCGCGAGGGTCCGCGGAATCGGCGTCGCCGTCATCACCAGGACATGGGGATTATACCCTTTTTGGCGCAGGATGCTACGCTGAGATACCCCGAAGCGGTGCTGCTCGTCGACCACGACCAGGCCGAGCCGGGCAAACTCGAGGCCCTCCTGGACCAGTGCCTGGGTCCCTACGACGACGTCCACCTGCTGCTCTTTGATCGCGGCGTAGCGTTGGCGGCGTTCGGCGCTCTTGACCGATCCGGTGAGGAGCGTGACCCGTGGCGCGTTGTCGCCGAGCCCGGCAAACAACTTCTGCAAGGTCTGGAAGTGCTGCTCGGCCAGCAGCTCGGTTGGCGCCATGATCGCGGCCTGGTAGCCGGTCGCGGTCGTCTGGATCATCGCCGCCGCCGCGACGACCGTCTTGCCCGAGCCGACGTCGCCTTCCAGCAGCAAGCTCATCGGGCGATTCTCGCGGATCCGCTCGCGCACCGCCGCGAGGGACCGCTCCTGGGCGTCCGTCAAGCGAAACGGCAGCGCCCCGAGAAATGCCTGGAGCCGCTCGTCTCCCTGGTCGAGCGCCGGGGCCGGCTGATCCGAGTCCCAGAACCGCCGCCGCCGCAGGACGCCGATCTGCAGGACGAGCAGCTCGTCGAACGCCAGGCGCCGCTGCCCGGAGGCCTTCAGGTCGTCGCTGTCGGGATAGTGCGCCTGGGCGATCGCCTGCGGCAAGTCCATGAGATGCTGTTCGGTCCGGAGCTGCACTGGCAGCGGGTCCGGGAGGAGGCTGGCGTAGCGATCAACCGCCTGCTTGACGATGCGGCGCATGAAGCGACCATTCAGTCCTTCGACGAGCGGGTAGACCGGCACCAGTCGCGCGGTGTGGACAGTATCTTCGCCCGAGTAGTGCTCCCACTCCGGGTCCTTGAAGACCGGCCGGCCGCCGACGATCCGGCACTCGCCGCTCAGGACGATCGTGCGGCCGGTCGTCAGCTCCTGGGAAAAGTAATCCTTGCGTCGGATCCAGACGACGTCGGCCGTGCCGCTCTCGTCCGCGAGCGTCACACGGATCACCAACAGTCCGCCTGGCTTCGGCTCGACCTTCACCTTCCAGACGCTGGCGAGGATCGTCTCGAATCCCTCGAAAGAGAGATCGCGGATCAGCTTCGCCGACCGGTAATCCAGGTGGTGGCGGGGAAAGTGGTAGAGGAGGTCGTGGATCGTTGCAACGCCCAGCTTGTGCAGTCGCTCGGCGTTGGCCGTCCCGACGCCGCGCAGAGTGGTCACCGGCTCGGCGAGCGGGTCATCGGGATGCGTGTGGCGGGCGGTGCCCAGGTCCCCCACCGTCTCGGAGGATGGACCGGCGGGGTCGGTCGTCGCTGGCCGGCTGCCCGAGTTACCCCCGGCCGGTCCCCCGGCGCGGGGGACTTTGGACGAGGCGCGTGGCCGTTCCCCCTCGTCCACCGTCTTCCGCGCCGGGGGACCGGCTGGGGGCAGCCGCGGCCCCTCGCGCGCCGGCCTTACTTCCCCGCCCCGGTCCCGGACCCCCAGCCCTCGATCCACGCTCTCCGCGTCGTCGATGCCGTGCAGCACTGCCTCGACGGCGAGCCGCCGCTCGGCCGGTGGCTGGCCGTCGTAGCCGCTCAGCGGCGCGACGAAGCCCTTGGCGCGCTCGCGCTGATTGGCGGGCCAACGCGCCAGCCAGGTCGCGAGAAATCCGCCGAGGCCGCCCACGACGGCGCGGTCGGCGTAGCCGCCGTGCGCCTCGTGTTCGAGGACGCGTCGCAGCAGCGCTAGCGACTCCGGGCCGTCGGACCTGGTCTCTCCGTGGGAGCCGGTCGGCGATCGCATCGTGGCGTTAGACCGTCACGCCCTCGGAGACCACCACGCCGATGCCGCCGGGACCGGCGTGTGCTCCGATGGTCGGGCCATAGTGTGCCACCATGATTTGCTCGCGCGGGTAAAGCGGCTCTAGCCGCCGCAAGAGCATTTCGACGTCGGCGAGTGAATCGCTGTGCAGGAGGCCCAGTCGTTCGATCCTGGGGAACAGCTCGACGAATTCCATGAGCGAATCGAGCGCCTTCGAACGGGTGCGGACCTTTTCCACTGGCTGTACTTCCCCGTCTTCGAGCTTGAGCACCGGGCGAATGTTCAGCAAGGTTCCCAGGAACGCGGACGCCCGTCCGATCCGCCCACCGCGCTGCAGGTATTCCAGCGTATCGACAAAGCAGTACACGTGGACGTTCGGGGAGAGGCGGCGCACGTGCGAGGCGATCTCCCACTGGTTGGCACCATCGCGCGCCAGCTCGGCCGCCGCCATCACGATGAAGCCGAGGCCCAGACTAGCCGACCCGGAATCGATCACCTCGACCGAACACCGGCTGCGCAGCGCATCTCTCGCCACGGACGCCGAACGCACCGTTCCGCTCAGCTTGGCGGACAGATGAATCGAGACAATCGCGCTTCCTTCGGAAGCCAGCTGACTGTAGGCGTCCTCGAACAACCCCGAGGCTGGCTGCGAGGTCTTCGGCACCTCCGGGCTTTGAGCGAGCAGTTGGAAGAACTGCTCCGCGCTGAGATCGACGCCATCGCGGTACACTCTCTTCCCAAAGTATACGTTGAGCGGAACGACGACGATGTGCAACTCTTCACACACCGCGCGCGGAAGGTCGCAGGTGCTATCGGTGACAATCCGGACCGGTCGCATCATTGCCTACTCGCACGCCAGGTACAGCAGGCCGTGGGATTGACCGCCGTCGATGATCTCCACCTGCTGACCAGGAAATCGCGCGCGCAAGCCCGACGCGATCGAGCTCGCCTCGTCGGCCGAGATGGCCCGACCGAGGTACACGGTGATCACTTCGCTCGAGTCCGCGCCCAGGCGAGTCAGCAGCGCGACCGCCACGCGGACGAGGTCATCGCCAGTCACCTCGATCCGATCGTCGACCAACCCGACGAAGCGGTCCTGGTTCGCCGTCGACCTGAGCAACGCCGCCTGGGCGGGGGTGACGATCCGAGCAGTGCGGATTCCCCGCGGAGCTCGCTCCATCGCCCGGAGATTCTCGTCGGCGGTATGCTCCGATTGGAACGCGAGGGCCGCGGCCACGCATTGGGCCGGATCCCTCGTCGACAGCAGTCGGCCTGACCCCGCGAGCCAGCCAGCGGTCGCGAGGCTCTCGCTGGCGTGGCTCGCCAGGCCGGCCTCGTCCGCGAGGACGACGTACTCCGGCGCGCCCGTCTCCCGAACTGCCCGTTGGAGTTGATCGAGCAGCGTGGCGTCGCCGGTGACGATGGCGGCGCCGAGACTTCGGAACAGCTCGGCGAAACCCTCGCCGTCCGCGATCACCAGCAACGCGCAGCGTGTCGCCTCTGGTACGGCGTGACCGCAGGTGCGCAGGCGCCGATTCTGCACCTGCATGTCGTCGACCTTGATCTGGCCGACGACGCCGAGCGACGAGCCGTAATCGATCGCCCGCGTCGGCTGGAAGGTATGCAGGTGGACGCGCACGAGCTGGGCGTCGCCGACCGCGAGCACCGAGTCGCCCAGTTGCCTCATCTCTCCTCGGATCGCGCTCGGGTCCAGCCCGACGCCATTGATCACGAACTCCGTGCAGTAACTGTAGACGTCCGCCGGAACGCCCAACGCCGCCGGCTGCGCGGGTAGCTGCGCTGGCTCGCTCGGCAACGGCTCGCCGCGAAGAGACAGCGACATTCCCTCGAGCAGTGTCGCCAGTCCCAGCGCACCGGCATCCACGACGCCGGCCTGACGGAGGACCGGCAGCGAGTCGCGCGTACGCTCGACCGCGGCCCTGGCCTCGTCGGCAACGGCTGCCAGCAGCGAGTCGACCGACCGGTCTGCCCGGGCAGAATCCATCGCGGCGCGGGCGACCTCGCGCGCGAGCGTCAGCATCGTGCCCTCGACTGGCCGGTCGACCGCGGCATGGGCCGTGGCTGACGCCTCGTCGAGGGCCCGCGCGAACGCCAGCGCGTCGGCATCGTCGTGTCCCGTCAACGCGCGGGCGAAGCCACGCAGGTACTGAGAGACGATCACGCCGGAGTTGCCGTGCGCCCCGAGCAGGGCCCCGCGGGCGAGCGCGGCAGCGGTCGCGCCGATCCCGGTCGTTCCCGATGCCCGGGCGGCCCGAACCGCCGCGCGCATCGTCAAGACCAGATTGGTCCCGGTATCGCCATCGGGGACCGGGAAGACGTTCAGCGCATCGATCAGGTTGCCCCGGCGCGCGAGCAGCTCGGTTGCATCCACGACGACCGCGAGGAGGCGAGTCCCGTCGCAGCGGTCGATTGCCCGGGGTTGACCGCTCGTCACCGGGGGTACCTCGAGCGGCCCGTCAGCCGAAGCCACTTTCTTGTCAAAACGAGTGATCCAATGCTATGATTACCGGCGACTAGCCGTCGGACAGCTTACGGTCGAAACGTACATCGTCCACCACCGATCGCAACGCTCCGCGTCGATGAGCGCTTCGTTCACCCTGGCAGGTTGTGCGTTTCAGTCAGAAAACTGCGCCGGACCACCGCGACCGGTACCCGTATTCTAAAGTAGAAACAAGCTATCCGCCACTGAGATACGACCCAAGAAGGAGCCCAGTTTTGGCGACACGGTGCGATATTTGTGGAAAGAAGCCGGTTCATGGCTTCAGCGTCAGCCACTCTCAGCGTCACACCAAGCGACGCTGGCTGCCGAACGTCCAACACGCGACACTGTTAATCAGCGGGGAGCCCGTTCGATTGGCCGTCTGCACCCGCTGCCTGCGAACCCACCACAAGGCCGCGACGGCGAAGTAACGTCACGAGTTGATGAGGACTGAGGACGGAGTGAGGACGAGGCCGTCCTTCACTCAGTCCTCAGTCCTCATCAATTCGCTACTCTTCCGGCCGCTTTCCGCAGGTCCCGCAGCGCCGCGGCGATTCCCTCCGGGTGGTGGAACACGGCGGAGCCGGCGATCAGCACGTTTGCGCCGGCTCGGACGACCTCGCCGGCGGTGGCGACGCCAATTCCGCCATCCACGCCGACCTCGGCGTGGGAGCCGGTTGAATCCAGCAGGTGCCGCACGCGACGGAGCTTGCCGATGCTCTCCGGAATGAACTGTTGCCCGCCGAACCCTGGATTCACCGACATGACCAGAACGATGTCGGCCACGTCGAGGACCGAGTCGATCAGGACCGGCGACGTTCCGGGGTTGAGCGCCACCCCGGCCCGGCAGCCGCGATGGTGAATCTCCTCGATATCGCGGTGTAGGTGCGGGCACGCCTCGACGTGGACGGTCAGGGCGTTGGCGCCGCTGTCGGCGAAGGCTGCGTAGTAGCGGCGTGGCTCGACGATCATCAGGTGTAAGTCGAGTGGTAGTGTAGTGGCGCGGCGAAGGACCTCGACGATCATCGGGCCAAAGCTCAGGTTCGGCACAAACAGACCGTCCATCACGTCGACGTGAATCCGGTCCACGTCTCCCGCTCGCTGGATCTCCTGGACCTGTTCTGTCAGCCGGCCAAAATCGGCGGCAAGGATGGACGGCGCGAGTTTTACATCCATGTGCTGGCTTCACCGGTGGGTCAAGAATTCTTTTGAGAAGCGGGGTCGTGGCACGGTGACGGACGCCACGACCCCACCTCGCAGAAAGCCGTCACGCGCAGCCGAATTCTAAACCCGCCCGGTGGGAACGTCAAACAGCGCGGAGTCTCGCCCGCGCGAAGGTGCCTCACCCCCTGCCCCTCTCCATTGGAGATGGCGAGGGGAGCCGGTCCGTTCCCCCTCTGCATTTCCAATGGAGAGGGGGTGAGGCACCGCCCTGCGCCCCGCGATTCTGCGTAATACCCAAGGCACTTCGATAACTTGCCTTGCCAGCCCCCGCGTGCTAACCTACAGCCACCGCGTTTCGCATGGAGATGTCGTGGCAGTAGCGGCGCAGCCAACGCAAGAGGCCCCGACCTCCATCCCCCAAGAAACGCTGGATTACCTCGAAGTCGCCTATCTCCTGCTCTTCGCCGCGTTCCTGTTAACGAGCTGGGTGAGCTTTACCCTGGCAGAACTCGGGCTCGATCGCCCAGTTGTCGTTCTGGCGTTCGGCGTTGTTGGCCTCGTCGTCGGTGGGGCGGTCGTCTTCCGACGACGTTGGAAAGCGGTGGCTCCCGGCGCGCTGGCGGGACTCGCTCTCCCGGTCCTGATCGGCGCGGTGCTGTATTTCCCCCCCGACGAATGGGTTCTCGGCGCACTTGACCCGGGGACTTACATCAACGCCGGCGCGATGATCGCGCGGACCGGCAGCATCGTCTTCCACAGCAGCACTCTCGCCGCGATGGACCCGGCCCAACGCGCGGTCCTCTTTCCGGATCCGCACTCGCTCGTGGCCGACGCTCGCCTACCAGGATTCTACCTCTCGTCTCTCCAGTTCCATGGCGTGGTCCCCGTGGGATTCGCCGCGTCGGCCGATCGGATCGTACCGCATGCGTTTCACTTCTATCCGTCGGTTCTTGCCTTTGGGTACGCGGTCGGCGGGATTAGCACCGAACTATTGGTGACGCCACTCCTCGCGGTCGCCGGCCTGGCCGGGTTTTACCTGGCGCTGCGACGTCTTTTCGGGGCAAAGATCGCAGCGGTGGCCGCGTTTTTTCTGAGTCTCGGCCCCGCCCAGGTCTGGTTCGCCCGCTATCCGGATGCTGAGATCCTGGTGCAGTTGCTGCTCTTCGCCGGATTTCTTGCCTTCGTCGCCATGATTGACTCGCCAAGCCGCCCGCTGGCGGTGCTCGCCGGTCTCGCGTTCGGAGCGGTTCACCTCGCCAAGATCGAGATGTTGCCATTGCCATTCCTGATTGCCGGTTTTTTCGCCTATCAGGCTGCAATCCAGCGATTCGATCGGCGCTGGTGGTGGTTCATCGGGGCGTACGTCGCCTTCCTCGTCCACGCGATCCTTCACGGGGCGCTCATCGCCAACTTCTATGCAATGGCGATCCTCGAAGAGACGGTTAGCTTGCGCCTCGTCGTCGCGGTCGTCGCCGTGGTCGTGGTGGCAGCGCTCGTTTCGGGGATTCTCTTCATCAGCCCCGCCGCGCGTTGGCGTGTCCGCATCGTCCTGACGGACGACTTCTGGGAGACGCCGGTCGCGGTTGGCCTACCGTTGGCGATCGGCATACTCGCGCTCTACGCCTACTACATCCGACCGATGGGCAGTAGCCTGACGCCGGCCGAGCAGTTGGATCCGGTCAAACTATACGTCATGAACAACGTCCAGAGCTTCCTGCGGCTGGGGTGGTACGTCACGCCACTCGGGCTGTTGCTGGGTACCCTGGGCTGGATGTTCATCGCGCACCAGGACCGCGACCGACGAACGGCGTTGCCATTGCTGATTATCGTGGTCGACACCCTCCTCTTTCTCTACGATGTGAAGATCACGCCGGTCCACTATTGGGCAGCGCGTCGCTGGGTGCCGCTGGTGATCCCCGGGTTCTGCCTCGCCGCTGCTTACCTGCTAGCCCGTCTGTTACCACGCGAGCGCAAGCAGTGGTTCCAGGCGGTCGTTCCCCTGGGCTGTGGCTTGGTCATGATTGCTGGACTACTCGGCGGAACACGACCGCTGCTCGGCTACGTCGAGTACCGGGGCGCGACCCAGCAACTGGGCCAGCTCGCGGCAACGTTTCCGTCTGACAGCGTTGTCCTCTTTGCCGATGGCGACTCGGGCCAGCGTTTCAGTGTGACTTTGGACTTTCTCTTTGGGCGAACGAGCCTGATCATCTCAGCGGACCCACGGATGGACGCCGCCGCCGGTCTGGCGGCTCGCCGGTGGCTCGCGCAGGGGCGCCCGGTCTATTGGGTCGCGACCCCGCAGCTACCGGGCCCCACCGAGATCGGCCTGAACGGCCAGATCGTCGCGCGCCAGACAATCTCACTGCCCGAGAAGCTGGTCACCCGCGATCAGCGCCCGGGAGCAGACGGCCTGTTTCGGCAAGAACTCGAAATCTGGCAGCTACGGAGCGAGGGTTAGTTGCTCGCCTTCGGCCGTGGAGCTCCGCACCTTGACGCCCGACTCCTCGTCGCCAATCGCCGACTCCTGCCCACCGACCCGGAGATCCATCCCGAACCGGGCAAAAATCGCCAGGTATTTGTCGACGATGGCATCCCAGCCGTAGTTCGCAACCGCGTACTGGTGTCCACTCGCGGCTAACGCGTTGCGCAGGTCAGGCTCGCCGCGAAGGATGTCGAGACAAGCGGCGAACTCTTCGTACGAGGTGTAGTACAGGCCACCGTCGGCCTTCACGCAGTTGTCCTTGAGCACCTGGCAGAGGCCGTTCGCCAGGACCGGCACCCCCGCCGTCCACGCTTCGAGATTGACCATCGAGAGGCTCTCGGTCTCCGATGGCAACACCACGACGGTGCTGGCGGCGAGCGCCGAGAATTTCTCCTCGTCCGAGACGAACCCGACGACGCGGATGTCGTCTCGACGCGGAATTGGCATCTCGGCCTTGCCGATCATCACCAGCGTCAGGTCACCGCCGCGGTCGGTCTTATAGCGCACGAAGTGCTCGAAAAGCTGCTGGCACCCCTTGGACGGCTCGATCCGCCCGACACAGGTGACGATCTCTCCACTCAACCGGTGCCGCGCGCGGAATCCGGTCGCGTCGCGCGTGCCGGGGTCGTGGATGCCGGTCCCGACGACGGTATTCGGGATCGCGGCGTTGTCGAAGCGCCACTCCACCATGGCGCGCTCGGTATCCGTGTTGTAGATGATGTGGCGCGGGAGGTGGAAGACGGGATTGTAGACGTCCAGATAGAGCGTCCGATCGTCGTGGGCGAGCGGCGCGACAACCGATTTCTCCGGCACGATGGGCATGCCGAAGACCGTCGGGAAGTACTGGTAGGTCATGAAGACGAACAGATCGTAATCCAGCCGTTGCTGCGCGATGTGGGTCAGCAGGTCCGGGCAATGGGGACCCAGCATCTCGATCCAGGCCAGCTCGTCGAGGTACGAGTGGGCGCCCCCGAACACTTTGTAATTGAGACGGTCGAAGGCGCGGTGGTCGCGGACCTGGTCGATGGCGAAGCGGTGAAGCCGCACGCCGTTGACGACCGATTCGCCCGCGGGGTAGGAGTTGTCCCAGGGCAAGTGATTGAGGGCGCAGGTGGTGAGCACGTGGACCTCGACGTAGGGAACGAGGTGTTCGGCGACGAGCCGGCAGTGTTGCTCCGCGCCCCCACAAATCTCCTCACCATAACGCTGAACAACGAAGGCAACACGCATCTAGATCCTACCCCATTGAGCAAAGCGTAAAACGTAAAACGCAAACGGCCGCCATCCCCCGCCCCTCGGGCCTCGCTTTGCGCGCTGCGCTTTACGTTTTCGCGCCATTGTCCGCAGCTGGCCCCTGCCAGGAACGTCCGTCGAGGCGGGCCTGCAAGGTCTCGAGCTGGGCTTGCAACTGGCGGACTTCCGATCGCAGGGCGGCCAGTGATTCTTCCTGGTCGCTTTGCCGCCGCTTCAGTGCGACCAGCCCCAGGCTGTCGAGAGTTTCGACGACGCTGGTCAGGGCGCGGATGAGGTGCGTGTTCAGATTACTCTGGTGCGCCGTCAGCGCGTCCACGTAAATGCGAATCTCCTGGTGGATCCGTCGTCGGACGAGCATCCAGGCCTGCCCGACGACTGGCGTGCGCCAGCCCAGCGCGTAGTCGACCGAGATTCCGCCGCCGATGGTCCGTGCCTGGTGCAGACCACGGTAGAGGTCCTCCGGAAACAGATAGGCCTCGCCGGGCCGAAATCGACCCGCCGCGCTCGTCGTCGCGGTGCCCGTGGACGCTGGCGTAGCGGCGCGGACGCGGGCCATGGTCGCCTCGACCTTGCTCGTCACCTCACCATCGCTCGCCGACATAGCCGTTCGTAGACCTCCTCGACCACCGGGTAAATCTGATCCCAGGTGAAGCGTTCCATGACTTTGGTGCGACCGCGTTCGCCCATGGCGGCCGCGAGACCCGGCTCGGCGAGGAGCTCCGCGATGCGCCCCGCCAGGGCTGCCACGTCGCCGAAGTCCACGAGAAAGCCGTCGCCCCGGTCGTCGATGACCGCGGGGACGCCGCCGGCGCGCGCGCCGATGACCGGCTTGCGGTAGAGCCAGCCCTCGAGGTAGACGATTCCAAACGAGTCGGTGCGCGATGGCATCGCCACGACCGAGGCGGCGTCGAGCAAATCGCGCTTCGCCGCCTCGTCGACGAAGCCAAGGACGTGAACGTGGGCCCGGTGCCGGGCTGGGAGGCGGTCCAGGAACGTCTGAAACTGATCGAAGACCGGGCCGGCCAGCACCAGGTCTG
>Ga0307373_10007214_pt1 | contig 17411 bp, 12 predicted proteins | sample OX2MG_FD_202534 | JGI IMG/M metagenome (GOLD analysis project Ga0307373, IMG submission 202534) | Soil microbial communities from Risofladan, Vaasa, Finland - OX-2 | ecosystem: Environmental > Terrestrial > Soil > Coastal area > Acid sulfate soil | place: Finland: Risofladan, Vaasa | collected... | reverse complement strand
AGCGGTCGGGACCTCGCTCCTGATCATCGCCATCAACTCGGGCGTCGCCCTCGCCTCGCGTCTGGCCACGACCGGCGTCGACTGGCACGTGGCCGTGCCCTTCACCATCGCGGCGCTGCTCGGCGCGTTCGTGGGCAACCGCGTCGTCGCGCGCCTGCCCTCGACGCACCTCGTGCGCTCGTTTTCCGCGCTGTTGGTGGTGGTGGCGCTCTACACCCTGGTCGACTCGCTCGTGGCACCCCCGACCGGAACGCATACCCGGGCGGTGCCGCCCGCCTCGGTGGTCCACCACACCGCACTGCCGCCGGCCGCGGTGGTCCACTACACCGCACTGCCGCCCGTCCGCTGACCCTCCACCGTCGTGCCGGCACCCGGAGCCCCCGTCCGGGCGGCGCTGCCGCGGCCGGGCTCGTTCAGCGCTGCTCCTTGCGGATGATCCTCACCATCTTGGCGTTGATGGCCACGAACCTCCCGAGCTGGACGAGCAGGTTGGTGCGCGCCCGCAGCGTCCGGGCCGTCGGGAGCGGTGCGTCGGCGATGTCGGTGTCGGTGTCGTCCATCGTGCCCTCCTCGCCTACTCGGGGATCAGGTGCCAGCCGGGGCGGGCCTTGGCCTTGTACAGGAACAGGTAGTGCAGCATCAGCTTGATCCAGTGCCCGGCCAGGCCGATCTCGCCGAAGGTGTCCTTCAGGCTCCGCCCGGTTCCCGGGTACTTCGCCAGGTCGGGCACGACGGGGTACATCGTCATGGAGGCCGCACTCCCCCGCCGGAGCCCGGAGCCGGCCGACGCCACGCACGCCGCCCCCATGTCCGCCATCGACGCGGCGTGGACGCGGGCGCCTTCCCCGTGCTCGATCATCGCAGCGACGCTGGCGGCCGCCGACTTGCCCATGATGCCGGACGGCATCCCGGTCCGGGGGGGCGACGGCGTGATGACGGTGCCGGAGGGCGACGTCCTCGGCCGCGAGATCTGGTGGGGCGGGGCGAAGGCGATCCCGACGGCGAAGATGTGCGGGAACCGGGGCACCTGGTAGGTGCTGGGCCAGTCCTCGGCCCGCCACTCCTCGAACGGCTTGGCCGAGTAGTCGGCGTCCACCTTCATGAATCCGTTCGGAGCGAAGAGCTGGTCGGTGATGTCGTCCCCGGCGGCGTCGAACGCCTGGAGCCCGACCCCCCGGAACGGTGGCAGGAGCATGGCGAAGTCGAAGGCGAGGGACCCTTTCGACCCGTCGACCCGTTCGTAGTGGACCACGCCCTCGTCGACGCGTTCGACGTGCGCCCCGGTGATCGCCCGGATCCCCCGCTCGCGGAAGAGCGACTCCGTCCACAGCTTCGACGTCGTCTGGAACCCCTGCTGGGTGAACGTCAGGCCGCCGACGCCGAAGTCGCCCAGCTCGTACTCGTTGGTGAGGTAGACGATGTCGGCCAGGTCCCGCACCCCGGCCTGGCGGACCTCGTGCTCCACGTTGAAGGCGTACTCGAACGCCGCTCCCTCGCAGGTGCAGGTCCCGTGTCCCATCCCGACGACGAGGACCTGGCGCTCGCCCTTCCGCATCCGGGCGATCGACGCCTGGAGCGCAGCCGACGCCTCGGTGGCGTGGCCCGACGTGCAGACCGAGTAGGAGTGACCCTCCGGACCGAGGCCGGGCGTGGCCCCGAAGTTGAGCTTCGGGCCGGTGGCGTTGACCAGGAAGTCGTACTCGATCGTCCCGGGCTCGCCGGCCCGGGCCGGGTCCGTGTAGGTGACGTCCACGAAGGGACGGGACCGCGACCCGTCGCCTTCGGGGTGGATCGCCGTGGCCAGCGCCTGGTGGTACTCGATGCCCGTGCGCCGGTAGACGGGGGCGAGCGCGAAGGTGACCTGTTCGGTCCGCATCCGCCCGACCCCGACCCAGATGTTCGACGGGATCCAGTTCCAGCTCGAGTTCGGGGTCACCACGACCACCTCGTCGGAGCGCTTCAGCATCCGGGTGAGGTGGAGCGCCGCGGTGTGCCCGGCGATCCCTCCGCCCAGTACGACGACTCGTGCCATCTCCGGCCTCCATCCCTCCGCTGGAGGTCAGCCTAACAAGTACCCCATAGGGTATAAGGTCCCATCTTCGGGGCGGGGGGCCCGCTCACCTGCCTGCGGTCGTGCGCGGCGCGCCTCCCCCCGGTGCCTGTCCGACGGTCACGCCAGCTTGGTGAAGAGGCGCTGGACCTCGTCCAGCGGGTACCCGGACTCGGCCGCCTCCTCGGGATGCTGCACGCAGTACGTGAGCCCGCTGGCGAGGAGCCGGAAGCCGACCTGTTCCAGCGCCTTGGTCGCCGCGCTGAGCTGGGTCACGATGTCCCGGCACTCGCGGCCCTCGGCCAGCATCGACTCGACGGCGTGCACCTGCCCCTCGGCCCGGCGCAGGCGCGTCCGCAGTTCGGCGACCACCTCCTCGTCCAGATCCATGGTCACTCCTTCCTCCTCCCGCGGGCCCGGCGTCGCCGACCCGTCCGCGGCGACGGCCCGTGTCAGTGCGAGAACTTCACCTTGGGCAGGAGCCGGCCGAGCCACTTCGGCTGGTGCCAGGCGCTGTGGCCACCGAGGCGCAGGACCACCGGGAGCACGACCAGGCGCACGACCAGGGCGTCGAGTGCCACGGCGATGGCCAGGATCACCCCCATCTCCTTGGGGGCCAGGGGGCCCGACAGGGCGAAGGTCAAGAAGACGGCGACCATGACGGCCGCGGCCGACAGGACGACCCGTCCCGAGGTCCGCATCGACCCGACCATGGCGTGCTCGGGATCCGGGTGCGTCTCGTAGCGCTCCTTGGCCGCCGAGAGCATGAACAACGTGTAGTCCATGGCCACGCCGAACACCATGGCCCCGAAGAACAGGGGGGCCCAGGCGTCGATGAATCCCTGGGGCTGGAACCCGAGCGGGCCGGCCAGGAAGCCGTTCTGGAAGATGAGTCGCCCGATCCCGAAGGCACCGGCCACCGAGAGCGCCGTGATGACCACCCCCATCGCGGCGATCAGCGGGGCGCCCAGGGCGATCAGGAGCAGCAGGAACCCGAGCACGCCCAGGATCCCGAGCACCAGCGGCGTGTGCGCGGCCAGCGACTGCTGGAGGTCGTGGTTCTCGGCTGCCGCACCCCCGATCAGGGTGCCGGCGGGGAGGACCTGGCGGAGGCGGTCGATGGTCGCACCCGTGGCGGTCGTCGACGGTCCCGAGGTCGGGACCACCTGGTCGAACGTCCATCCGGCGTTGGTCGGTCCGGGGATGGCTCCCGCCACCCCGGGCGTGTGGGCGAGCGTGGCCATCGCCTGCGCCTGGGCACCCGCCGGGACCAGGACCTGGAGGGTCCCCGGTGCGCCGGCGCCGAAGGACGCGGTCACCTGGTCGTAGCCGACCCTGGCGTTGGCCGTGGGCGGGACGATGGTGATCGACGGCATGTTGGTGCGCATCCCGATGACCGGTGCGGCGGCCAGGAGGAGGAGGACCAGAGCGGCCGCCCCCGCCGGGAAGGGATGGCGCCACAGGAACCGGCCCCACGAGTGGAGCATCCGGTCGAGTGGGCCCTCGCCCTCGGGTCGGGGCTTGCGGCTCAGGCGGATCTTGCCCTTGTTGATGTTGGTGCCGAGCTTGCCCAGCACGGCCGGCAGCAGGGTGAGGGTGGCGGCGAGCACCGCGACCACCGACAGCATGATCCCGAGGGCCATGGACCGGAACGCCGGGCTCGGCACGATGAGGATGGCGGCGAGCGAGGCCAGCACGGTCAGGGCGCTGAACGCCACGGCCTTGCCGGCGGTGTCGACGGTCTCGGCCACCGAGGCGACGATGGCGTCCCGGTCACCGGGCTCCGCCCCCCGTCGCTCGAGTGCCGCCCGGAAGCGCATGACGAGGAAGAGGGCGTAGTCGATCCCCAGGGCCAGGGCGAACATCAGGGCGAAGTTCAGTGCCCAGATCGAGACCGGGGTGAACTTCGTGGTGATCACGAGGGCGCCCGCCGCCACCAACAGACCGGCCATGGTGAGCAGCAGCGGCAGTCCGGCGGCCACCAGGCTCCCGAAGGCGATGACCAGGATGATGATGGTCACCGGCCAGGAGAAGAGCTCCGAGCGGAGCATGGCGGAGCGGTTGGCGTTGTTGAAGTTCGCCCACAGCGCGCTGTCACCGGTCAGGGTCACGGTGACGCCGGACGAGGACAGTGCGGCCAGCTTGGGCTGGACGGCGTCGGCGGCCTGCACCATCTTGTTGGAGTCGGCAGCCGACCCGGCGGTGATGATCGCCGTCCGACCGTCCCGCGACAGCGAGACGCCGGCCTGGGGCGGCACCACCGTGGACACCCGCGGATCGCTCCGCAGCACGTTCGTCGCCTCGGCCACGACGGCGCGGGCCCGCGGGTCGGACGCGATCGGGCCGTTGTGGTCGACGATCACGACCTGCAGCCCGGTGGCGCCGAGGCCGGAGAAGTCCTTTTCGATGACCGCCCGTGCGGCGACGGACTGGCTGTTGGACGCCTGCCACCCGGCGCCGGCCAGCGAACTCTCGACGTGGATGGCGAAGAACCCGAAGACCAGGAGGACCAGCGCCCACCCGATGAGCACGTGGCGGAAGTGGGTGGCGGCCCAGGCGCCGAGCCGGGCGAACGGACTGGGACGGGTCCCGTGGGCCGCGGCGCCGTCGGTCGGCCGACCGGGTCCGTCCGCGGGTGCCGGGGCACGGGACGGGTCGAGATCGGTTCCTGGGGCAACAGTCATGGGGGCAGTCCTTTGCTCGGCCGGCGTCCGCAGCACCGCCGGGCGGGGCGCACGCGTGGATACCTCGGTGGGTATCGGCCACTGTAGCAGGTACCCCCAGGGGTATCAACCACCGGATCGAGGAGGGTCCGGTCGGACCAGGCCCCGGCTGCGACTGCGCTACGGCTCCGGCTCCGGGGGTGCGGCCAGGAGGCCGTGCCCGCGGAGGAAGTCGACCTGTTCCGCGTGCATCGGTCCGGGTGGTCCCGTGCACCAGACGGCCCGCATGTCCGCGTCGTGCCGGTGCCCCTCGTCGAGCTCGCACAGGAAGGCCAGTCCGACCGGCGAGTCCAGGCCGTTGCGGTAGTGGCTCGGGTACTCGATGTAGCCGAGGAACGGGCCGACGCGTGGCGACAACCCCAGCTCGTCCGCCGCCACGCGGCGCACCGCGGCGACCAGCGACTCGCCGAAGCGCACCGTTCCGCCGGGGATGTGCCAGAGGCCGGCGCACGGTCCCGTCCGCCGCTCGGTGAGGAGGATCCCGTCGGGGCCCCGCACGACGACCTCCACGGTGAGCCGGGGGACCCGGGCGTAGATCTCGTGGAACTCCCGTTCGGACAGGGGTGGCCGGGACACGTCGTCGTCCGGGGGTGGCACCATGCCCAGGGACCGTACCCGTCCGGACGGACCCGGGCCCTCGCGGACCGTCGGTTCGCCGGGTGCACCGGCCGGGGGGTCCCACTGGGGTACGTTCCCGACGGTGACCCCCACCGACGACGCTCCCCTCCTGATCACCGACCACCGAGGGTTGACGGACCTCTGCGACCGGTTGGCGGACGAGGAGTTCTACGCCGTCGACACCGAATTCCACACGGAGCGGACCTACTGGCCCAAGCTCGCACTCATCCAGTTCGGCTGGGCGGACCAGGTGGCGCTGGTGGATCCCCTCGCCGTCGACCCCGGACCGTTGGGCGGCGTGTTCGCCGGACCGGGGACCGCCGTCGCCCATGCCGCCGGACAGGACCTCGACATCCTCCGGACCGCCTGCGGCGTGGCGCCGGCCACGGTGTTCGACACCCAGATCGCCGCCGGGTTCCTGGGGATGTCCACGCCGTCGTTGGCCCGGTTGGTCGACCAGGTCCTCGGGATCGCCCTCCCCAAGACGGACCAGCTGTCCGACTGGCTGCTCCGGCCCCTCCCCGCCGGCCAACTCGCCTATGCGGCCGCAGACGTGCGTCACCTCCTGGCGCTCCGCACCTCCCTGGTCGATCAGCTGGAGGCGCGCGGTCGCCTCGGGTGGGCGATCGAGGAGTGCGCCCAGGCCCTGCCCGGCCGCAGGAGCGACGCGGCGCCCGAGGAGGCCTGGTGGAAGGTGGGGGACGTCCGCAGACTCGCCGGCCGGTCGCGCGGGGTGGCCCAGGAGCTGGCGGCGTGGCGGGAGCGCCGTGCGGCCGAGGTCGACCGGCCCCGTCGGAGCGTCCTGTCGGACCTGGCGATCCTCACCATCGCCCAACGGTCGCCGCGCAACCGGCAGGACCTCGGGACGCTCCGGGGCGTGGACGACCGCCACCTGTCCGGCGGGGTGGCCGCCGAGATCCTCGAGGCCGTCCGCCGTGGCCGGGCACTCGACCCGGACGAGCTGCGGCTCCCGCCGGATGCGAACGACACCCGGGCGTCCCAGGCCGCGGTGGCGGTCTGTGCCGGTCTGGTGCGCCAGATCGCCGACGAGCTGCAGTTCGACCAGGGCCTGCTGGCCACCCGGGCCGACATCACGCTGCTGGTGACCGGCGAACCCAGCCGGCTCGACCGGGGCTGGCGGGGGGCCATCGCCGGGGACCCGATCCGGCGACTCCTGGCCGGGGAGGTGGCCGCCGCCTTCGAGGCCGGCGGCCGGCTGGTGCTCGAGGCCCGTTCGCACGTCGCCCTGCCCGACCCCGTGGGGAACGGGACCGGTGCGAACGGTCCGCGCGGCGACACCGGGGAGCCGTCGGCGTCGGACCGGGAGCCGCGGAGCGGCGACTGACCGTCCACGCACCGGGGCCCGGCGCCCGACCGGTGGTCAGCCGTCGTCGGGTGCACCGCCGCCGGTCCCCCGACCGGGCGGATCGCCCCGGGGACCGGCCATCTCGCAGAACCGGGCCGCCGCGGGGGACAGTGCGCCCGGTCGGTGCACGAGGGCCAGCCGTCGGACCGCCGGCGGTTCGGGTCGGGTGACCACGGCACCGAGCGGCGCGGCGAGCCGGGCCAGGCCCTCGGGCACGAGTGCGGTCCCGGCGCCGGTCAGCACCAGGGGGAGGATGGCCTCCCGCTGGGCCGACACGACGGCGAGCGTCGGGGCCACGCCGAGTGCCGCCAGGAGTTCGTCCAGCAGGCGACGGGTCGACGTGCCCTCCGGCGCCGCCACGAACGGGGTCCCGGCCGCTACGGCCCCACCTGCACCGTCGGCGCCGGCGACGTCCGTGCCCGGTGGGTGGATGAACACCAGCGACTGCGATCCGAAGTCGATGGCACCGAGGCTGTCCGGGACGTCGAGGGCGTCGGTGAGGCCGAGCTCGCACGCGCCGTCCTCGACCAGGTCGAAGAGCGAACGGCTGTCCTCGGGGGCCGCCAGGTCCACGCGCACACCGGGATGGTGGCGGCGGAACCGGCCGACGAGGCCCGCCATCGGGTCGGCGGCCAACGTGGGCAGGCTGCACATGCTGAGCGAGCCGGCGAGCACCCCGGCCACGGCCTCCACCGCGGCACGGCCGGTCTCGACGTCGCGCAGCGCCTGACGGGCCGGACCGAGCAGGGCCGCCCCGGCCGCGGTCAGGCGCACACCACGCCCCACGCGGGCGAACAGCGGCGTGCCGAGCTCGCGCTCGAGCTCCTTGACGGCGAGCGACAGCGCCGGCTGGGAGACGAAGACGGCCCGGGACGCCGCCGTGAACCCGCCGTGGTCGGCGACGGCGACGAAGTGCCGGAGGCGGTTGGTATCCATTTGTCTATCTTATGGATCTGAAAGGCAATCTCTATTCGACTTCTGGTAGTGGATGCGGCAGGTTGGAGCGGTGGAGGACACCCCGGGAACGGCCGCGGAAACGACCAGGTGGCAGCGGCTGCTGATCGAGCCGCGGCGCCCAGAATCCATCCGGAACCGGCCGGGGGCCTTCTGGCTCACCGTTGCCGCCGTCTGCGTCGGCGCGTTCATGGGCCAGCTCGACGCCAGCATCGTGACCGTGGCGCTCCCGACGCTCCAGCGCACGTTCCACGCCAGCGTCGGGGCGGTCACCTGGGTCGGACTCAGCTACCTCCTCGTCCTGGTGGCCACCGTCGTGGCCGTCGGGCGCTTCGCCGACATGTGGGGCCGCAAGCTCCTCTACGTCTACGGGTTCGGCGTCTTCATCATCGGGTCCGCGCTCTGCGGGCTGGCCCCGGGACTCGGGGCCCTCATCGGGTTCCGGGCACTGCAGGCCGTCGGGGCCGCGCTCCTCCAGGCCAACAGCGTGGCGATCATCGTCCTGGCCGTGCCGAAGCCGTCGCTCGGGAAGGCCATCGGGATCCAGGGTGCCGCCCAGGCGGTGGGCCTGGCCCTCGGCCCCACCGTGGGGGGCTTCCTGCTCGCCGCCGGCGGCTGGCGGCTGATCTTCTTCGTCAACGTCCCCTTCGGGATCCTCGGGATGATCGCCGGCGTCCTGCTGATCCCCCGGAGCCGGAACCTGCAGGAGCCGACCCCGTTCGACTGGACCGGGTTCGCCCTGTTCTTCCCCGCGGTCGTGGCCCTGTTTGCCGCCGTCTCCTTCGGGAACACCCGCGGGTGGACGTCCCCGCTGATCCTCGGACTCCTCGTGGGCGGCTCGGTCCTGGTGGTGGCGTTCGTCGGCCGCGAGCGGCATTGCGACGAGCCGATGCTGGACCTGGAACTGTTCCGCCAGTCGCGATTCAGCGCCGGGATCACCAGCGGGCTGCTGTCCTATCTGGTGATGTTCGGCGTGCTCTTCCTCGTGCCCTTCTACCTCGAACGGGCGGTCGGGCTGGGGTCGGGAGCGGCCGGCCTCGAGCTCATGGTCATGCCGCTCGCACTCGGCCTGACCGCCCCGGTGGCCGGGCGGCTCGCCGATCGGACGGGTCCCCGACCACTGACGGTCGGCGGGATGGCGTGCGTGGCGGGCGGACTCCTGGCGATGGCCGCGCTCCGGCCGCCCACCGGACTGTTCGTGTTGCTGCTGGCCGTCGTCGGGGTCGGAATGGGTGCCTTCACCCCGCCCAACAACGCCGCCATCATGGGCTCCGTCCCGTCCGACCAGGCCGGAGTGGCCTCGGGCGTGCTGAACATGACCCGCGGCATGGGGACCTCGCTCGGACTGGCCGTCACCGGCCTCGTCTTCGACATGACCGGCGGGAGCTCCCGGGTGCCGGGCGCGGTCGACCATGCCTTTTCCGTGACGGCGGTGCTCCTAGCGGGTATCGCACTCCTCGCGGGACTCGTGGCCGGGGTACGGGAGTCCGGGCCGCTGTCGATGCCCGTCGGCGCCATGATCGAGTGACGCCGGGGGCATAGCCCCCACCCGGGACCCGGGGCACTTCCCCCACCCGGGACCCGGGGCACCGCACCGGCGGACACCCGCGAGGGGAGGTCGGACCGGGATCCCCCTCGGACCGTGCCCCGGCGACCGGCTCAGCCCGGGTGGACGGTCGGGAAGGCGGAACTCCGTGGCGCCCCGTCCGGGACCTTGCGCGCCGTGTGGGCCATGAGTGCCTCCACCATGGCCGGCTCCACCGGCTTGGAGAACATGAAGCCCTGGCCGCTGTGGCAGTTGTTGCTCCGGAGGCACTCCAGTTGGTGCTCGTCCTCGATCCCCTCGGCGAGCGTGAGCAGTCCGAGCGACCTGCCCAGCTCCACCATCGTCCGGATGAGTGCAAGGGAGTCCTCGGACCCGTCCATGGTCGAGACGAAGGCGCGGTCGATCTTGAGCACGTCGACCGGGAACTGTCGGAGATAGGCCAGCGACGAGTACCCGGTACCGAAGTCGTCGATGGCGATCTTGACCCCGAGCTGCTTGAGCTGCCGCAGGCGCGACACCGTCGAGTCGGCGTCCTTCATGAGGGCGGTCTCGGTCACCTCGATCACCAGCGAGCCCGGGTCGAGCCCGTTCGCCGTGAGTGCCCGACGGACGTCGTCGACGAGCGAGTCCGACTCGAGCTGGCGCATCGACACGTTGACGGACATCGAGGAGCGGTAGCCCAGGTCCCGCCAGCGACCCGCCTGGGCGCAGGCCGTCGCCAGTACCCACCGTCCGACGTCGACGATCAGGCCGCAGTCCTCGAGGATCGGGATGAAGTCGTTGGGCGGGATCACGCCCCGCGTCGGATGCTGCCACCGGATGAGTGCCTCGACCCCCCGGATGTCGGTGCTCTCCAGCTCCACGATCGGCTGGTACAGGAGGAAGAACTGGTCGTTGGCGAGTGCCGAGTCGAGGTCCGATCGGAGCTCGAGCCGCCCGGCCACCGCGGCCTGCATCGCGGGCTCGAAGAGGACGGCGCGGTCGCGACCGGCAGCCTTGCAGCGGTAGAGGGCGATGTCCGCATCGCGCAGGAGTTCCTGTGCCGTGGATCGGTCCCCCATGGCGATGCCGATGCTCGCCGTGACGCTGATCTGGATCCCTTCGAACCCCTCGATCGAGAACGGCTCCCGGAGTACCTCCCGGATCCGCTCGGCGACCGGTTCGGGCCCCTGGGCGAGTGTGAGTCCCTCGGCGAGGATCACGAACTCGTCACCTCCGAGCCGTCCGACCGTGTCGCTGGCCCGGAGGATCGACTCGAACCGGCGTCCGACCGCCTGGAGCAGCCGGTCGCCCGCCTCGTGACCGAGCGAGTCGTTGGCGTCCTTGAAGTTGTCCAGGTCGATGAAGAACGCGGCGATGGGATCGAAGGACCGCCGGGCCCGGAGGATCATCTGCTCGGCCCGGTCGAGGATCAGCTGGCGGTTGGCCAGGCCGGTGAGGGGATCGTGCAGGGCGCGGTGGGCCAGCAGCTCCTCGAACTCCTTGCGCTCGGTGATGTCCCGGACGTGGGCGACGTAGCCGGCGATCGAGGGGCGGTCGACCTGGTTGGTCACGACGGCCTCGACGTCGCACCACGTGCCGTCCCGGCGCATCATGCGGAACTGCAGCAGGGCCGACGTCGACGCCGCCTGGAACCCGGACTCCAGCCGTGCCACCACCCGCCCCTGGTCGTCCGGGTGGATCAGGTCCGTGGCCACTCCTCCGATCAGCTCGCCGGGTGCGAACCCGAGGAGGTACTCGCTCGCCGGGCTGACGTAGGTGCAGATGCCCCCTTCGTCCATCACCATCGTGATGTCGGACGAATCCTGGATGAGCGAACGGAAGCGGTCCTCGCTCAACCGCATCTGCGTCTCGGCCCGCTCCTTCTTGTGCATCGTGACCCCGGCCATCCAGATGACGAAGACGAGCACGAACGCTCCCATGACCGCCAGCGAGTTCGCCTCCGACATCGAGAGCTCGGACGGCATCCACCCCTCGGCGATCAGGAACTGTCCGGCCGCGATGGCGACCAGGCTCCAGAGTGCCGTGACCTTCCACACCTCGGATCCCCCGTGGGAGACGTTCTCCAGGGCGAGGAACGCGAACGCCCCCCACAGGACCGGGCCCCATCCGGTGAGGTAGATGACGGTGGTGACCGCGGCCGCCTGGATCCCGACCCGGACGTGCGTCGTCACCGCCGAGGGACGCGCCCGGTAGAGGCGATCGGCGGCGAGACTCGAGGCGGGGACCGCGAGGAACACCCCGACCCAGAGCCACACCGGTTCCTGGACGATCGCTCCGGCGCGCATGAGCGCGAGGACCGCCAGGAGTGCGATCGGTCCGATCGCATAGGCGACGTTGGCCGGGCCGATCTGCCGCAGTCTCTCGACGAGCCCCCAGGACCCGCGGACGACCGGATCGTCCGGATCTGCGCTCGTGCGTGGGGGTGTGTGGGCGACGACCATGGGAGTCCTGCTCCTGGGATGTGCGGACGGGGAGGCGAATCAGCCATCGGCCATCGGGCGGCGCATCTTGAGGGCAGGGGTCTGCGGGCCGCGGCACGTCCGGTGGCTCCGGGCATCCGGGCATCCGGGCATCCGGGCATCCGGGCTCAAGATGGCGGGCGCAGATGTCGACGCTCGTGGACATGGAGGTCTACCCCCTGGCGTGGTCGGCCGACGACAGGAATCCTGGCGTCGACGGACCCGGCACGGCCGCCGACCGTGCCGTCCGCGAGCGCGTCGCGCTCGCCCGGGCCCTCGAGGCGAGGAACCAGGACATCCAGAGGATGTGCCAGCAGCGCTACGTCGACCAGGTACCGGGCATGACGCTCGAGGTCGTCGCTCGCCACCCGATGTGGGACATCACGTCGGTGGCGGTCGCGGCGATCGCGGACTGGCTCGAGACCGGTTCGGGGGCGAACGGGCCGGCGCGGGCCCGCATCGCATCACTGGGGAACGCGGCCGCCAACGACCAGGGGACGGCGATCGCCGCCGGATCCACCGGCGGATGGGAACCCGGCCGGCCGGGCGGCGGGAACGGCGACGGCGCCCCGAAGGGAGTGCTGTCCGTCGCACTCGTGACCAAGCTCAACCTGTGGTGGAAGGACGCCACCTGCCTTGTCCTGGCCGAGGAGGCGGCACGGCTCGACATCGGGGCGAAAACGCTCGCCGATGCCACCGACATGGTGGACCGGAGCTGCAACTCCTCCATGGTGCGCATGGCGAAGCAGTACGACCTGGAGCTCCAGGACCTCCATGCCCGGCTGCTCCACCTCGCCAGCCACGACCAGCTGACCGGCCTCGCCAACCGGGCCGTCTTCCTGGCGCGCCTCGAGACGGCCATCTCCCGGATCGACCGCCGGGCAGGCGGGCTCGCGGTGGTCTTCATCGATCTCGACGACTTCAAGGCGGTGAACGACGCGTTCGGGCACGCGAGCGGCGACCAGCTGCTGACCGAGCTCGCCGGCCGGTTCACCCGTCAGGTGCGGCCCGAGGACACCGTCGCCCGGTTCGGAGGCGACGAGTTCGTGGCGCTGTTCGAGGACCTCGACGACCCGGGCGTCGAGGCGCTGGCACTGGCCGACCGACTGCACCGGACGATCGCCGAACCGATCGTCGTCTCCGGCGAACCGCTGTACATGACGGCCAGTATCGGCGTCGCCGTGGTCACGTGCGGCTCCTGCCGCTCCGAGGACGTGCTCGCCCACGCCGACATGACGATGTACGGGGTCAAGCGGTCCGGCCGCAACCGGGTGGCCGTGGTCGAGTTGGGCGTCGGGTCGAGACCGGCCGCCTTCGCCATGGCGAGCGAGCTCCACGGTGCCCTCGAACGCCGGGAGCTCACGCTGGCCTATCAGCCGGTCTTCTCCACGGACACCGGGTCCCTCGTCGGATTCGAGGCACTCTGCCGCTGGAGCCATGCCGAACAGGGGAGCATCCCACCGGTCGACTTCATCCCCGCCGCCGAGGAGGCGGGGCTCATGCCCGCCATCGGTGCCTGGGTCCTCGACGAGGCGTGCCGGCAGTCGGTCGACTGGGCGTCCCTCCTCGACGGGGACCTGTCGATGGCGGTCAACGTCTCGGGCCGCCAGCTGGCCGATCCCCGGTTCCCCGAGTTGGTGGCCCGTGCACTGTCCGACACCGGGATCCGCCCCGGGGCGCTCGTCCTCGAGCTCACCGAGAGCATCCTGCTCGGCGAGCACGCCGACTACGAGACGATGCTCCTCGAGTTGAAGGACCTCGGACTCCGGTTGGCCATCGACGACTTCGGGACCGGCTACTCGTCCCTCGCCTACCTGCGCAGGTTCCCGGTGGACCAGCTCAAGGTGGACCGGGGCTTCGTCCGGGACGTGGTCGACCACGGCGACACCCGGATCCTGGAGGCCGTGGTCCGTCTGGCACACGAGCTCGAGCTCGAGGTCGTGGCCGAGGGGGTCGAGACCGAGGCCGAGCGGTCGATCGTGCGGAAGCTCGGGTGTGACGCCATGCAGGGGTTCCTCCTCGGCTACCCGCTCTCCCCCGCCGCCGTCGAGGAGCGGTTCGCCGGACCGGACGGCAGGGCCTGAGCGCAGCCTCCCGACGGCCGACGCGGCCCCCGTCCCACCTGCGATACTGCCTCTGCTCACGACGGAGGTAGGACCGGTAGCCCACTCGCCCGACAGCGCACCGAACGCGGGTCCGGGGGACCGGCGCCATCGCCCGGGCCGGTCGCGATGAACCCGCTCCTGTTCGTCGTCGGGCTGGCGGTGGTCCTCCTCACCGTGGCCAGCGTCCTGTTCACCCTGGTCCTCCCCCGCCGGCCGGTGGGGATCGAGCGCCTGACCCTGACCGTCGACCGCACCGTCCGCCTGGTCTTCGTCGGCTGCTCCCGCATGGCGAGGACCCACGAGGGGAAGGACGCCATCCTCGCCCCGACGGCACCGGTGGCGCTGATCTCCCAACTCCCGCTCTGGGCCGTGATGTTGACCGTCGGCTTCGGCCTGATGCTCGCCGCGACCACCCACTCGCTCTCCGACGGCCTGCTCCAGTCGCTCACCGCCTTGTTCACCGTGGGGGCGGTCCACATCGCCGGGACCCCGGACTCCGGGATCGACATCGCCGTCGGCGCCATGTGGGTGGTGATCGTCGCGCTCCAGATCGCCTACCTGCCCGCCATCTACGGCTCCTTCAACCGGCGGGAGGGACTGGTGTCCCTACTCGAGAGCCGTGCCGGGGCGCCGGCATGGGGGCCGGAGCTCCTCGTCCGGCACCAGCTGGTGGGGATCACGGACACGCTCCCCGACCTCTACGCCGACTGGGAGGTCTGGGCGGCCGACGTCGCCGAGAGCCACACGACCTATCCCGTCCTCCTGCTCTTCCGCTCGCCCGAGCCGTGGCTCTCCTGGCTGGTCGGCCTCCTCGCCGTGCTCGACGCCGGAGCCATGCACCTCGCACTCGCCCCCGACACGGCACCGTCCCAGGCGCGGCTGTGCCTGCGGATGGGATTCACGCTGATGAACAGGATCGCCACCTCGTTGGGGTGGGCGGTCGACCCGGACCCGGACCCGGAGGGACCGATCCGCCTGGAGTTCGCCGAGTTCGCCCAGGCGGTCGCCACGCTCGACGCGTGCGGATTCCCCATGGAGCGGTCCGCCGAGGAGGCGTGGCCGGACTTCCGGGGCTGGCGCGTCAACTACGAGCACGTCGCCTACCGCCTGGCCGACCGCCTGGTCGCGCCGCCGGCACCCTGGTCCGGGCCCCGGCGCCACCTGGGCACCGGCGTCGTCGAGCCCCGGCGGCCACCCCAGCGCCGTCCGGGCGGGACGTCGACGCTCGTCGAACGTCCTCCGGTCGTGAACCCGGGCCACGGCCGCCGGGCCTCGAAGCGCCCGGATCCGTCGGCCACGTGAGCCTTCGGCGTCGCCCTGTCGCGCCGGCTACCGCGACGGCAGGTCGATCCGCTCCACCGCGTCGCCGCGGCCGATCAGCACCGTCCGCACGAGCCCCGGCGCGAACAGCCCGTGTCCGATCACCCCGGGCTCCCCGTCGAGCACGCCGGCCAGGACCGCCGGGTCGTCGAACTCGGCGATGACGTCGGCCAGAACGCCGCCGTCCGGGGTGGGCGGGCCGTCGCGACGTCGGACGTCACCGATACGGGCGAACGTCGACGTCGCCCCGAAGGCGAGGACCTCGATCGGGATCGGCGGACGCAGTGCGTCGACCGGCTTGGTGGAGTCGGCGATGACCACGAAGGCGTCCGCCGCGGCGGCCACCACCTTCTCGCGGGTGTGCGCGCCGCCTCCCCCCTTGACCAGCCAACCGTCCGGGCTGATCTGGTCGGCGCCGTCGATCGCCAGATCGAGCCGGTCGTAGGCGAACGGCTCCACGCGCAGCCCGAGCCCCGAGGCGATCCGTTCGGTGCGCGGCGACGTGGCGACGCAGCGGATGGACAGGTTCCGTCGGGCCAACGCCGGCAGCAGGTGGGCCACCGTCGATCCGGTCCCGAGGCCCACCGTCATCGAGTCCTCGACCAGCTCGGCGGCGGCCTGCGCCGCGGCACGCTTCTCCCCTTCGCGGTCCGGTCCCACCGGGGCCAAGGATGGTGCGGACCGCCGGGGAGCGCAACCCGGGCCGTCGCCCGGCGACCGGGCGGACCGGGTCCCCGGGGATCCGCGGGCCGCGCCGCCTCACCACGGACGGGTCAGCCAGGACCGCTCGGTCGCCCGCCGTCCCGCCGGGCGGTGGGGACGGCGTCGGCACCGGCCCACGACGACGGGGGGTCGCTGGCGGGGAACGACTCCCGCTCGGCCTCGTCCACCTTGCCGTCGAGTGCCGCGCGTTCGGCATCCGGCTCGTCGGGGATCCCGTCCGTGGCCACGCCTCCAGGGTACCGGCCGGTGGCCCGCCGCCCCCGGACCTTTGGCCCTAGGCCGCAGGCGCCGGAGGAACCAACATGGGAGCCATGGATCGCAGGACGCTGCCCGGAGCAGGAGGGATGGCGTCACCGCTGGGGAGTGCGGTGCCCCTCGGCCTCACCGTGGCCGGACTGGTGGTGGGCGGCGTGCTCCACGGGGCGGGGCTCGGGGCTGCCGGCGATCTGACCTGGATCGTCGTGGCCGGGTGCGGCATCGCCCTGTCGCTCTACTCGACCCTCGAGAGCCTCGTGGCCGGGCGGCTCGGCGTCGACGTCATCGCCCTGCTCGCCCTCGTCGGCGCGGTCGCCGTCGGCGAGTACCTGGCCGGGGCCGTCATCAGTGTCATGCTGGCCAGCGGGCGGGCGCTCGAGGGGTGGGCGGCCGGGCAGGCCCGACGCGAGCTCCGGGCCCTGCTCGAACGGGCGCCCAAGAGCGCCCACCGGTACGTGGACGGCGCACTGGCCGTCGTCGACCTCGAACAGGTGGTTCCCGGCGATCTGCTGCTCGTGGCCTCGGGCGAGGTGGTTCCGGTCGACGGGACGCTGTCGTCGTCGTCCGCGGTGCTCGACGAGTCCGCGCTGACCGGCGAATCGCTTCCGGTCGAGCGGGTGGCGGGGGACCGCATCCGCAGCGGGGTGGTCAACGCGGGGGCACCCGTGGATCTGCGGGCCACCACGACCGCGGCAGAGAGCACCTACGCCGGCGTCGTCCGACTGGTGGCCGAGGCCGAGCGGTCGCAGGCTCCGGTGGTCCGGCTCGCCGACCGCTACGCCGTGGGCTTCCTTGCTGTCACGCTGGTGACGGCGGCGGTCGCCTGGGCCATCGGGGGAGCCGGGCGGGCGGTGGCGGTGCTGGTGGTGGCGACGCCCTGCCCGCTCATCCTCGCCGCGCCGGTCGCGCTCGTCTCCGGGCTGTCCCGGGCCGCCCACCGTGGCGTGGTGGTCAAGGGGGGTGCCGTCCTCGAGCGGCTGGCCACGTGCACGACCCTGCTGATCGACAAGACGGGCACGATGACGGTCGGGCGTCCGGCGCTCACCGGGGTCGTCCGCGCCGGAGCGGTGCCCGCCGACACGATCCTCCAGTTCGCCGCCTCGCTCGACCAGGTGTCCCCGCACATCCTCGCCAGCGCCGTGGTCCGTGCGGCGCTCGAGCAGGGCTGCGCCCTCGACCTTCCCGTCGGGGTGGAGGAGATCGCCGGCCAGGGCATCCGCGGAACCGTCGCCGGCCGGCACGTGACCGTGGGCAAGGCGGCGTGGTGCGGGGTGGCGGGCACCCCCGCC